>SERZ01000383.1_pt1 | contig 30082 bp, 20 predicted proteins | sample 3171461 | NCBI WGS metagenome assembly SERZ01 (sample SAMN06051861, study PRJNA518727) | freshwater metagenome | biome: subpolar coniferous forest; feature: holomictic lake; material: water; isolation source: holomictic Lake 227, 6 m depth | place: Canada: near Kenora, Ontario | collected... | reverse complement strand
CCTCCACTAAAACTCCAAAATCCCCATGAGCAATAAATCCATTGAACTACTGGCCAAAGACCTGAACCTCCAAGGTGGCGTGTATTGCCCCAGCCCGCTGGCCGGCATGAAAATCTGGGACGGCCACCCCAAGGTTTACCTTGACGTGGCCCTTCACGGTGAGGCCAAGTGCCCTTACTGCGGCACTGTTTACAAACTGAAAGACGGCGAACACTTCGCGGGTGGACATTAAAGAATTGGGGTCACCTCCCCTTTCAACTTCCCGCTCTTTGGTCATCGCGCCCCAGTGGATCGGGGACGCGGTGATGACCGAACCTCTGATGCGTCGCCTGGCCGACCGGGGTGAACGCCTCACGGTCGGTGCCTTGCCCTGGGTCGCCCCGGTCTACCGCTTGATTCCGCAGGTGGCCGAGGTGATTGAATTTCCGTTTGCCCACGGGGGACTGCAGTGGCAAGCCCGCCGCCAGCTGGCCCAACAACTCCGGGGACGCTTTGACACCGCCTACCTCTGCCCCAACTCGCTGAAAAGTTCGCTGTTGCCGTTTCTGGCGGGTATTCCCAAGCGGATCGGGTACACCGGCGAATCCCGGATTGGCCTGCTGACCCAGCGACTGAAAAACCCACCCAAGTCCCAGCGTCCACCGATGGTCGCTTTTTACTCGGCGCTCAGTGGTGAGTCTGACTTGGCGAATGATCGCCCGCAACTGCGCATGAACGACGCAGACGTTGATCTGGCCCTGATGTCGATGGGTTTGCAACGCGGCGCTTATGTCGTGTTTGCGCCCGGCGCCGAGTACGGCCCTGCCAAGCGTTGGCCGGCAGCGCATTTCTCAACCTTAGCCCGACTTTTGGACCGTACGGTCGTCTTGCTGGGCTCCAGCAAAGAGTTCGACCTCTGTGAAGAGATCGCGGCACCTGTTAATGCCGAGCAACCGGGCAAATGCCTGAACCTTGCAGGCAAAACAACGCTAGTCCAAGCATTCAGTGCGATAGCAGCTACTAAAAACGTAGTGAGCAACGATTCAGGCCTGATGCATGTCGCCGCAGCTTTCGGGGTGCCGCAAATCGCGCTCTTTGGCTCGAGCAGCCCATTGCACACCCCCCCACTGAGCGAGCAAGCCACCGTGCTGTGGCTCAAAAACAATCCTGCCTACCATCCCCCACTGGACTGTGCTCCCTGCTTTATGCGGGAATGCCCGCTGGGCCACACCCGCTGCCTGACCGACATCACGCCGGCAGACGTACTGCAAAAAATATAGCTACTCGCGCAGGTAATACGGGGGCTAGAAGTCAATTTGGCTAAAAAAAAGCCACCCGAAGGTGGCTTTGTAAAAGTCCCCGAAGGGACGTCGTTGGAACTATGAAAACCCATGAGCTTGAAAGCCCGTCTGTTTGTCGACTGGGCTCCAACTCTTGAACACTGTGACAGCAGTTGGGTCAACTTTAACGGGCATTGCGCACTTGCACCATCCCCCATTTGGGGGATATTGAGGCCTATTTTCAAAAAATTTCCACTTTTTTCAGGTGTTTGTGCCAGTTTCATCTGCCAAAGGCAGTTTTACGACGAAACAAGCACCGCCGTCAGGTCGATTTTCGCAATGCACACTGCCACCATGGCGAATAACGATGGATTTCACCAGTGCCAACCCCAGCCCGACACCGCCATCGCGCTCCGTTGCACCCGGCAAACGGTAAAAAGGCTCAAAAATGCGTTCGCGCAATTCTGGCGGCACACCCGGGCCACGGTCGGCCACAGTGATTACGGCCTGTGTATCGGTCCTTTCCAAGGTCACACTAATATCACCGGCAGCATGGCGACGAGCATTCTCCAGCAAATTGCGCACGATCCGTCGAAGCAGCTTGGTCACGCCCTGCACCGCCAATGAGGATGATTCAGCCGGCGCGCCATCGGTGGCCGTCACACCTTGCCCGAGTTGGACATCCAACTCAGCCCCGACACGGGCGCATTCTTCAGCCGCCAAGCCAATCAGATCCACCGACTCCACCGTCCCCAAATCAGCCTCGCAGGCATCAAGTCGGCTGGCCAGCAGAATCTCTTCAATCAACTGATCCAGTTCAGCAATATTTCGAGAAATTTCAGCCTTGAAGGTCGGGGAAGAGGGTGCACCCATCAACTCCAACCCCATGCGGATGCGGGTGAGTGGCGAACGCAGTTCGTGGGAGGCATTGGCCAACAGTGATTTCTGAGATGCCAACAAGGACTCATGCGACTTCACCAAGGTTTCAATGCGCTCGGCGGCGTGGTTAAAACGCCGCGCCAGAAACGCCACCTCGTCTTGCCCGCTCTCCGGCACGCGAATCGACAGATCGCCCTCGCCCCATTTCTCCACCCCATTTTGTAGACGCTCCAGGCGACGCGTGAGCTTGCGAATAATCGGATATGTGGCCAGCGCCACGGCAATCGCCACCAGGGTCAGCATCCAGACAAATCCAAACGGCGGTCGAAACCATAGCGAGTTGGGGGGCCGTGGCAGATGCATGTGAACCACCTGCCCATCGTCCATGAGGACCACAAACTCGGGGCCATTACCGCCCAGATTGCGAGGAACCATCGTTGGGGACGCTTCGCCCGGCTCGCCAGCGGGGCGGGCTTCTGAATCCGCTTCCGGCCGACGCAGACGCGAGTGGCCTTTGCCGATGACTTGCCCGGACTCGTTGCGAATCACCACATCACGCAACGGTGCGTCGGTGGCCAGACGCCAGGCCCAGCCTACCAGCAAAGTGAGCACGGCTACTGCCAGCACCACGGCCAGCCAGATGCGCACATAGAGCCGCTTGAAAAACATGGTCAGTCTTGCTGTCGGGCAAACACGTAGCCCACCCCACGCACCGTAAGTATGCGTTTGGGGTTCTTGGCATCCACCTCAATGGCGGCGCGAATGCGCCCCATGTGCACGTCAATGGAGCGGTCAAAGGCGTCGAGTTCGCGCCCTCGCACGGCTTCCATAATCTGGTCACGCGTGAGCACCCGCCCGGCCCGCTCGGCCAGAGCGACCAGCAAGTCAAACTGGTAGGAGGTCAAGTCGCAAACAGCAGCTCCGACGCTGACGGTGCGGGCGTCGCGGTCAATCTCAAGGGTGCCAAAACGCAATTGCTTGCCCGCCACCGGCGCGCCTTCGACGCGCCGACGCAACACGGCACGAATGCGTGCCAGCAACTCGCGCGGCTCAAACGGCTTGGGCAGGTAGTCATCTGCTCCAATTTCAAGCCCGATGATGCGGTCCATCGGGTCGCCCTTGGCGGTCAGCATCAACACCGGCGTTTGCGCCAGCGCTCCGGGTAGCGCCCGTATGCGACGGCAGACCTCCAGACCATCCATGTCTGGCAGCATCAAGTCCAGAATCACCAAGTCAGGCAGGCTCGCCTGGATGGCGGCCAGACCACTCTGACCATCGCCGGCATGGCCGACTTCAAACCCGGACTGCCCCAGGTACTCGCTCACCATCCGGGCCAGGCGGGCGTCGTCTTCGATCATCAAAAGGTGTTGGCTCATGACTGCAGTCTAAGCCGGGCCCGCTTCAGTCCATTGAAGCGACAGTAAAGTTTCAGTAAAAGAAACCTTAGCCAACGGTCGCCAACGGCGGCATCGAGAGCGGCTCAACACCCCATATTTCGCTGGCGTATTCACGGATGGTGCGGTCAGATGAAAACACCCCCATGCCTGCCACGTTAAGAATAGCGCTGCGGGTCCAGGCTGCAGGACGGCGGTACAGGTCATCGACCCGGTCCTGGCACGCCACATATTCGTCGTAATCGGCCAGCAACTGGTAATGATCAGACTCAATCAAGGCGTTGACCACATTGCGGTAACGCTCTGGTTCTTCGGGTGAAAACTCGCCTTCAGCGATCCGATCGATAGCGCACTTCAGGTCAAAATTCTTCTCGTAGTACCCGCGTGGCTGGTAGCCATTGCCGCGTAACTCGCCGACTTTGTCGGTGCGGTTACCAAAGATGAAGATATTGTCCAGCCCGACGTTTTCAGCAATCTCAATATTGGCGCCATCCCAGGTGCCAATGGTGAGAGCCCCATTGAGAGCAAATTTCATGTTGCCGGTACCCGAGGCTTCCGTACCAGCGGTTGAAATCTGCTCTGACAGATTGGCGCCAGGGATGATGATCTCCGCCAGCGACACCCGGTAGTTGGGGATGAAAACCACCTTCAGCAGCGAACCAATGCGGGGGTCGTTGTTGATGACGCGCGCCACATCATTGATAAGCCGAATGATCAGCTTGGCCATGTAATAAGCCGAGGCAGCCTTGCCGGCGAAGATGACCGTACGGGGCACCCAGTTTGCATGCGGGTTAGCCAAAATGCGGTGATAGCGCGTGATGACATGCAGCACATTAAGCAACTGGCGCTTGTACTCGTGCATGCGCTTAACCTGCACATCAAAAAGGCTGTGCGGGTCGACCACCACCCCGGGGCACTGGGCAATCAGGTCGGTCAGGCGGCGCTTGTTTTGCTGCTTGGCCAAGCGGAATGCGTTTTGGAACTCAGGGTCATCGGCGAACTCACGCAGTTGCGTCAATTGATCCAGATCGCGCCGCCACTCCGCGCCAATGCGACTGTCAATCAGGGCTGAGAGCGGCCGGTTGGCCTGTGACAGCCAGCGACGCGGGGTAATGCCATTTGTCTTATTGCAAAAACGATCGGGGTACATCCGTGCAAAGTCCGAGAAGATGGTGTCAACCATCAACTGACTGTGCAAGGCCGAAACGCCATTGATCTTGTGGCTGGCCAGCACCGAAAGGTGCGCCATGCGCACTCGGCGCACGCCGCGCTCTTCAATCAGGGAAATACGGCGCAACAAGGCATGGTCTGCGGGGAAGCGGCTGTGCACTTCGGCGAGGAATCGAGCGTTAATGTCGTAAATCAGACCCATATGCCGCGGCAGCACCCGGCCCAGCAAATCGACCTGCCAGGTTTCGAGCGCCTCTTCCATGAGCGTGTGATTGGTATACGAGAAAATTCGCGTGCACAAAGACCACGCCTTTTCCCAGTCGACCTGGTACTCGTCCAATAGCAAGCGCATCAACTCAGGTACCGCCAAGGCCGGGTGAGTGTCGTTCAGGTGGATGGCGATCTTGTCAGCCAGTTGGTCAAAGCCCCCGTGATTTTTCAGGTGCCGCCGCAAAATATCCTGCAACGAGGCGCTGACAAAGAAGTATTCCTGGCGCAAACGGAGTTCGTGCCCGTGCTCAGTCCGGTCATCTGGGTACAGCACGCGTGAGACGTTTTCAGACTGGTTTTTAGCCTCTACCGCCTGGATGTAATCACCCCGGTTGAACGCATCAAGATTAACCCCGCCGCTGGCGCGTGCCGACCAGAGCCGCATGGTAACCACGCTGCTCATTTGATGGCCAGGCACCCCGCTGTCGTAGGCAGTGGCAATCACGTCTTGTGTGTCCAACCACAGTGAATGGCCATTTTGAGGCACCAGACGGCCACCAAAACGAATGGTGTAGCTGAACTCGGGACGAATGAACTCCCAGGGGTAACCATTTACCAACCAATAATCAGGTTCTTCTACTTGCTGACCATGCTCAATGCGCTGAGCAAACATGCCGTATTCGTAACGAATACCGTAGCCCATGCCGGGCAGCCCCACCGTGGCCATCGAATCCAGAAAGCAAGCTGCCAGGCGACCCAGGCCGCCATTGCCCAAGCCGGCATCGGGTTCCAGGTCAATCAGGGCGTCAAAGTCGGCCCCCAGCAAAGCGCAGGCCTGCTTGATGGGCTCGTAGATGTCGGTTGCCAGTATGGCGTTGGTCAAGGCACGCCCGGTGAGAAACTCCATCGAGAGGTAATAAACCCGCTTGGCATCCTGATCTTCGGCCTGCGCCAGTGACTCGCGCCAACTGTTCATGATGCGGTCGCGAACAGCATAAAAAACGGCAAACAACCAGTCACGCTGAGTGGCTGAGCGCAGGTCTTTACCCACTGCGTACACCAAACGGTTCGAGATCGAACGACGAAGCGCTTCAACGCTATTGGTGGGCTTGTCAAATTGAAATAATAATGTTTGAGGCATAGTTGGTTTTTACCGAATAATGAATGCTGACGCAAGTTTGGCGCCTGGCCGCAGAGACTGATACAGATCGATATGGTGCTGAGCGGCGGCGAGCCAGTCGAATCGCAGGCCCATGCCTTGTTTCTGGACGGCACGCCATTCATCCGGGCGTTGAAACAAGACAAAGGCTCTTCGCATGGCACTCAGCAAACCCTTGGCACTCAACTCTTCAAAGACAAAGCCAGTGGCGCTTGAGTCGTCCAGGTTCTCCAGCGTACAGTCAACCACAGTATCGGCCAAACCACCCACCCGACGCACCAAAGGCAAGGTGCCGTAGCGCAAGCCATATAACTGGGTCAAGCCGCAAGGCTCAAAGGTCGAAGGCACCATGATGACATCAGCGCCGCCGACCACCCGGTGGGCCGTACTTTCGTCATAGCCAATTCGCACCCCCACCTGACCCGGGTATTGAATGGCAGCTTCGATGAATGCCTGCTCCAAAGCCGCGTCACCTTGTCCCAGCAAAGCCAGTTGCCCGCCCCGTTGAACCAGTTCAGCCAACACCTGAGGCAATAAATGCAGGCCTTTCTGCTCAGTCAAGCGACTGACGATCCCGAACACCAGCGCATCGGCACGGGGCTCCAGTCCAAAACTCATCTGCAACTCGTGCTTGACGATGGCCTTGCCTGCCAGCGTGTCGACGTCATAGACCTGGGGCAAAAGGGCATCGGTGGCCGGGCTCCATATCTCGTAATCAACGCCATTGAGAATGCCAGAGAGTGCGGAGGTGCGTTCACGCAACAATCCATCAAGCCCGCAACCCTGTGGCTCAGACCGAATTTCGCGGGCATAAGTCGGGCTCACCGTGGTGATGCGGTTAGCGTACCTGACCGCGGCCTTCATGAACGAGACCTGATCGAAAAACTCCAAACCATTCACGTGAAAGAAATCTGCCGGCAAGCCCAATTGCGAAAATACGTTCTTGGGAAACAGGCCCTGATAGGCCAAATTGTGAATGGTGAATACTGTGGCTGGCGTCGCGTGACCCGCATCGGCAAAGGCGCGCACATAGGCGGGCGCCAAGCCCGCGTGCCAGTCGTGGCAATGAATAACATCAGGCTTCCAATCCGGATCAAGCCCCTGACCCAGAGAAGCAGCGGCCCAGCCCAGTGCAGCAAAGCGCCTGGCGTTGTCACCCCACTCCTTGCCATCCGGGCCCAAATACGGATTACCCAAGCGCTCAAACAGAAGGGGCGATTGCACCAGATACAGCGGCATTTCAAGGCCCGGCAAGGCGGCCAACCCGATACTGACCACCGGCAGTTCAGGCCCAAGCCCCCAAGGCGCAGCTATTGCCAGGGTGGCAACAGGTTGGGTGGCGCTTGCGGCTCGGGCGATGGACGGAAAAGCCGGCATCAGCAAACGCACATCGCAGCCCAGGGCCACAAGCGCCGGGGGCAACCCGGCACTGACATCTGCCAAACCACCCGTTTTCAGAAATGGAAAGAGTTCTGTGCAGACGTACAAAACTTTCACTTTTCACCCTCCTCCAAAGCAGCCACCATGGCACTGGTTACCAGCACGACACCTTCTGGACTGAGGTGAAAGCGCCGCGCATCTTCGACAGCGTCATATCCAATCGTCATACCATCCGGAATTTTGCAACCCTCGTCAACCACGACCTTGCGTAAACGGCAATGGCGCCCGACATCGGCCCCGGGCAGGATGACAGACGCTTCGACACTGCTGAAAGAATGAACTTTGACGCCCGTGAACAACACCGATTTGCGCACCAGAGCACCTGAAATGATGCATCCGCCGCACACCAGGGAATCCACCGCCATGCCCCGACGCCCGTCGTCGTCAAAGATAAATTTAGCAGGGGGAGAGGTCGGCTGATAGGTCCAGATCGGCCAGTCCTTGTCGTACAAATCGAGATCCGGGACGATGTCAGTCAAATCGATGTTGCTGGCCCAATAGGCATCGACAGTTCCCACATCGCGCCAGTAAGAGGGCGCACTGGTGTCCGTCTGGACGCATGACAGGTCGAATGAATGGGCCACTGCATCGCCACGAGCCACCATGGCCGGGATCAAGTCCTTGCCAAAGTCATGGCTGGAAGTTGGATCTTTCAGGTCTGCCTCCAGCGCTGCAAACAGATACTCGGCGTTGAATACATACACACCCATACTGGCCAGCGCCTGGTCGGGGTGGTCCACCATCGGTTGCGGATGGGCTGGTTTCTCATCAAATTGGGTAATTCGACGCGACTCATCCACCGTCATGACACCGAAGGCTGTCGCTTCCGCCAGTGGTACCTGAATGCAGGCCACTGTGCATTGACCTCCCTGCTCCACATGGTCTTCGATCAAGCTGGCGTAATTCATCTTGTAAACGTGATCGCCGGCCAGCACCAGGATGTATTTGGGGTCGTGCTCGCGCAAGATATCCAGGTTCTGGAAAACAGCATCTGCGGTGCCCCGGTACCAGGACTCTTCATCCACGCGTTGCTGCGCAGGCAGCAAGTCAATAAACTCATTGACCTCGTTGCGCAAGAACGACCAGCCATGTTGCAAATGCCGCAACAGGCTGTGCGATTTGTATTGCGTCAGGACGCCGATACGGTGCACCCCGGAGTTGACGCAGTTGGACAGCACGAAGTCAATAATGCGGAATTTGCCACCAAAGTGGACTGCCGGTTTGGCGCAGTTTTCAGTCAGGTCGTGCAGGCGTGAACCCCTTCCCCCCGCCAGTACAAGGGCAATGGTCCGGCGAACCGGGCGGTGATGAGCAGTGCTTTTCATAAGAATCCTCAGAAGTTAAAGGGTTCGGCAATCAGGTTATCACAGCACGGTTGCGGCCGTGTGCGCGAGTCAGATTGGCCAGTCGCTCGGCCTGATCTCCCACCTGACGCCACTCGAAACGCCATTGCCAGCACCCTTGAGACAAGCCCGGTGTGTTCATGCGGTGGGCGCCATCAAGCCCCAACACATCCTGCAACGGGAAAATCACGGTGCCAGCCACCGATTGCGAAAGTGACTGCATCATGGCCCAATGGATCTCGGTGTCTACCAAAGGCCCCAGGTAAGAGCGTGCAGCAAAACGCTCAGACTCATTGGCGGTTTGCCACCACCCCTGGGAGGTGTCGTTGTCATGGGTTCCTGTGTACGCCACGGTTTGAGTATCAAAGTTATGCGGCAGGTAGGGGTTGTCTGACGTATCGCCAAAGGCAAACTGCATGACCCGCATTCCTGGAAATCCGCAGTCCTGACGCAACCGGGTCACCTCGTGGGTGATGATGCCCAAATCTTCAGCAATGATGGGCAGTGGAGCGCTTAGGTGCACACCTCGAGCGGTGGCAAGCGCATCAAACAAAGGCTTGCCGGGGCCCTGACGCCAATGACCTGCGGCTGCCGTGGGCTCACTGGCTGGAATCTCCCAATAAGACTCAAAGGCCCGGAAATGGTCCAATCGAACCACATCCACCATCGACAGCAGATGCCCCAAGCGGGACTTCCACCAAGCAAAGCCATTTGCTGCCATGGCATCCCAACGGTACAAAGGATTACCCCAGCGCTGTCCGGTTTCGCTGAAGTAATCAGGCGGCACACCTGCGACCACGATCGGCTCGCCCTGCGCATCCAACTGAAACAAGTCAGTATTAGCCCAAACATCTGCACTGTGGTGCGCTACAAAAATGGGGGCGTCACCCACTATATAGACGCCACGTGCATGTGCATAGTCTCTTAAACGCTGCCACTGGACCATGAACCGCCACTGGATAAAACTGAAAAACCCCAGGTCATCCACACACTCGGCAGCAGCCTCAGCCAGCGCCTTGGGCTCGCTTTGCGCCAGTGCTGTGGGCCACTGGGTCCAGGGTGCGCCATGGCGTTTTTCTAAGGCCATGAACAGGGCGTAACCCTCCAGCCAATGGGATTGCTGAGCCCGAAAAGACTCAAACTCAGCCCAATCAGCAGGCTGCGTTTTCAGCAAAAACCCCTGCCATGCCTCCTTCAAACGTCCCATACGGTAAGGTGCCACGCGCTCAAAGTCACAACGTTCTGGCTCAAACGCGCCATCTGGCTGGGGTGCCAACCAGCCGCTTCGCACCAAGTCATTGAGGTCAACCAATAAGGGGTTGCCGGCAAACGTCGACGGGCTGTAGTACGGAGAGTCTCCCAACCCAACCGGCGTGAGCGGCAAGATTTGCCAGAGCCGCTGCCCAGCCGTCAATAGCCAGTCCACAAAATGGTAAGCCTCTATCCCAAGATCGCCCGAGCCATGAGCCCCGGGGAGTGAGGTGATGTGCAGTAAAACACCACTGGTACGCTGTGACAGGAGAGAAGGGTTGGCCAAGGACATTAGTGTGGAGTCTTTCAAGTTAAAAGGATTGCGCCCAATGGCTGCACAAGCCCGATCAGGGAACGGGGGGGAATCACAAGTTGATCAGCGCAAGCTGTCGCGGATGCCCACTGGCTTTGAGGCAGGACCCGCGCCGCCGAACTGTCCAGCACAGGCGTCCAGTTTCCGGGTGGCAAGGTAAAAGCGAGCGCTTGTGCAGAAGGGTGAAACAGCAGCAGCCAACGCTCAGTCGCTTCAGCGCCCTCGTCGCCGACCTCGATCAGACAAGCAAAACTTCGAAAGTGGTCGTCTTCCCATTCGGCAATGGTCAACGCCGCCCCAGCCGGGCTGTGCCATGAAATCGTCCCCGGCGTGAACCAGTTTGAATGGCGCAAGGCCGAGTGGTCTTGTCGCAGGTGAATCAATCCCGCCACAAATTCGGTCAATTCAGTGTCAGCGCCCGGCCAGTCCAGCCACGAGGTCTCGTTGTCCTGGCAGTAGGCATTGTTGTTGCCCTGCTGAGAATGCCCGAGTTCATCACCCGCTAGCAACTGGGGAATGCCTTGCGAGCAGAACAAGGTGCTCAGCAAGGCTCGCCGCCATTGACCCCTAACCGCCAGCACGTTGGCGTCTAATGTGGGCCCTTCAATGCCTGCGTTGGCGCTGAGGTTGTGGTTGTGTCCGTCGCGGTTGTCTTCCCCGTTGATTGCGTTGTGCTTGTGGCTGAAAGAGGTCAGGTCAGCCAGCGTCATGCCGTCATGCGCGGTGACCATGTTGATGCTGGCCAACGGGCTACGCCCGCCCTGGCCGAGCAAGTCGCTAGAGCCGGTCAGCCGCCGGGCAAAGTCACCACGCGTGCTGTCAAACCCCAACCAGAAAGCCCGGGTGGTATCCCGAAAGCGGTCGTTCCATTCTTGCCACCGGGGCGGAAACTGCCCGAGCTGGTAGCCGTTGGGACCAACATCCCAAGGTTCGGCAATGAGCTTGACCCCGGCCAGTACCGGGTCTTGCCCGATGGCCACCAGCAGCGCCGACATTGGATGAAAACCGTGCTGAAGCACCGGATCACGAGCCAGCGAGGTCGCGAGATCAAAGCGAAAACCATCCACGCCAAATGCTTGGACCCACCAGCGCAGGCTGTCCATCACCAGTTGCACGCCCCCGGGTTGCGACAGGTTGAGACTGTTCCCGCAACCACTGAAATTATGGTACTGCCCGTTGGCATCCAGTGAATACCAACTGGTGTTATCCAGACCGCGCCAGCTTAGGGTGGGTCCAAAAGTATCGCTTTCGGCACTGTGGTTAAAGACCACGTCCAGCACCACTTCCAGACCTTGCTGATGAAGCTGCTCCACCATGTGACGAAACTCGCTGCGCTCGTCGCTGAACGTTCCGCTGGCGTAGCGCGGCTCCGGGATGAAGTAACCCAGCGTGTTGTAGCCCCAATAGTTGTGCAAGCCTTTTTTGAGCAGATGGGCTTCAGTGATGAATAACTGTACCGGCAACAAGCACAGCGTGGTGATGCCCAGCCGCTGGTAATGCGCCAGCATCGGCGAGCTGACCAGCCCGGTATAACTGCCACGGACCTCGTGAGGCACATCAGGATGGCGCTGGGTCAGGCCTTTGACATGGGCTTCATACAGCACGGTGTTTACCAGCGGCACTTGCGGGCCGGGCGTCATCTGAGAACCTGCCAACAACTCCGCTTTCAGGTCCACCACCTGCGATTTGGGCATGCGGGCGGCGTTGTCGTGGGGGTCTGGCTCTGCGTCCAGCACTGCTGCCCGGCCATCCATCGGTCCGAGGTAATCCCGTTCCAGCGACAAACGCTGGGTGTCTCCTACCAGCGCCCGGGCAAAAGGATCGATCAGCAACTTGGCCGGATTAAAACGCTGCCCGCGATTCGGTTGGTACGGCCCATGGGCGCGCAGGCCGTAAAGCTGCCCGGCCCTAAGACCAGCGACAAAACCGTGCCAGACGCCCTGGGTGCCATTGAACAAAGGAACCCGGGCCAACTCCACAGCGCCCAGTTCGTCATAAAGACAAATGTCAATCTGTTCAGCGTGGCGCGAAAAGACCGCAAAATTCACCCCGTCGCGGCCTTTCACGGTCAGGCAACTGGCGCCCAGCGGAAACGCCTGCCCCGGCTCGCTCAACCAGGTTTGCGGTGGCGTAGCGGCAAATGTCATGTAGCGGACTCAGGACACAGCCACAACACACCCAAGGGCGGCAGGCTTAAGACCACCGAGTGGGCGTGTCCTTGCCAAGACACCGGCTCAGACGCCACCGAATCCCCATTGACGACACCGCTACCGCCATAACAACTCAAATCACTGTTAAGTAACTCTTTCCAGCGACCGCCTTGGGGCACGCCCACACGGTAACCATGCCGGACCACCGGCGTCATGTTGCAGATCACAACAATTTGCTGCTGAAACGAAACGCCATAGCGCGCAAAACTGAAAATCGACTGTGCCCGGTCTTCCACATCGATCCACCGGAACCCAGAGGGCTCATCATCTTTTGCATAAAGGGCGGAGTGTGTGCGGTAGATCAGGTTAAGGTCGCGCACCAGTCGTTTCACACCCGCGTGGGCCGGATTATCCAGAACGCCCCAATCGAGTTCGGCGTCGTGATTCCATTCACGCTCCTGCGCCAACTCACTCCCCATGAACAGCAACTTGCGACCAGGGTGGGCATACATCAAGGCGTACAAAGCGCGCAGATTGGCGCGCTTTTGCCAAGAATCACCCCACATCTTGCCGTACAAGGACCCCTTGCCGTGAACTACTTCGTCATGCGACAAGGCCAGCACGTAATGTTCGCTATAGGCATACATCATGGCAAAACTGATGCGATCATGGTGATAGGGTCGATGCACCGGGTCCTGCCCGAAATAGGCCAGGGTGTCGTGCATCCAGCCCAGATTCCACTTGTAATTGAACCCCAACCCGTTCATCCAGGGCGGTGCCGTGACGCCAGGGTAGGCGGTAGATTCTTCGGCCAACGTGATGGCGCCCGGGGCTTCGACACCAATGACCCGGTTCACCTCGCGCAAAAAATTGATGGCCTCGTAATTTTCGCGGCCACCATCTTTATTGGGAACCCATTCACCATCAGCTCGGCTGTAGTCTCGGTACAACATGGACGCCACCGCGTCCACCCGCAACCCGTCAATGCCATAACGTTCGATCCAGAACAAGGCATTGCCCACCAGAAAATTCTGCACTTCATGGCGGCTGAAGTTGTAGATCAGCGTGTTCCAGTCGCAATGAAACCCTTCACGCGGGTCTTGATGTTCAAACTGGGCCGTCCCATCGAATCGGGCGAGGGCATCGGCATCGGCTGGAAAATGGGCTGGCACCCAGTCCAGCAACACTTGCAAGCCAGCCGCGTGGGCTGTCGCTACAAACTGACGAAAAGATTCAGGTGAGCCATAACGAGAGGTGGGTGCATACAAGCCGGTCGGCTGGTAACCCCACGACGCATAAAACGGGTGCTCGTTGATCGGCATGAGTTCGATATGGGTAAAGCCCATCTCCACCACATAGGGCACCAAAGTGCGGGCCAGCTCATCCCAATCTGTCAGCTGCCCATGAGGGCGCCGCCAAGAGCCCACATGCACCTCATAAATGGACATCGGGCCTTTCAAGGCGTTGGCACTGGCTCGCTGGCCGGGCGGCAACAACACCGGCTCGGGCAGCGCCATCACGATGCAGGCGTGGCCGGTGCCCGGCTCGGTACGCAGGGCATACGGATCGATCTTATGAACTGACACCCCGTCGGCCCCGACCATTGCAAATTTGTACAAAGCGCCTTCGCCCACACCGGGAACAAACACCTCCCAGGCGCCACATTCCATGCGATGCTGCATGGCATGCATTTGGGGGTCCCAGTGGTTAAAGTCGCCTATAACGCTGACCTGGCGGGCGTTGGGGGCCCAAACGGCAAACGCGGTGCCAACAACACCACCCAATTCGCAGGGATGCGCGCCCAGTTTCTCCCAAGGCCTTAAATGCCGACCTTCTGCCAGCAACCAGACATCTGTCTCACCAAGCCAAAACGCAGGTGAATGGGAATTTTTTGTGTTTTTCATGAGACAGAGGTGGGTAGGTCGAGTGAATCACCAGGGCTACTTCAAGGGCGGCCTGGCACGGGAAGCCAGCCAAACCAGCACCAGAACCGGCACGCCCAGCAAGGCGGTGGCAACGAAGAAATATTGATAACCGAAAGCGTCAACATAGCGACCTGAGTAGCCCGCCAAAAATTTGGGAGCCAGCAGCATCATAGAGCTGAATATCGCGTACTGCGTTGCAGAGTAGTTGACATTTGTCAAGCTTGATAGATAGGCGATGAACGCGGCAGAGGCAATCCCGCTGGAGAGGTTATCTGCCGAAATTACAAAAATTAGCGACGTGACATCATGGCCACGCCCCCCCAGCCAGGCAAATAGAAGGTTGCTGGCCGCGCTCAGAACAGCACCCAACATCAACACGCGCATCACCCCCAATCGCATCGACAACACACCGCCCACAAACGCACCCGCCAGGGTCATGAGCACGCCGTAAATCTTGGTGACAGTGGCCACTTCATCCTTGGTGTAGCCCATGTCAACATAAAACGGGTTGGCCATGATGCCCATCACGACATCGCTGATGCGGTAAATGGCAATCAACGCCAGAATCAGCAACGCCTGCTTGCCATAGCGACGCAAAAAGTCGGCAAACGGATCAATCAAGGCGCCTTGCAGCCATTCGGCTGCATTTTTGGCCGCTGGCATCGGGCGGCGCATCGGTTCAGGCGACAACAACACCGTCAGCATGCCGAGCAGCATGGAAGCGGCCATGGCGAGGTACGCCGTTTGCCAAGCCCCATGCTGGTAACTCGCAGCACCTGCAACTTCTGCCCAAGCCGCAATCCACAACACCCCGGCGCCCGACCAGATCATGGCCAAACGGTAGCCAGTCTGGTACGCTGCTGCCAGCGCCGCCTGGCGGTCGGCATCGGCCGATTCAATGCGAAAAGCATCCAGCGCAATGTCTTGCGTCGCTGATCCAAACGCCACCGCCAGAGCGCCCCACACCACCGGTTCAAGCGCCACTTTAGGATCGTTAAAGGACATCGCAACCAAGCCCAGCATGACCGCGAGTTGTGCCAGCAGCAACCAACTGCGCCTACGACCCAGCCAACGGGTGAGCAACGGTATCGGCATCCGGTCTACCAGGGGCGCCCAGACCCATTTGAAGGCGTAGGCCAACCCGACCCAGCTCAAGTACCCAATGGTGGTGCGGTCTATGCCAGCTTCACGCAGCCAGAAACTCAGGGTGCCCAGCACCAGCAACAAAGGCAGCCCGGCAGAAAACCCCAGCAGCAGCATCCGTAGCGTGGGCGGCTCCAGGTAAACCTTGAAAGTTGCTAGCCACGAGGGCTTGATTAGGGGGGCATCGGTCGCACTTGAAGTCATCCGGGAATAATACGCGCTGACCTTCTCCTATTTATGTCAGATCATGAACATCATCCAACCCTTTTCGCGGTACTTGCCGCGCGTATTGACCCTGCGGAGTCTGGCGCTTTTGCTGGCCCTGTCACCCGCCGCTTTTCCGGTGGCGATGGCGCGTGATGGCGTCGATGTGGGCGGTAATTCGGCCTTCAGCAAGCTGGTGCCGGCCGAGACAGTGGAGAGTTCGTCGGTCCAGCAATATGCGCAAATGCTGAAGGAGGCTGCCTCTAAAAACGCGCTGGGTGGCAAAGACAACCCCCAAGTGCGGCGGTTGCGCAGTATTGCCCAAAAAATTATTCCGTTTGCGGTTGAATGGAACCCGCGCGCCAAGGACTGGCGCTGGGAAGTCAACCTGATTGGCAGCAAACAGATCAATGCGTTTTGCATGCCGGGCGGGAAAATAGCGTTTTACAGCGGCATCCTGGAGCAACTCAAGCTCACCGACGACGAAGTGGCGATGGTGATGGGCCATGAAGTGGCCCACGCCCTGCGCGAACATGCCCGCGAACGCATGGGCAAAAACGCCGCCACCGGCATTGGTGCCAACCTGATCGGGCAGATGTTCGGCTTGGGCCAACTCGGCCAGACCGTGACCAACTATGGCGCCCAGTTGCTCACGCTACAGTTCAGCCGCAGTGATGAATCCGAAGCTGATCTGGTGGGCATGGAGCTCGCGGCTCGCGCCGGTTACGACCCTCGGGCCGGCATCACCTTGTGGCAAAAAATGGGCGCCGCCAGCCAAGGTGCGCCACCGCAGTGGCTCTCCACCCACCCGTCTGGCACCTCACGGATTGCCGACATCGAGCTGAATTTACCCAAAGTGATGCCCTTGTATGAGCGATCCAAAAAAACTGACCCCCGAAACCTTCAAGCATTTTAGGGCTCTAGCCCATGTGCCACCTGCGATAGCAGCTATTAAATATATAGCGTTTAATAGCTGCCAAAAAAATCCTCGGCGGGACTATTGAAGCATGAAGGTCTGGTATTCCAGCGCATCGAGTTTTCTGTTCAAGACCCAGATACCGAGCAGCACAGTGACCAGCATGGCCAGAGCGAAACCGTAGCCAAACCAAGCCGCGCCCAGCTTCAATGAAATGGCAGTGAACAGCATATTGGTCAACGGCAAGGTGGCCGTCAGCAGCACCACAGCGCGGCGCTGGTCCAGATAAAACAACACGTTCAGAATGCCAAGCAACACCACCTGCAGGGCGGCACCCACCACCAAAACGTAGAGCAGCGGCAAATACAAACTTGAGATGCCGATCCATTCCAGCAAAACCCCGCCCAGCGCAATGGTGATCAGCACAGCAATGCCCTGGATTTTGGCAATATCAAAAAGGCCGCGCTGCACGTGGTACACCATGTGGTTTCGCATGCGCTCGATGTAGTCAAGGGTGGCGCCTTCGCGCACTGCGTCGTAGAACTTGACGTAGTACTCGACAAAGTCGGTTTCAATCCGAACCAGGAAAATTGCCATGCCGGGGATGACCGACAGATAGGATAAAAAGATAGGAAAGTCGTAAATCACCGACGCATGCAGCGGGCCAATCACGGCCTGGCCGGTGCTGGGGTAGTACCAGAACATGAGCTTGTCGACCCAGGCACCCAGATTGAACAGGAAGCCCGCCGCCATCAGGCTGATGTACATGGCACCGGGCTGCCAGATGTCAAACGCAATGATGCGATCCGAGTGGTAGTTGCGATACACCAGCCAGATCATGCCCATCAGCAGCAGGTAATGGCCCAGCACAAATCCGAGCAGCAAGCCCTCCATGCCAAGCGAGCGCTGAAACAGCAGCGCCAGCAAGAGCGTGGCGCTGTAGCCCAGAAAGAAAATCAACACAATGGCACGGTAGTGTTTCATGCCGGTGAGAAACACAGTGGCAATCCAGATCGCCGACATCACCGCCAGGCCCATCACAAACAGCAAGCGGTACAGCACCGTTTGTTCGGGAAACATGAAGGCCACAAACGGCAAAGCCAGCACAATACTCAGGCTGACAGCCGCCAGAATCAACCCATTGAAGTTGGGCAGTATGGCCGCTTCGTCCTTGGCAAAAGTGCGGTCGGCGACAAAGCGCGTGAACGACAACTGGACGAATCCGGTCAGGATCAGCGAGATCAGAAACAGATAGGTCACAGTCACCTGAAACTGGGCAATCGCAATTTTGGGGAACACCACACCCAGACTGAACAGACCAATCAGCATGATGCCTACGATGGACAACACCCAAGGACCAGAGCTGATGATGCCGGCAAAGGCATAGGCCTGAATCAGACCGGCATAGGTCTGCTTCTTGAGCAGTTTGCGCAGTTCGAAGCCTATGCCTGCCATTTGAAATTCTTCTCGTAAAGTGCACCATAGCGCTCGAACATCATGTCCTGGGAGTAGTATTTTTCAACCCGTTTGACCGCCGCTTCACTGGCATGCTGCCACGCCTGCGGGTTCGTGAGCAGAGCCAGCGCGGCCTGCCCCAGCGCCTCGGGGTCGGCGATGCGGACCACTTGGCCGGACGCCCCGATGGCCTCGTCCTCACCCGGCAGACCAAAGACCAACTGACGGCAAGAACCCACATCGGTCGAGAGTGTCGGCACGCCGGCGGCGTAGCCCTCCAGAATGACCAGCGGCAACGCTTCGCTAATGGAACTCAGCACCACCAACCCCACTTTGGGCAGCAACTCAGTGAGTTTCTGGAAGCCCAAAAACTTTACCTTATCGCCCAGACCGAGTTGATGTGCAAGCTCACGGCATTCATTGGCGTACTCGGGCGATTCATCTTCGGGGCCGGCAATCCAGGCCTCGGCCTCCGGTAAATGATTGGTCACCGTGCGCATGGCGCGAATGAAGGTTTTGATGTCCTTGATCGGCACCACGCGGCCAATCAGGCACAACACCGGCGGTGGCAGGGCCGACCGCTGCGCGCGCAAGGGGGCGAAGCGTTGAATATCAATGCCGTTGGGGATGTTGGAGGTGCGCTCCATGGGTGCGCCATCCAGCAGTTGTCGCTGTCGGTTGGCCTCGTACAAAGCCACGATGTCATCGGCCGCCTGGTAAGTGACATAGCCCAGATGCTCAAAGAAACGAATCCACAACTGTCGGAAATAACTCACCCGCGAGGGGTCACGCTCAAATACGCTGCGGTTGTCCTTGAGCCACTGAGCCTGATAGAGGTCAATCTTGCGTTCCTTGACGTAAATACCGTGCTCGCTCAGGATAAAGGGGCGCTTGTTGCGGTGCTTCAGTAGCACCCCAAGGATACCGGCGTAACCCGTGGAAACCGCGTGGTAGATGCGAGCCTGCGGGCAGCGAACCGCCACTTCGCGCAACCGCCAGAAAGGTGTGTGCATGTGGCGAACGGTCCAGAAATAATCAACAAACGACGGGTCCGTGCAGCGACTGCGGTAACTTTTCTTGATAAATTCCCAAGACTCCGGACTGTAGAGAAACACCTCGTGGCTGACCTTGCCATCGGGCCCGGCCTCATCCATCAAACCTGCGAACAGTTCCGCGCAATCAGGGTGCTTCATGTCGGTCTCGAACAGCTTGTGCACACACTCCACCATGGGCATGGTTTCGGGTGCAGCATGCACTGGCATCACCGGGGGGTTGTCCTGAGGCTCATAAAGATAAGTCGCTTCCAGATGCACCAGGTTGTCAGGCAAAGCGTATCGCATGTCGCCATAGTCTTCGGGACGGCTTCCCAGAAAAATAGCGCCAAACCGGACCTCCGGAAACCCGCGGATGATTTGATTGACCCAGCTCGATACCCCGCCGGCCACGAAAGGAAAAGTTCCTTCGAGCAGGAGCATCACATCCACGCTGTCAGCGCGTGGGAAAACGGGTTTAGATGTGGGGGAGGTATCTGCGGTCACTGAAATTACTCACTTGGTCTCGGCCGGTCCAGAAATCTGCAATGGCGCGTGTTTTGGAGGACACATTGAGCTCGACGAGTTGTTGCATGTACAGCTTCACCTGGGCGAACTCGTGACGTTTGAAGGCTATTTCAGCCAGGTACGGCAAGGCCGAGATTTGCGGCTGACCCAAGGCCAGCGCTGCCTTGATGGCGGCGTCGGCAGCATCGACCTCGCCTTGGGCCAGCAAAATGCGGCCTTTAAGGAACATCGGTCCCGATTGAGGTGGCAGCCCCAGATCAAGCGCTGCGACGAGGTATTGGCGGGCCTGTCCCAGGATGTGGTTGCGCAGTTCACCCTGGGCTAGCGAGGCGTAAATCAGCTCCCAATGCAACTCGGCTAGGTGACGCAAGCAGGCGTAGTGCTGCTCGGGGGTCAGCGCATGGGTCAGGATTTCACGCTCATGCTGGATATGCACGGACAGCTTCTTTTCCTCGGCATCGAGCATGCCGAAGGCCACCAGTCGAACGTCATCGGTACTGTCGCCCAGCAACTCTTCCAGGATCGGATTGGAGACCCGATTGGGCACCGCCTGCAAGGTGAGCAGGGACTGCATGCGCACCTCGCTCGGGACATTAGCGCCCAGTCGCGACCGAATGGCGCCCTGCCCGCTGCGGCTATTGTCTTTACCCTGAACGTCGTACACCGGCAAACTCACAGAGACCGGCACCGCTATTGACGATCTATCGGCAGTTTGGCGCAGGGTGGCTCGCGTCATGAACAGCAAGCCAAGGGCGCCTATCACGGGTGCAATGAATGCGAAATCAAACAAAAGGAACCACACCACAACACGTGGCTGCTGAAAACGGGCTGGCATCAAGACATAACAGCAGAACGCCACTACCGCACAAGCCATCGCATGCGCGGTCAAAACGCCCACAAAAATCGTGATGCTGCTGGAAAACATCCAGGGGCTGAAAAAAATTCCGAGGTCGGCCAGCACCGCACCCCAGGCCCAATAGAAGGCATTCATAAGTCGTTCATCCCAGAATGACCCCAGCTAACGCTTGCTGCGGGTCTTCCTGAGCGAAATCGATGGCACGTAAATGAATGCCCAAGGTGTCAAAGTTGCCACCAAAACGGCCTTGCAACCAGGATTCGATACGCAGCAAAAAACCGTCCTTGGTCGATGACGAGGCAAACGGCATTAGCACCGCAATCACCGGTTTGCCGTTAACCTGCGTTTGCCAATACAGGTCTATACCGCGCTTGATGCGCAAGAACTCCCCCGGGATTTCTTCACGCTGTGGCCCATTGAAGGTCATGACCACAATGTGACTGGGAATCCCGATTTTTTTCTGCATCAAAATCATGCGGACAAATTCTTCAGCAAACAAGGCTGGAATGGTCGGCAAGCGCTGCTGCAGCAGGTGCACGCCCGGGGCATGCCGCAGGTTGTCGGCGTAGTAAGCCAGGATGGCCGACATCATCTGCAGATTTTCGACATTGAGTGAGAAAAATGGCATTCGGGTCACCACCAGCACGCCGACCAAGGTGTCGTCACCGGCCAGCAGCGGTGCCACCACCAGGTGCTGGCTCTGGCGCTCCAGACTAACCTCCCGGCTGGCGATGTGTGCCAGGCTGCAGGACTCAATCGCCAACAGCAGCAATTCATCATCCGGGGCAAGGTCGACGGCCTCGCCCAGGCTCGCCACCCGCTCGCCCAGCACCGTGTTCAAACCTTGAGGCTTGAGGGTGTACAGGGTCGCCGATTCAATATTGACGTACTGGGACAGCAACTGCAACAAGCCAGTCGCCCCCGGCATGGGCAACGCAGTGGGATTGCCCTCGATAGCAATCAAACGCAGGCGTGCCAATGCATCCCGCAAGGAACCCGGACGGGCCAGCATTTCCTGCTCCAGTCGATCATGGGACAGGTTCAACAGCAGGTGCCGTTTGGTGAGCCGGGACAAGCGCTCGGTCACATACAGGTAAGTTTCCTCCATGCGCAAATTACGATCCCGCCAGACATCACTGAACTCCCCGCACACCAGCACCAGCAAGCCCCCGCCAAAAAAATACTCAGGCGCAAAATCCTTGCCCGTCAAGCCCCAATGGTTGGCCAGCAAGCCGTTGAGCAGCAAGGGAATGCTGGCCAGCAAGCCCGGCATCACGCCGTAGCGCAACGCCACCAAAACGGGCGCAAACCACAACCAGGGAAACAGGGTCGACGCCAGCATCGGGTCGGCCGGACTGGCCAGCCAGGCCAGACCAATCGCCAACATCGGAATGAGGGCTACCTCCAGCCACTTGGCACGGGCATCAATCTGATCAGGTGCCAGCACTTGCGCCCCAGTCAGCCGTTTGAGGAACCCTGAAAAATCGGAACGTGTCATGGGAAATTATGGAACGATCACTTTGCCATTGGCCAATGGAAGCGTAGTCAACAGTTTCTCAAACAAGGTTTGGGCAACGCCGGACAGCGCTTCACGACTCCATCCGCTTTTGGCACCTGAACCACTCCACACCACGCGGTCGTTGCTCAGATCGATAACTTTCAGCGTAACGCCAGCAGCCGGCTCGCCATCGATGCCGGTTTTATAGCGCCACTCCTCCACGCTGCCGGTCACGGCAAAGCGGGCGCCTTGCTCGCGGGCCCACTTTTGAGCATCGTCACTGATCTTGCGCTCGGTCGGCTCGAACAGACTGTCACGCGACAGCAGGGCGGGGTAGTGCTGCAAGGTGTTGATGCCACGGCGACGCAACTGGTGCTCCAGCATGGCCTCAGCCGATAGCGCAGCTTGGGGCGTGTCGGTATTGTTGGCCAACGGCAGCAAGGCCCACTTGGCTTGCGCATCAAGGGTCTCGATGTCGGCGCTGGACTGAATGGTGGTTGAGCACCCAGCCAGCAGGAGAACAGCCAGGCCGAGCAGTAGGTTTTTTAGTGGCTTCATGATGTGGTCTTCCTAAAAGTAATGTCGGTAACGAATCGCCAATGAGCGGGTCATGCTGCTGCCAGCCACAATCCCCTCACTGTTTTTTTGCAGGGTCACGGACAGGTGATCTTCACCGGTCAGAGATCCTGCCATGCCCAGAATGCCGGTGTAACCCTCGGTGCCGGCGGTATTGTGACTGAGGCAAAAATCCCCAAACGGCCGCCAGGCGCGGCTGTAAACAGTCTGCATATTTTGACCCGCCAGGTTTTCCCCCATGCTGACACAGGCGCCCCAGTTAGTGCTGCCTTCAGGGATAAAAAACGCCACAGGATCAAAGGCATCATTGGCAATGGCATCCCGCACCGATTGCGGCAATGCCGCTTTGGAGGCTTCGCTCAGAGTACCTTCATGCGAAGAGCGCTGGTAGTTGGCAAAGGCCCGCACGCGCCAGTCCGGGTACTCGGTGCGAAGGCGGTACCCGGCTTCCAGGTCTAGCGCGCGACCACTGCCGAGGTAGTCACCCCACTGGGTGTAGTAGCGGCTGGCACGCGGCGCAATCCGAAGGTATTCCCGTTTTCCCAAGGTGTAGTTCAGGCTGGCGTGCACCGCATTTTCATAGCCAAAGACCTGCAGGGGCAGGCTGAGGGTCGAGTCCGTGTGGTAATCCAACCCGGCTTCCAGGTTGATGCGACTGTTCCATTGCAGACTCTGACTCATACGCAAGCCGTTGGTGCCCTGCAATTCCTCACGCCTGAAAATAGTCAAACTGCTCTCAGCTCGATCGCCCATCCAGCGAACCTCCACGCTCTTGAGATGATCAGCTTGCGGCGCGGCCCACGTGGCGATCGGATTAGCAGGCGTCGCAGGACTCGATTCATCGCTGGACTGCCCCATGCGGGCGCCACCCAGAATGACGTGCAACTTGGGGCGAATGACCAACCGCGTCTCCCACTGCAGACCTTGACTGACCACCGGGCCCATACGGACATTCTGGTTTTCTACAGACCCCAACTCTTCCGTGACAGCGCGCAATTGAATGTAATTGGCCTGGAGGGGAATGTGCTGGCGATAACGGTCATGCAGGGACTCATCGTCGTTCTGAGCTTCCATGCCCTTGAACGCGACGTCCTGGGCTTGCTTGACATGACCCAGCGCATAGGCGGTGTCATACCGGTTGTAAATAGGCAAGCCTTCGCTATTTTTGCGCAGCAAACGGCTCATGGTGGATGTCTCACCCAATTGCAAGGCCACCTGCGAGTCAGCCCACAAGGGCGGCGCCGTCTGGCTTTGGCGCGCAAAGCGCAACCACATCCAGGCCCGGGCGCTGGCAAATTGTTCCTTGACGATTGCCCAGCCCAGCACCAGTGTTGCCGTTTGGCCATCGTCGGACGGATCGGTCGCGCCCCCCCTCAACTGGCTGGACAACTGGCGCACCAACTGCAGGCCAGGGTCCCCCGGCTGATTGAGCAAGGCGAGTCGAACCATGGCCAGCAACTCCGGGTTTTTTCCCAGTTTTTGCAAATTCTGGGCTTGTGGGAATTTTTGCTTGAGGCTCAGCCAGGCATGCAGGCGTACCCGCTCGGCCATGCCCGCCTGCTGACTGCGTTCCAGTGCATCGGCGTAATTGAGCAACACCAGTGGATCTTCCGAAGCACGCCCGATTTCCCGGGCGTACCAAGTGGCCGCTATGCGGTGCCGATCCAACACCTGGTTGGCGGCCGCGAAGGCCAACCAGTAGGCCGGATCTTTGGCGGCCTGAGGCGCATAGCGTTGCAGGGCCGAGGACAATTCAACGACGCGTTGTTCATCAATCAAAAACCAGAGCGAAGCCAAAACGACTTCGTTGTCAGCCGGATTTTTTTGCAATGCGCGGCGCAAATCATTCCAAGCCAGGTCCGGCTTTTTCTGACGCTGCTGAAACTGGGCGCGAATCAGTAAAAACCGTACTTCTTCTTCCGCCTTGGCCCGCTCTTCGGCGTTCATTGACTTGAAAACCCGGGCCAATGCTGGGGAGTCGTTGATCTCGGCGTAAATACCCAGACCCAGCACCAACTGGTCAAGCGCCCCATAACGTCGGTACGCCTCCAGCGCCAACCCGGCAGCTTGCACTGGGTGTTTTTGCCTTACCAGAAATACCAGCCGAGACCAATCGGCCGCGGTGGCCTCTTGCGTCTGGGTATAGCGCTGGTAGGCCGCTTGCGCGGCATCGTAATCACGCAACTCCCAGGCAATCTGGCTCAACAGTCGCCAGAACTCCGCGGCATCGGCGGGCACTTGACTTTCCTGGGATTGCATCAGGACAAGGGCCTCGGCCATGTGATCCCGACGAATCAAAATCACTACCGCGCGCAGCACCATGTCCATCGAAAAAGGGGCCATGGGGGTCCGCTGTGCAAACAAGGCACCGGCCCGCTCGTCCTCACCGGCGTTCTCCGCCAGCCTCGCTGCGTATTCCAGCAGCAAGGGAATTCCTTTTTGCTGGAACTGCGCTTCAAAGAAACGCGAGCCCTGGGCCGGCTCCACGATGCTTTCGTAAAGGTCAAAAATATCTTCCCACTGCGCGTCAGTGAGTGACGTGGTTTTTGCCCGAACGGCCCACGCTTGCAGAACGACAGATTGATCCTCCAGTAACGAGGCCAGGCGAATCAACGCCGTGATCGTCTCGTCAGAGTGGTCACCCATCAGAAACAGTGCGCGCCATTGCTCGACGGCCACCACTGGGCGCTGAGTCCATTCGGCCACATGGGCCAGCTTGCGCCGCCAGGCACGGTCTTTGGGCACGTGCTGCACAGCCTGGCTCGCCACTTTAAAGGCGTGTCGCAGGTCACCACTGCCCAGCAGTACGTCATATGCCAATGCAAAATCGTTTTGATTGAAGGGACGCAACACGTCGAGTTCATTCGCACCGGGGGAAGTCGGGCTCAGCGTAGCGAAAGGCATTCGCGACATAGGTACGGGTTGGGCTATTTGCGGCGAAGGCGACGAATCGGTTGGCTGCGCGTAGTCATACTTCCCCACCTTAGGGATGTCAACCGCCAGCGCGGATAAACAAACGGCGCTAAACAGGACGGTCAGAAGTCGCTTGGTTTTCATGGTGCGCGCCCCGGCTTTTGATTCATGAAAACCAACTTGCGCGCATAGCCTGCCGCCTGCGCCGGATCGCCCGCAGCCAAGGCAGTACGTGCCAGGTAGCGCAGCGTAACCGAGTCGTTTTCCAAATTCCCCAGATGCTGGTTCGCCGCCACCAGGGCTTGCTGGAAACGACTGGCAGCCATCAATGCCCCCACACCTTTCTGGAATAAGCGTCTTGAGTCGTCAAGGTTCACGGCCAGATCCCGCGCCATCAAAAAATACTCGGCAGCCAAGCCGTACTGCCTTCTGGCGAGAGCATCTGTACCGTATTGTTCAAGGGCTACGGCCGTCATCACTTCGTGCGCTTGATGCAAGAACTCAAGTCCCAGGGCCGGCAAACTCAACTCAAAGGAAGAAGACGCAAAATGGCGCGCCAGCGATTCCGGGATTTTTTCCTGGGCTGCTTTCTGCAACATATCGGTCAGTTGCTCCCTGAGACGTTTTCGCTCCAAGGCATCCGGATTAGCGGCCAACGCCTTGTCATAGGCTCTACTCATCATGAACCTGGCTTCGGTACGTTGCCGTGAATCACCCGTGATGATCAAAGGCAAGAGCCGCGCTTCCATCGACTCAATGTCCAACACGTTTTGCTGCGACTTGGTAAGCAGGATGGCGGCATCCGCATTATTGGCATCCGCCCGGTACAGGTTTCGGATGTAGGACAGCGTGAGATCGTCCAGGGTTTCCTGGGCATATAGCTTTTCAACCAGCGCTTTACGCGGGAAAATAACGGCCAGCAAAGCCAGCACCAGCAGCGCGACCAAAGCGAGCTGCCAGTTCAATGCCAGGCTAAGACGGGGAATAGCTCCGTCAATGCCGGCATATCGCTTCGAGCGGTCTGGCAACATGGGATTTGATTTCGTAGTAAGACAAACCGGCAGCACGCCGGGCAGGGGAAATATCTTTGCCGCCAATGCGGATACGACAAGTTTCGGCATTGGCTAGCGTGAACTTGAGTGGAACGTGGCCGTCAAGCTGCCACTTCAACCCCTCAGAGGTCGCTGTAAAGCTTTCCACCCGGGCATTGGCCGATACCAACCGGGGCCCTGTGGACTCGGTGGGGCGCAGCACCAATTCAGCGGAATCCCCACTTAAGTGAACGTAGCGCTCACCTTGCCCGTCGCTGAAGCCTGCAACGGCCTGGCTTTTTTGCACATCAGGAAAACCCATGGCAACCGGCAAACGCAAGGTGCGCAGGTCAACTGCACCACGCACCCGCCATCCCAGCGGGGTTCGGGCAATGGCCAACTGTTGAAAATCAAGCACTTTGCGGGCGTACTCGGACACAAATACAGGCGTTGTTTCCTGTGCCAGGGCATAGGCAAATACTTTGTCCAGCGATTTCATGCCCGCATGCTTGGTCGTGATGTAGGTATGAAAGTAAATATCAATCGGTTTGAGTCGGCGCGGTAACTCTGTGAATTCAAACGTCTCGATCACGCGCTCAAACCCATAAAACGGCCCTTTCCACTCATTGGTATAGACGTTCTCATTCTGATTGGGGGCAAAAACCTGAAAACCACCCGCACGGGGCAGGCCCAGCCCTTCAACCTCGGTGACGGTAGGCTGTGAAAGGGTTGCGACGGTGTCACCGCCGTTCATGTTCAACACACCCAGCTTGCGCGTCAGCGCCAGTGCATCGCTGCCAGGCACGCAATCTCCGGTCCAGAAAAACATGTCCACCTTTTTGCCTGGGGGCGCGAGCCGTTCTTCGATGTAACGAATCGAGCCTTCGATTTCCCGCTGAAGGTCAAATTTGTAACCCGGCAGACGCAGGTTGTAGCCTTCACTGCCCTCTGTTGAGCCCACTTTGCGCCAAATAAAGGGATGCGAGTAACTGTGCGAAGCAAGGGCCACGTTGGGCGCCCGAAAGATATCCTGCGCCACCTTTTCGGCCAAGCTGGACATGCTGGGGTACAAACCCTTGGGCGATAGTTCCGCTTCAATCACCGAAATCGTCATGGGCAGCGGGTACTTATTGACAACCCGGTCACGCACCATTTCACCCGCAATCGGGTTGCCGGGCAATTCAGATCGACTGATGAATCCATCGCCATCCATGTGAACCATCAGCATTCGACGCCCGACCTCGGTAGTGACGTCTGGCACGGGCATGACGGGCAATTGCAAAGCCTGCCGCAAAAAACCAAACGGATCAATCACCCACCTATTTCCTGCATCTCCGGGCAAAGTTACAACGGCATACGGCGACATGACGTAACCACCCCAAGGCATCAATGCGGCAGCGACATGTTGATCAACTCCTCGCTTGAGGGTCAGCAAGGGCCGCCCCTGAGATAAAGAGAGTGATAAAAAATCATCCAACTCGTGGCGGGGTACTCGCTCGAAGCCCAGGAGGGCATCCTGCTGGACAATAGAAACTGGTGTAGACGACGCGGGCGGATACCTGAGTTTCAAGCCCAGTGTTTTTCCAAGCGCGCTGTCAAGCAGCAGATTTGACGGGTTGATCAGTGCAAAAGGTACTTTTCCCTCGGCTTGTTTCCCAAGCCATGTGATCAGCTTTTGGCGCTCGCTGGCTTCTGTTTCCTTGGTCAGCCAAAGCACCACGCCGGCATAGCGCCCCGCAAGAGAATATTCTGGCAAATGATGGGGGTCCAAATACTCAGGCAAGTAACCCAGGTAATTGAGTGGCGTTGCGATCAAACGGGCTGAATCGATCGTAGACAACTCATATTCATCCTGCAAGGGGCTATGCACCACCAGCACTTTTCGCGGCATGACTTCAATCGCACCCACCCCCAGCGTGGCGAGATCCGGCGTGGCAACCCAAGGCGTGATACCCAGATCCATGATGCGCCGGGCGGTTTCACGGGCCAGGTCGCGTTGGGCCGAGGGTACGTAATCAATCGCCATCACTGGCAAATGAAATTCGTCACGCACCCGCTTCAACTGACCCAGCAGCCAGGTCCGATCAGCTTCAGAAACCGTGGTGTAACGGCCTTTTCCGGCGTCGTAGCCTTGAAAAAGAGACTCTGCCACCACCGACTCCACCCAGGTGTAGGTGCGGGGCAAGATTTCAAAGCCACGGTTGAATATGAGCCGGGCCTCGGGGTAGCTTTTCTTGACGGCCTGAATCACGGCCACCATGCCGGTTTCCTGCCGCGCTCGTTCTTCAGGGGTTTTGGCAAACAACTGGTAGGAATCCAGCGTATCGAGAAAAAACGTTCGGTAGCCGCTGTCCCACAAGGGCTTGATGAGTTTGTCTGTAAAAAACCGGGGCCACTCGGGCTGGGTCTGATCGATTAGGCGGCTGCCCCAGTCCTTGTTTTCGCCACGCAACCAGGCCTTGGGAATGCTGTCGGCATAGGGACGCGAAGGCTGCACCTCGCCCAGCGCCACGTAGGCGGCCAACCTCGTGTGGGTCAGGGCGGGCAGCTTCGGGTCGGGCACATGGCCGGGGTCGACCACCACCAGATCAAATGCCTGCAATTCACTCCAGGGCGGATTGGCCCCGTAATAAAACGCCACGGCCGGACTGGCGGTGAATGGCGCTGCAGGCGCGGCCATCGCCCGCACACCTAACAGTGTGGCCAGCAAAGACATCAAAACTGTCAACAAACTTTTCAACGAGGGCACTCCATGGCAAGAGCAAAAGGATACACACAGGCTAGAAGCAATTCAATTGAAAATTCATTAAAACTTTTGATTTATGAAAAACTTGCGAAATAAACTTACCCGGGGTCGCATGGCGCTTTTTTGGAACCGCTCAGATCCTCAGGTGCCACCCACATACGGGTTGGTTTTGCGCTCGCGCCCAAACGTGCTTTCTGGTCCGTGTCCTGAAATAAAAACCGTCTCATCGCCCATCGGCCACAGGCGGGTAACGATGCTGTCAATCAGGGTGTCGTAGTCACCTTGGGGGAAATCACTGCGCCCAATGGCCCCGGCAAACAGCACATCACCTACAAAAGCCCGTCCGATCTCCGGAGAGTGAAACACGACATGGCCGGGGGTGTGCCCCGGACAGTGGCGCACATCTAACGTGCAGCGGCCCACTGTGACTTTGTCGCCGTCAAACAACCAGCGCGTGGGCGTGAACGCCTCCGAATGGGGAAACCCAAACATCTTGCTTTGCTCGGGCAGGCCATCAATCCAGAACTGGTCTGCCGGGTGCGGTCCGATGATGGGCAGACTGAGCTTTTCCGCCAACTCGGCAGTACCACCCGCATGGTCAATATGGGCATGGGTTTGCCAGATCTGAGTGAGCTTCAAGCCCAAGCGATCGACTTCAGCCAACAGCACATCAAGATCGCCACCGGGGTCGA
>SERZ01000382.1_pt1 | contig 30114 bp, 27 predicted proteins | sample 3171461 | NCBI WGS metagenome assembly SERZ01 (sample SAMN06051861, study PRJNA518727) | freshwater metagenome | biome: subpolar coniferous forest; feature: holomictic lake; material: water; isolation source: holomictic Lake 227, 6 m depth | place: Canada: near Kenora, Ontario | collected... | reverse complement strand
GTCAATGCCCGCGCATGTCTTGGTATCGATCCAAAGAAATGTGCCTAGTCAAACCTGGGAAGATTCAGGCGTTATTGCGTTGAACCTGCGCTTGTAGCGCTCCAGGCTGTTGATGGAACCGCAGACAAAGAGCACGTCATCGGCGCGCACTTCAAAGCCCGGCTCAAATTCCACCAGCACTTCGCGGTCCCGCTCCAGGGCGATCACTTTGGCGCCGGTTTGATCAAGATCCGCATTGCCCCAGGGATGCATGCCGAGCAAAGCGCCGGCATTCATGCGAACAAATTTGATTCTATTTTCAACTTGCACCACCTGTTCACCGAGCAACTGGAAAGCAAGAATTTTCCCCGCCACCTGACCCACCGAAATGGCAAAGTCGGCGCCGGCTCTGTAAATCCGGGTCGTATTGCGCGTTCGTAAAACTCTCACAATCAAGGGCACGCCAGGTGCGTAGTCGCGCACGATTGCCGTGGCAAAGACGGATTCACTGTCATCACTCAACGCGAGTACCACGGCACTGGCCTCACGAACCCGGGCTTGGTCAAGGGTTGAGCGCTCCATGACGCTGCCCACGAGATCAACGCCGGGGGCTGCAACCTGGTCAATCACGACACAGTCTTCGCCGGCGTCCTTAAGCATTTCAACTACTTTTTGGCCTACCGCACCAAATCCCGCCAACACGATCGGCCCGGCACGATGTATAGGCATCGCCAGGCGCTCAACGATTTCCAGGTTGGCGTGCGCGCCCACCACCACAAGAATGGCGCCAGGTTCGATGACGGTCTCTGGCCCCTTGGTCGTCGTAAACACACCGGCCAACCACTGGCCGATGACCGACACGCCATGTTGTTCACGCAGTTTCAAATCACCCAGTTTTTTACCCGCCAGCGAACTTTCTGCGCGGACACGAAACTCGGCCATGGCCACCTTGGCGCCCAGCAGGTGCATTCCCTCCGCAGGCGGACTGATGCGCATGCTGGCCTGGGACGCCAGGGCTGCGCCCAGTACATGGGCCGGGGTAAAAACGTCGGTGGCACCCATTTGAACCAGGGGTCGGCGGTAAAGCGGGTCGTCGGCCAGCGCATACAAAGGGCCGGTAAAACCGAGCTCGCGAACCACCATCGTCAAAGTCGCGTTGGCATGATCCCCGCCATTGGCCACCACCGCCCGGGCCAGGCTGACATTCGCCAGCACGGCGGGGTCTTCTGCCAGTTTGCCGAACACGACATTGAAGCCCCGGTCACGCAGATTGCGCGCGATTTCCAGGTCTTCCTCGAAGATGACGAAGGGAGAGTTCCGGCTTTTAAATTCTTCAAGCAAGGACTCTATGGCTGGACCAAATCGATAAAAAAGCACGCGACCCTTCATGGGTGGCAGCATATGCTGGAGACGGACTTCAAACCCTTCTTCAAAGTAAGGCACCACCACCAAGGGGAAGATCAGAAAGACCAGAAATTGGCCAAAAAACTGCCCGAGAATGACGAACATGGCCATGCCCGGATGGTTCCAACGGTTATCAGCCCCATATCCAGTGGTGGTGATGGTTTCGGCGGCCCATTGCAGGCTTTGAAGAAATGTGCGTGGCGACATTTCCAGGCGCTCCATGCCGATCATGTAAATGGTGGCGAGCGTCACCAGCGACAGCGGAAGCAGCGCCATGAGTGCCAGAAAGCGCTTGGTAGAACGTTTGAGTTTGAACGGCATGTCGATGAGTTGGAGTCTCTCAATATTATGCAGGTCTGTTGACCCATATTTTCATGATTGGCGCTTCCGAATATTCAGCGGCTTGCCGACGCGTCAGATCTGCACAAGTCAATATTAAGTTGGTAGAGTCTGGGTATGAGTTCTTTTCTTCATCGCCTTTGGAACAGCCTCGTTGTCAAACCCTCTCAGCCCAGTAAGGCGCCTCCTGCAAAGCGGGTGAAGGCGGTCAGCGCCCCGTTGCGCCAATCAGGCAACGTGCCGGGGGCCGTTGCGGCACTGGCGGCGATTGGCGCGCGCCGACCGCTCATGGATTCAGACGGGGCCATTGCGGGGTTTGAATTTTGTATTGATGACGAAATATTGCGACGATTGCGGCAGCGTTCAGATCATCAAGGTCGCGCGGCTTATGTTTCGGCCGTGCTGACTTCGGCTCGATTGATGACACAAACCGGGCGCATCGGCTTTGCACGCGTTCCGTCTGACTGGCTCGTCGATGCCAAGGACGTTGAGTGCGCGGCTGGTGCGTGGATTGGTATTGAACATGGCACGCATTCCGACGATTCGGCTGTGCAGTTACAAACCCTTGCCCAGTTGGTGCCGCAACTGCGGGCGACGGGTGCCAAAGTAGGGTGGGATGTCACCTTCGGGTTGGACCTGCCACCTGAATTTTTACTCCTGCATCAAAGAAGCGACCCCATGCCGGCGTTGTTGGAAGCCATAAAAACATGGCCCATGGCACTTCAGTCTTTGCCCACGCTGATGACTGATGTTTCCAAAATTGAGGATCTTGAGTTGGCGCTGTCAAGTGGCATCAGCTACGCCTGCGGCGCGCTCGGCCCCAAAGAGTTCTCAGTCAAGCCGTCCGAGGTACGAACTATTCCCCCCGAAATCCACCGCGTAGGTCACCTGCTGAACCAACTGGTGATCGGAACTGAAACGTCGGTGATCGTGAGGGACATCAAAAGCGATGTGGGCTTGTCCTACCGGCTGCTGCGCCGTATGAACAGTGCCAGTTTTGCGCAATTAAGCGAAGAAACCAGTATTGACCAAGCCGTATTGATACTGGGCCGCAATGAACTGTACCGCTGGTTGTTATTGCTCCTGGTTCAGTTTTCGGGCAAGCGCAAAGCGTCTTCGGCGTTGCAGGAAGTGACTTTGTGGCGTTCCCGCCTGATGGAATTGCTGGCCATCGAAAACAACGAGCCATCGCCCAGCCAAATATTCACCTTGGGGCTGGCCTCGATGCTGGGGACGCTATTGAAGATTAGCTTGGATGAAGTGGTTAACACCTTGAATTTGTCTGGCCCCGCCCGGCAAGCCCTGCTTGAACAAACCGGTCCCTGGAACGACTATCTGCAAATGGCCTTGCAGGTGGAAGCCAATAAGTTGGGAGACAACAATTCTCTTGCTGAGCAATTTGGCGGGGGCGAGCGTATTACCGCGCTATCAGACGAAGCTTGGGAGTGGGCTTGGGCTGCGGAGCACGCGAACCGGGATGTTGCCTGACACCATTACGTGAAGCCTCTACACGGTGCAACTACCATTTCTCAGTCAATTATGCGGGGCGAGTTCCATGACCATCACCGGACTGGTTGATGGCAGGTTGGTGGCACGTTTGAAATTGTTTTTTTTCAATGCCACCTCATCACCAAGTATGTTGATGGCTTCGTTCAACAAAACATCCTTGGCTGATTTCTTCATGTTTTCAGCGGCAAGCTCTTTTGCCAGGTTGCGTTCACCTGCTTGCAAGCCATCGTCCTGGAGTGAACCATCTTCCCTGGCTGCCAGTCGTTTTTCCTGCGCGTCGCGTTCTTTGCGCCGCTCTGATTCATTGAGTGAAATCATATTTTTTTGGCGCAACTGCCGAGTTTGCGAAATATCTTCAATCAGGTATTGGAAGCCCTTTTCATGGCGAACGCGATTCTCATGCAGCGCCAAAAGGAGGGGGGTCTGCTCTTTCAAGTCCCCCACTGGGGCATAGTTGGCGGCCTTGATGTTGATCCAGGGCAACGCGTTGTCAAAACTCGATTCACCAAAGTCAGCCGCATCCACCACCCCCGGAAAGACAATGTCGGGCGTGACACCGCGCAACTGGGTGGTGCCGCCGTTGACCCGAAAGAACTGTGCGATGGTCATTTTCAATTCACCATATGTAGGTTTGGCGTTTTTAGCGATTTGGTCGAGACTTGCCATGGCTTGCACCGTGCCTTTGCCATAACTCGAATCTCCCATGATCAAGCCACGGCCATAGTCCTGGATCGCTGCGGCAAAAATTTCCGAGGCCGACGCCGAAGCCCGGTTGATCAACACCCCCATCGGGCCATCCCACACCATGTCCGTGCTGTGGTTTGTATCCACGTTGATGTCCCCAATCGCATTGCGCTCCTGCACCACTGGCACCCGACCGATAAACAGGCCCGTCAGATCAATAGATTGCCTGAGCGACCCACCCGTGTTGTTGCGCAAATCCACCAACACGCTGTCCACTTTCTGCTGTTTCAGGTCCCCCAGCAAGCTCGCCACGTCACGGGCGGCACTCTTGTAATTCGCCGTGCCTTGTTGTCTGGCGCTAAAGTCTTCGTAAAACGTTGGAAGCGTAACCACACCCACACGTCGTATGAGACGGCCATCGGCGACCGTGTATACCTTGGCCTTGGCAGCTTGATCCTGCATCGCAATGGACTTGCGGATGAGGGTCACGACCTTGTGTGATCCATCCGGACCTGCCCCTGCTGGCAAGATGCCAAGTCGGACCGTTGTATCTGCTTTGCCACGAATCAGTGCCACCGTATCGTCCAACCGCGCGCCAAGCACATCTTCCATGGCCCCCGCCTCACCTTGCGCCACACCGACAATGTGGTCACCTACTTTCAGCTGCCCGGAAACACTGGCAGGCCCACCGGGCACCAACTCCCGGATGGTGATGAATTCCTCAGTTTCGGTCAACACGGCGCCTATGCCGACCAGAGACAAGCGCATGGCGATTCCAAAATCCTCAGCGGCGCGCGGCCCCATGTAGTTGGTATGGGGTTCGATGGCCATGGTGTAGGCATTCATGAAGATCTGAAAGGCATCTGCACCCGTGATCCGTTTCAGGCGCTTAAGGGCATTTTCATAACGCTTGTCGAGAATTTTGAGGATGCTCGGGTCGTCCTTGCCTGCCAGCTTGAGTCGCAGCCAGTCATTTTTGACACGTTTGCGCCAAATATCTTGCATTTGCGCCTCGCCCACGGGCCAGGGTTGATTTTTGCGCTCAATCAGGGTGTTTTCGTCGAGCTGGAAATCAAAGCCTTTGGGGAGCAAGGTACGGGCATAAATCAGGTGTTGGGCCGCACGAAGCTCGTACAGATTAAATATTTTGAAAGGCGCGCTCAGGTCTTCAGTGCGGATGGCGTCATCCAGCAAAGTGCGGTCTACACCGAGACGGTCAATATCGGTCTGCAGGAAGTAGAGTTTCTCGGGGTCCAGCGATTTCAGAAATTGGTCAAATATTTTGCTCGACAACGCATCGTCGAGTGGGATCGCCTTGTAGTGGTCACGAGACAGCAAGTCCGCAGCCAGATGGGCAGCGCGGGCCTCTTGCACCCCAGGCTTGAGTACTGGAGGAAAGAAGGTTCCTGTATCCAGCGTGGTGGCTTGCACCGCTGTCGCCAGGATCCAAACGACCCACATCAGCTTTTGCTTCATTCCGACTCCAAATAAATTAACCGGCCAAAACAGCCATTGTGTCGCACGCAAGTCGGATGAGTTCACTTCGCTTTGATGACCCTACTTCATCTTGGTGGGTCGCTTTTTTTGTTGGCGTCCCTGAAAACACCACGGCCACGGTGGTGGCGCGAAGTGCCAAATGCCCAATATCAATGTAGGTTGACGCTTAATTGGTCGTCGCTTTTGGGGGTGCCATGCAGATGGCCACAAAGGCACGCAGTTCATCGCCGGTCAACTGCTTGTCTGCACCGGCCTTGCGGCACTCACGTGCTTTTTGGTCATAGGCTTTGTGCGAATTAGTCGCTACGGGTGCTGATGCTGGCGCGGACTGCGCAAAGCTAAAGCTGGCGGTGATCATCACGCAGGCGAAGGTGAGAATAGTTTTTTTAGACATACTGACTCCTTTGGGTAACTTGAACAATCACTTAAAAGGGATAAAGAAAAAGGGTTAGCTCCAGTTGCCAGCGTCATGGCACCACCCATTCGGGTTCACCTATAGTGCCGCTGCCTTGAGGGTTCAAGGAGACCAGGTAGGCCCCTTTGGACGCAAAACGCTGACCCTGTGCCAAGCTCAGTCGCGGGTACACCGTGGTGCCACCGCGCTTGCGCAATTCTTCAAGATATTCTGACTGAGCCTTGGCCACGTCAGCCATCGCCACTTTTTCTGCCGCAGTCGGCGGCGTTGGCGATAGCGGACGCTTGTTCATGGGGCCCATCATCATGTCCCTGATCTCATCTTGCACCTGCATGGTCTCAAACATCGACAGGGTCGACTCGGCACGCTCGATCAGATAGTCGGTATGAAGGTTATTGAGCATCCCATGCACAGTCGCAACCAGTGATCGGGTCGCAAAATATACCTCTGACTGCATACGCATATCGACGCTCGGGATCTTCATGGCATTGAGCCAAAGGTTGACACGCGCCAGGTTGGCGCTGCGCAGGCGCTCAACTTCGAGCGCTTGTACCAGGCTTGCTTTTCTGCGCAGGGCCAGGGGCAACTCCAGCTTTTCCCCGTCGGCAAGCGTGGCTGAAACAAACACCGAGGCCGCTGTAGTCTCCAGTCCGGCCAAGTCTTTCAGATCAGCCGGACGAAGCCAAAGTACCACGCTGTCTTGCTTGCCCAATCCGGCCAAGGCCGCCTTGACGGCCATTACCCCCTGACGAGCATCCACATCGATGACCCCACGGTTTGGCGCTACGTCGTTGCCCGCGGCAAGGGTGCGGCGTAACGTGACTGCCCCATGGCGTGCCACGGGGTCGTCAGCGACCACCTGGACGATGCCCCCGTGTTCCTGACCCAGTTTGCGCGCAATGACCTCAGCCTCCAAGTCAATGCCGGCCGAAAAATACAGACTGAACTGACTTTGGGCGGCGCCAGACGGCACCCGGTCCACGCTGGGAAACCAGCAAGCAACGCGACTTTGCTCGCAGAAATCCTGCACCGGTTGCCATTCGTCCTGACTCAACCCGGAGAGGATGGCAAACACAGGATTTTCTTGCTGACGACGTGCCAACTGCTCGCGCCAGGTAGTCGATGGTCCGTTCAAATCCCAGACATCGAGGATCAACTTGCGCCTGGAACCAAGGCGGCGTTCGATGGCAGACACCATTTTTTGTCGATGACTGGATTTGACATTGATGTTGATCTGGTTGAGCAGGGTCGTCAGCGTGGCAAGAAACACCTTGCGCCGTTCTGCTGCGACGCCTGACGCAATGACCGTGGCAACGTGAATGCTGTCTGCGTTGACGCCAGGCGACTCTATGCTGGACAACGTTTTGAGGTAGGCGCTTATCGCCAGCAACTGGGGGTCGGTCAGCGTGTAGCGCGGCATCAGCGCGTGCGCAGTCCGACCTGATGGAAGGCGGCCATCACGAACCGCGGCAGCCAGGCTGGCGGCGTCGTATGGCGGATGTGCCAAGGAAAGGGCTTGATCGAAGCGCCGGTCCATGCGCACAACGACGGGTTCACCCCCCCCAAACAAAGCACGGCCCGTGATGGGGGGCACCCCCACCGTGCCTTCCACCATACCCAGGCCGCTGGGTCGATGGCAGTTGACGCAAGCAGCCTCGGCGCCCACTACGGCACCAATGTCCAGACGCACACCCCGCAGCAGTTGGCCATCCGGCAACACGCCGTCAAGGTAGATGCGTCGTCCGACGGCCACCACATCATCATCGGCAGGCGTGTGAGCAGCGGCGGGGACCGTCGCAAGGAACACAAGAGGGAATAACCAGGACAGACAGCGTTTCACAATCAGTCCATTCAAATAGCTTAGAGAGTCTTCGCCGGGAATGGTGCCGTCCAACCTGAATACAGATTGGGCACAAGCGCGTTGATAGTCCTCACCCGGAACTGGTAGGTGGTTTTTCCCACCAGGCCGGTAACGACAACCTTCGACACGGCCGAGGTGCCAGACTTGATTTGTCCCGGCACCGGCAACCAAACACCCGTCGCACACTTTGCCGCCAGGCCAACACAGTGCTGGATCTCATACCCGGTCGCCAACGCCGACAGGGCGGGCTGCCATTGCAAGGCCACGGTTGTCGCCGTAGAGTTGCCACCGGACTGCATCTGCGTTGGCAGCGGCAGAGTTGTCGCCGTCGCCACGATGACCGAGGTCAAAGGGCCAGCAAGGACCCCATTCACGGCGTGAACCTGGTACTGGTACAAAGTATTTGCAGCGACACCGGCTGCGCCATCGGTGTAGGAACCAAGGTTTGCTGCGAGCACCGAGGTGGCCGTCGGTTTGCTGGCTGGCAAGCCCCAGGTCACCGCACCGGTCGATGCATTGACTGTTCCAGTGGCACGTTGAACAACGTAGCCCGTCTCATTGGTCGCCGTGTCGGTCCAGTTGAGCTTGAGACTCCACGTGGTCTTCGCGGGCGTCGCACCGACAGCAATCGCGGCCGTTGACGCCGCTGCCGCGGTCAATCCAGCCGGTGCGGCGGGTGGTTGTGACAGCGTGGCTATCGAGCCGGATACGGCGCTACCCGCCTCATTGACCGCAACTACCCGATACCTGTAGTCGGTGAATGCGGACGGTACATCCTTGAAGCTGGTGGCGTTGGCGAGCGTGTTGACGCGGGCATCGACCACCGGGGAAGTTGGGGCGAGCGCAGCAAAGACGCCTGCCGTCGGCGTACCGGTGGCATTGGTGGTTGTGACCGTGGCGCGTTCGACGCGGAAGCCGATTTCGTTGGCGGTGTTGCCCTTCGTGGACCCGCCGCCCGCGGGAGTGGGGTCGGTCCAGCTGACCTTGCCCGTGGCATCGACGGCAACACTGCCTGGCAGCGTGGTCGGAATAGTCGGTGGCACGGGGTGGAACACCAGCGGGCGCATCAGGTCGTTTTCCTCGTGGCCGAGGATGTGGCAATGCCAGACGTATTCCCAATCAAAGTCATACGGACTGTTGACAACGCCGCCTGCAATCGGCTGGTTGGTGACGAGGTCATTCTGATAGAAAGCCGACACCAGATCCAAACCGGGGCGGTTGAAGCTGCTGTTTACTGCGCCAACCGGCAGGGTCGGGTCAAGGTTGCGCACGCTCTTGGGAAGGCCAAAGGGCAGCGCCGGAGTCTTCGGCTTGACCGCCACAATGACATCTTCCAATGGCCAGTTCTTAAGCGTTTCCTTCCAGCCTGTTTCGTCGGATTGCGGCGGCAGAATGGCACCGGTGCCCTGATCAATGCGCGCCACCACTTGCACGTTGAAAAGATGGAAGTGCATCGGGTGGTTGTCTACGTCGTTGTTCTTGACCCACCAGTACTGCGTCTCGCCGTCACTGATGATGTCGGTTGGCGTGTCGATGTAAGCCAGCGGCGTACCCAACGGATCACCATTGGGAAGTTCGACACCGAGCTGGGCGATCAGACGACCGAAATTGGGATCGGTGATGCCGCGGATGGTCTTGACCTTCAAAGGCACGGACTTACCATTCAAGGTCATGCTGTGGCCGATCGCATCAACGGCCGTTGGAAGCGTTCCCGACGCCAGAATGTGGGCGTCGGCACTGGCTTTATAGGCTTTGGGCAGTTCGGTGGCCAACGGGCCACCGTTGCCTGCCGGGTCATAAGCAGCATGGGCAACCCCACCCGCCGGAGTGGCCGCAACACGAATCTGCATCACCGTGCGCGTGTTCGGACCAAAACCCGGCAACGTGGTCGGGGCGCCGCCCGCCGCGGTCTGGTCGGGGCCACCGGTGTAGTAGTCGTAGCGGTCATCGCCGCCAGGCACGGGGGCGGAGGAGTCGTTGTACAGAATCAGCGTCTTGCCTGCGTACTGCGAGAAGTCGATGACGGTGTCGGCGCGTTCGGCGCCGCCCAGGTAGAAGTCGCCGCCTGTACTGTCGCGCATCAGTGTGAAAGGGCCGCTGTTGTTGGTGTCACCGAAACCGGTCATCGGTTTCGGCGTGTGCACCACCGGTTTTTGCAGCAGGCCACCTTCATTGGCAAAGCGGATGATGTTCGGTCCGGCCGTCTTGGGATCGGGTACGCCACTGGTGCGCAAATCACTTGGCGCAACTGTCGAGCCGTCCGCCAGTTTATAAACGGCGTTTCCATCCGCCGGAACCATCTTCACTTCGGTGTTGGTGCGACCATCAGGACTGGTCTGCGCGCTGTCGGCAACCCACAGCGATAAATTCCAGTAACGGTCATTCGCACCATTCAGGAAGCGCACACGGTAGGCCTTGGGCTCGACGTTCAGCACCGGATAGGCAATGCCGTTGACCACCGGCGTATCCATGTAGGATTCTGGCGTCGCGGAAGGGCCGCCGGTATAGGTGCCATCCGGGAACGCAACCATGCCGTAGTCGGGGTCGTTGCGCAAAGGTGCGTTCGGCACGCGATAGCCGCCAGTGGCGTCGTCGATGCCATAGTCCCAGCGGCCGGCCGGGTTGAGAATGGGGGTCGCCGAGTTAGTATTTGGGTCAAAAAGTTGCCCAGGTTTTGTGGGGCCGAGCTTGCCTCCTTTGTCCCATATCTGTGCCGGCTCATAAACGTGCGGATACCACAGGTCACCCGGTTTGCCCCAGGCGTTTTGGTCCCACTTCGCGTCCTGGATGGCGATGTCATTCGGCACGAAGGTCTTGTCCTGAACAACCAGAACGATCTGATCGAGGAGGCCGCCAGGGATGGCCTTTCCAAGGGTAGGCGTGCCAGTGAGCAAATCCAGTTCTGCCTGATCGATGATGACGTAGCCAGCGGCAGCGCCGGCATAGGCATTCTGCCGGGTCAGGCCAAAGGTATGGTCGTGGTACCACATCAATCGGTTGCTCTGGTCATTCGGCCAAAAGGTGGTCTGGGCGCCATCGCCGGGATAGGGCATGTCGGGTGTATTCATGAAGCGGTCGCCATGCTGGTGCAGCGAATTTTCGCCACTGGCTGCGATCCACTGGTGCGGCGTGCCGTCACTGATCCACGGCGAATCGCCGCCGTGCAAGTGAAAGGCTACGCGGTTCTGCGGGTACTTATGAGTTTGGTCTACAGAGAGACCTGCACCAGCGAGTGACTCATCTGTCGGTAGAAACATGTCTCCATTGCGGGCGATGACATTTTTTATTTTCAATCCATTCGCGTCGGTGACGATGTCTACGGTCGCCGAGCCGTTAGGCAGGAAGTTGACGAACTTGACCCGCACCGGCGTGCCCTTGAACGTGATGATGATGGGGCCGAGGTAATGGGCCTTTTCGTAGCCGTACACCTGTTCTTGGGTTCCCGGCCAGTAAATAGGTTGTCCGTTGGGGTACGCCAGCGCTACCGGCGCTCCCGGATTAGGAGCACCAAAGCCCGCGTAGGCAGAGGGCTGTGGGATGGGAACTGTACCGGTGCCAAACACGGCCGCTCTTTCGCTCTTCGGTGGATACAACTGGACATAGCTGCGCTGCGTGGTGTCCTTTGGCAAGTCGCTGTGCATGCGCTGTAGATGCTCGACGACGCCGATGACGAAGTACTCGGAACCTGGATAACTGGCCCCATCTGGCTCAGCTATAGGAATGTACTCACCAGGAAAACCACCGACAAACGCATTGGCACCAGCCGAGGTCAGATTGGCCACCGTATCGACGAACTTGCGCAGCTTCGGGCTGTTGGCGTAGTAAGTGCCGATCGGCGTCGATCCGTCCGCACAAGCTGTCAGAACCGAACCGGCGGGGGCTGTTGTACCGTCCAGGCAGACTTTGCCAGGGCCGGCCGCAGCAGGCAGGGATGTCAATGCCATGGCGACCATGGCGGCGGATGTTGAAAGCCTGAACCGGAATGGTTCACGGGTTTCTCTCCTACCAGGCTTTTTCATTGAGTTCATTTTCGGCCTTTCTGGTAAAAACAGAATCACCCGCGCAAGCATGAACACTGAAATAAATTTGTATTTGATAATTATTAAATGTGAAATTCTCTGTAAATGAAGAAACACAGAATCCATCAACAATCCATCGCGACTGATTCACGAATTCATTTTTTAAACGCGCTGAGAATCGCCAACAAAAAAACTACATTCCCGGCAAAACGCTAGGCATTCCTAAGATCGGCACCTTGCCGGGATGCCGCTCCTGAGCGCACCAAATCCTGGATGAGTTGCTCAATCCAGGGCGCAAATTCAATGGCGGAAAAATGACTAGCGTGAATCATGGGCAGGTAGGGCGTCGCGGCGGTCCAGGCCATGAAATCGGTCAGCGCGATTGACTGGGCTTCGAGCAGCTTGAACTTCAAAAGCACCTTGGCGCCATAGGTCAGGTGCTTGATCGGATTGGCGACAAAACCGGACAGCCGCTGGCGGGCAAATGCCAGCGATTGATCAACGCAAGTGAAGGCCGAACCGTGCCCCGGTATGACGATGGCGGGGCGCAGGGATTCAATCAGGTCGAGGGTATCGCTGACCGCCGCAAAGGCATCGTCGCCCTCCAGCTCCGGAAAAACCACACCAAACCCACGCTCCCACAAGGCATCTGCCGACACCAACACACGCGACTCAGGCTCGAACAAAATCACCGAGTGCGTGTCGTGTCCGGGGGCTGCGTGGATCTGCCAGAGCCGGTCGCCCAACTGGATTTCTGTGCCTGGTCGCAGCACGGCATCAAACCCAAAGCGAGGGCAACTCTGGCCGGTTGGCGAGTAGGTCAGCGCGTGCGGATCCCAATCCTGAACATGCAAGGAAAGCCCGGGTGGTATGTGCGTCAGCAGCTTAGGAAAAGCGTTTTGCAGCGCCGCGTTGCCGCCGCAGTGGTCGCTGTGCAAATGGGTATTGAGCAGCACATCCAGCGGACGACCTTGCAACGTCGACTGGATAAGCAGCAGGGTTTGGTCGGCGTGCAGGCCGTAGCCACTGTCAATCAGCGCGGCCGAATCGCGCCCCACCATCAGGATGCTGTTGGAAGAGAGCCAGCCGCGCTCCAGAACAGAAATACCGTTGGGCAGCATGGGTCGGCTAGGCATGCAAAACGCCTTGAAGCTCGGTTTCGCCAACGCCAACATCAGCGTCAAACAGCAGGTCAATCAGACGTGACTCGCGAGTGCGCACGGTTTCCAGAAAGTAGGCGGTGCCACCCGGCTTGCGGCCCATGGCGGCAAAGGTATCAAAACCCAGTTCAAGGAAGTGCTGCAACGCCGAAATGCCGGCCAGGTTGGCGGGGCCGCGCATCATTTTGAGCATCAGGCGCAGGCCGGGCAAGCGCGTCAACCGCGCCAATTCATGGCCCACGGTCATGACGGTAGCGAGTTGCTGGTTGCGGTCGGCGCGACGGTCTACTGCGCGCCAGGCCAGCACATAGCGCAATGCTTCAGGCGTGTCGGGGTGGGCCAGCCATTGCTGGGCGCTGGCCATATCAAGCTCTTCGGTCAGGCCATGCAACTGTGCCAGCGCCACGGCGGTGTCGACCACCGATTGCGGAAAAATCTTGTCCAACGGTCCGGCCATGCGGGCAAATTGGGCATCGCGCAGGGAATAGTCTTTGTCGCTGTACAACTCTTCCAGAAAAAAAAGGCCGGCGGGTTTGTAGTGATCCGAGTGCAGCAAGTCAAAGTAGGTGCCGGCAAAGCGGCGGGCCTGCAAATGCTTGATGTCGCTGACGGCCCGCGCCAGTCCGGGCGTGCTGGCGGCCTGCTGTCGAAGCTGGGCGACCCGGGCGACAGTGTTGCGAATAATGTTGGCGGCATCCATAGAGCTGCAAGTCTAGCGGGATGCCATGCCCTTTGCAGTGGGCTGGCTACACTTCGCCCATGCCGAATGTCTCGGCCAAGGAGTCCCCCCATGCAAGTTGCCCTGCCGATTGATCCCACCCTGTGCCCACTGTGCAGCCAAACCAACGAATGCGCCATGGAAGTTGAGCGCGCCACTGGCGTCAAACAGGCGCCGTGCTGGTGCAGCCAGGTCAAGTTTGAGGCCGCGTTGTTGTCGCGCATTCCTGAGCACGCCCGCGGCAAAGCCTGCCTGTGTCCGGCCTGTGGCCGAGCAGAGACGCCATGAGTTGGCTGGACCGCCTGCCGCTTCCCTGGCTCATCTTCATGGCGTTCTGGATGGCGGTGGCCCCGATCCAACCCGAGCCGCACCTGATTGAAAAGTTCCGCATGCTGAGTCAGGGCACGCTGACAGTGCCGCTCGATATTTTTGACTTGTTGATGCACGCCACACCGCTGGTCTTGCTGGGCTTGCGGCTGTGGCGCAGAAAGTCGAAAAGCTGATTCGACAGGGTCTGCTATTACTTAAATAGCTACTTACGCATAAGATACGGGGGCTAGAGCCCTATTTCTTATATATTTTAAAGATCGATTCAATAGTTCAACATAAGTTGTATAGTTGGATGCATGGAACAATTTTCAGCACTCAAGGTTTTTGAATCACTCTCTTCGAGTGTCCGCTTGGACATCTACCGCCTGCTGGTCCGGACCGGGCCGCAAGGGTTGGTGGCGGGTGAAATCGCCAGCACACTGGAAATTCCGGCCACCAATCTGTCGTTCCACCTGAAAGCGCTGGCCCAGGCCCAACTGGTGTCGGTGGTGCAAGAGGGTCGTTTTCAGCGTTACCGCGCCAACCTTGCGCTAATGCAAGACCTGATTGCCTACTTGACCGAAGAATGCTGTTCCGGCCACCCCGAGACGTGCGGCGAGTTGTGCGCGCCCCTGAGCTGTCCCGACCTTTTGCCACAACCTTGAAGGAGTTAAGCCATGAAAAAAATCCAGATTTTTGACCCGGCCCTGTGCTGCAGCAGTGGCGTGTGCGGCGTGGACGTCGACCAGGCACTGGTCTGTTTTTCAGCCGATGTCGACTGGGCCAAGCAAAACGGCGCCCTGCTTGAACGCTTTAACCTGGCGCAACAACCCATAGTGTTTGCCGAGAACGCCGTGGTACGCGGACTGCTGGAGCGTTCGGGCGAAAGCGCCTTGCCGGTCACATTGGTGGACGGCGAATTGGCCTTGGCTGGACGCTACCCAACGCGCGATGAGTTGACGCGCTGGGCGGCCATAACGCCCGCCAGCACTGCACCGGCGCCAACCGCGAGCAACGTTCCGGCCGCAGCCAGTAGCGCCGCCGCTGGTAGCTGCTGTTCAGGTGCGCGTTGCTGCTAAACCACCGACGAGCACGCCATGAAGTTTTTGGAACAGCCCCCGCGTTTTCTGTTTTTTACCGGCAAAGGCGGCGTTGGCAAAACCTCGATCGCCTGCGCCACCGCCATCACCTTGGCCGCTACGGATAAGCGCGTGCTGCTGGTCAGCACCGACCCGGCGTCCAACGTGGGGCAGGTGTTTGGCATCACGATTGGCAACAACATCACGGCCATTGCCAGCGTGGCCAACCTGAGCGCACTTGAGATCGACCCGCAAGCCGCCGCCCAAGCCTACCGCGACCGCATCGTCGGCCCGGTGCGCGGCAAGTTGCCCGAGAGCGTGGTCAAGGGCATCGAGGAACAACTCTCAGGCGCCTGCACCACCGAGATTGCCGCGTTTGACGAATTCACCGCACTACTCATCGACTCGGCCCTGACGCACGATTTCGACCACATCATTTTCGACACCGCGCCCACCGGCCACACCATCCGGATGCTGCAATTGCCCGGTGCCTGGAGCGGGTTTCTGGAAGATGGCAAAGGCGACGCCTCGTGCCTAGGCCCCTTGGCCGGCCTGGAAAAACAGCGCACCCAATACAAAGCTGCCGTGGACGCGCTGGCCGACCCCGCCCGCACCCGCCTGGTGCTGGTGGCCCGCGCCCAAGCCTCCACCCTGCGCGAAGCGGCTCGCACGCATAGCGAGTTGGCCGGCATTGGTTTGTCGAAGCAGTTTCTGGTGATCAACGGGGTGTTCCCCGCTGATGAGGCCGCGCTAGACCCGCTGGCCACGGCCATTTGTCAGCGCGAACAAGCCGCGCTGGCAGCCCTGCCGCCGGGCTTGATGGCGCTGCCGACCGACCAGATTCCGCTCAAAGGCTTTGATCTGGTGGGCTTGCCCGCCTTGCGCAAATTGCTCAACAGTGCGCCGTCGGTCGCGGCAGATTCGCGGGTCAGCCACGCGGCGCTTTCGCTGGCCGATCAACCTGCCGCGATGGCGTTGGACGCCCCCAGCCTGTCGCAGTTGGTGGACGAGATTGCCGCTGACAAACACGGTTTGGTAATGTTGATGGGCAAAGGCGGCGTCGGTAAAACCACGCTGGCCGCCGCAGTGGCCGTGCAGCTTGCGCACCGAGGTTTGCCGGTGCACCTGACCACCTCCGACCCGGCGGCGCATCTGATGGAAACCCTGCACGGCACGCTCGAACACCTGACGGTCAGCCGCATTGATCCGCACGAGGTCACCGAGCGCTACCGGGCGCAGGTGCTGGCAACCAAGGGCGCCAAGCTCGACGCAGCGGGGCGCGCCCTGCTGGAAGAAGACCTGCTCTCGCCGTGCACCGAAGAGATTGCGGTGTTTCAGGCGTTCTCGCGCGTGATCCGCGAAGCTGGTCAAAAGTTTGTCGTGATGGACACCGCGCCCACCGGCCACACCTTGCTGCTGCTGGACGCCACCGGCGCCTACCACCGCGACATTGCGCGCCAGATGGCGGGCAGCAACCTGCACTTCACCACGCCCATGATGCAGTTGCAGGACCCCAAGCAAACCAAGGTGCTGCTGGTGACACTGGCCGAAAAAACACCTGTGCTGGAAGCCGCCAACCTGCAGGCCGACTTGAAGCGCGCGGGCATCACACCCTGGGCCTGGGTTATTAACAACAGCGTGGCTGCCACCTCCCTCGCCCACCCCGTCACCTCGCCCCTGCTACAGCAGCGCGCCCGCAACGAATTGCATGAAATTGAGTCGGTAGCAAGCCAGCACGCCACCCGCTACGCGCTGGTGCCGCTGCTGAAAGACGAACCCGTGGGCGTCGACCGCCTCATGCAACTGGCCGCCAATTCAACCGCAATTTAACTAACCTCCCTGGAAATCAAAATGACTGACAAAGTACTCAACGTCCTGTTTTTATGCACCCACAATTCGGCGCGGAGCATCCTGGCCGAAGCTATTCTGAATGACATCGGCCAGGGTCGTTTCAAAGCCTTTTCGGCTGGCAGCAGCCCGCGCGACAACCAGCAACCCAACCCCTTGGGCTTGCAGGTCTTGCAAAGCGCAGGCATTTCCATTGACGGATTACGCAGCAAAACCTGGGACGAATTTGCGGCACCCGATGCGCCCCACATGGACCTGGTCATCACCGTGTGCGACAACGCCGCCGGTGAAGTCTGCCCCTACTGGCCCGGCCAACCGGCCACCGCGCACTGGGGGTTTCCAGACCCTTCAGAAGGCGATGGCACCGAGGCCCAAAAACTTGAAGCCTTTCGCCAAACCCTGCACGCATTTCACCGGAGGCTGTCACTGCTGATCAGCTTGCCCATCGACAAGCTCGAAAAAACTTTGCTGCAAGACACGGCACGCGAACTGTCCAAGGGCTAAGCCATGACGGTGCCATCTATAGTGACCGCCCAACCGGCGGCAGTCGCGCCCATGAGCGTGTTCGAGCGTTACCTGACAGTCTGGGTGTTCTTGTGCATCGTTGTCGGCATCGCATTCGGCCAACTGTTTCCTACCCTGTTCCAGAGCATTGGCAGGATGGAGATCGCCAACGTCAACCTGCCGGTCGGCCTGCTGATCTGGGTGATGATTATTCCGATGTTGGTGAAGGTGGACTTTAGCGCCTTGAGCGAGGTGCGCCAGCACATCAAGGGCATTGGCGTCACACTGTTTGTCAACTGGCTGGTGAAGCCCTTCACGATGGCTTTTTTAGGCTGGTTCTTCATCCGCCATCTGTTTGCGCCGCTGCTACCGGCCGATCAGTTAGACAGCTACATTGCAGGCCTGATCTTGCTGGCTGCGGCGCCCTGCACCGCCATGGTGTTTGTGTGGAGCCGACTCACCGGCGGCGACCCGCTGTTTACCCTGTCGCAAGTCGCACTGAACGACAGCATCATGGTGGTGGCGTTTGCGCCGCTGGTGGCGTTCTTGCTGGGCATCTCGGCCATCACCGTGCCGTGGGCCACGCTGCTGATTTCGGTGGTGCTCTACATCGTGATTCCGGTGCTGCTGGCACAAGTGTGGCGCAAATTCCTGCTCGCCAAAGGGCCAGGGGCGTTTGATGCGGCGATGGAGAAAATCGGTCCCTGGTCCATCAGCGCACTGCTGGCAACCCTGGTGTTGTTGTTTGCGTTTCAGGGCGAAGCCATTTTGAAGCAACCGCTGGTGATTGCCCTGCTGGCGGTGCCGATTTTGATTCAGGTGTTTTTCAACTCCGCGCTGGCTTATTGGCTTAACCGCGCGCTGGGTGAGAAGCACAACATCGCCTGCCCGTCTGCGCTGATTGGTGCATCCAACTTCTTTGAGTTGGCGGTGGCAGCGGCGATCAGCCTGTTTGGTTTCAACTCCGGTGCGGCACTCGCCACGGTGGTAGGCGTGTTGATTGAGGTGCCGGTAATGTTGCTGGTGGTGTACATCGTCAACAACTCGAAGGGGTGGTACGAGCGAGGTTGAACGGCAGTCTTCCTTTGAGGTTCGTCGATTGTTTGAATCGCCGGGTCGCTGTAGGACTTATTTGAGTAGCTTGCCGTTGGGGCCCAAAACGGTGAGTTCGACAAAGCTGGAACCCTGACGTGCCGTAGGAGAGTAATTCACCTTGAATCCACCCAAGTCCAAGTTGTGCAAACTTTCCAAGGCGTTGACGAGTCGCTCGCGGGTGGGCTCCTTGCTGGAAATTCGTTTGAGTCCTTCCACCATGGTGCGCGCCATTAAATAGCCTTCCATGCCGTAGTAAGAGTAGATGCCGGGTTTTGCGCTGAACTTTTGGTATTCACGCACCACAGGGATAGAGGCACTCCAGGGGTAAGGCACCACTTGCGAAATGCCCAGCCCACGCGAGCTCGTCGTGCCCAGTTCCTGAATGAGCTGCTCGGTCCCCACTGGCGAAAGTGCCATAAACAGGGGGTTTTGGCCCACTTGTTTCATGGCCTTCATAAAGGCGGCCGTCGGCTTGTACAAGGTGACCATGATCACGGCTTGGGCATTGGATTTGGCAATGATCTCGACGGGCTTGGCAACGTCGATGGCGTTGCGCTCCACCGTTCCCACCGCTACAGGCGCCAATTTGTGCTGACTGAGTGCAGCGGTAATGCCGTCGAGTCCCGACTTTCCAAAGCCATCGTTTTGATAAAACACCGCGATGCGTGAAATGCCCAGTCCGGCCAAATAATTCACGATCACAGCGGTTTCGTCGGCATAGCTGGTGCGCACATGAAACATATAGCGTGAATTCACATTGGCAGAGAGGGGCTCGCGCAGCGTGCCCGCCCCCGAGATCGTTCCCACCAACGGAACTTTGGCTGGTCCAAATACTTTGTTCATGGCTTCCGTGGTCGGACTGGAGCCATAGAACGACAGCAAAGCGAAAACATTTTTATCCTGGATCAGGGTCTTGGTATTGGCCACCGTGCGCTCGGTCTCATAGCCATCGTCCAGAGCGACCAGTTCCAACTGACGTCCGTGCACCCCGCCACTTTTGTTAATGCTCTCGAAATAGGCTTCGATGGTTTTACGCATGTCCAAACCATAGGCGCCGTTGGGTCCGGACAGAGGCGCCGACATACCCAACGTGATAGTGGAGTCGGTGACGCCTGGATCTGCCAAGCTGAGTGTGGCCAGCATCGACAGTGTGGCGGTCACAAAAATTCGTAGGGTCATTAGCATTTTGAAATTCACGGCTCACCAAAAAACACGCTGGGAATGTTATCTTTACTCGGTTGTTCGCCCGGGGGCAAAGAAGAGCCGCGATTGTCCCGCGCTGGACTTGGCGATAACTTACGCGACACCTGCCAGACCTTTTCTTACATAGAAACGACTCTTGAATAAACACCGCAGGTACCGGGCATGGGGTACAGCGACGGCCTGGAGGCTCAATGAGAATTCTTGCAGACGGACGCCAAGGCGTTGAAATTGATTACGGCCAGGCGCTTTTCCAGATAAGTGCCGCATTGATGCAAATGAGCATGAGATAAAAGCCTGAACTGGTCACCTGCTTGGTGGGTGATTTTGAAACTTGCAGCCCACCCCGGAACTTCTCTGTGATGAGAAGCAATCGCTTTTTTGCGACAGCTTCGCCATTGCGAAATGCCAGGAAGGCCATAAGGTCAACCCGCAAATACCACAGCGTTTGAACGCAAGGGGCTCCGGTTATTTTGTCCCGCAACGCTGGCCTTGCTTGCGACTCGCCCAGACATTCATCGAGACAACCCAACATAGCGTCTCGGATGTCTTCAATACGACTCTCAACATCAGAATCCGATGAGTCATCCAATAGACTCATCAGACTGGACGAAAAACGCGATAGGGCAGTGATCATGTTTCGGGTCCTTCTTCTGTTGAGTTTGTTGGTCTTCGTTCAGTCGGACGCGTCACTTCTTCAACATCAAAGTCCTGGGGTGGCCAGATAGGCAGCCATGTCGGCAAGTTGCTGGTTGCTATAGCCGGGGTTGGCCAAGTAACCCATATTGCCGATGTTTTGGGTGATGGCGTTGGAGATCACACTGGGCGTGTTGGCGGCATTCAGAATGTTGCGAGAGAGGTTCACACCGGGTGTAACGCCGTGGCAGCCAGAGCAAAGGCCTCGGTAAAGCACTTGCCCAGTAGCTGCAACGCCGCTCATCAGCGCAGGCGCTACCAGGAAGGAATTGGAAGCCGTTGCAGCTGCGGCCACCGTGGAGTTACCCGGCTGGCTGGCCGTCACCGTACAGGACCCGGCGGCAACCAGCGATAAGGTTGTGCCGTTCACCGTGCAAATGGCAGGCGTTGTTGACGCCAATGTAACCGTCAAGCCAGACGTGCTGGTGGCCACCAGGGCTGGTGTCGCCATTCCCATGGTCTGCCCAGCAGGGGCCGTGAAGGTGATAGTTTGCGCCGCCAGCACAGGAACTGATGCCCCCGCAACCGTGAAGGTTTGAGTAATCTCCGCAGCTGCCGCAAACGATGCATTTCCGCTTTGGGTCGCTGTCAACGTGCAGGTACCGGCAGCCATCAGCGTCAGCGCCGTATTGGTGACCGTGCAAACGCTTGGCGTGGTCGAGGCCAGCGTTACGACCAAGCCAGAGCTTGAGGTGGCGGCCAAAGTGGGTGCGGCCCCCAGCGTCTGGTTGCCCAGCGAAGTGAACGTGATGGTTTGCACCGTTAAAGCCACGGGCGTAGCACCGTAGGCCAAATAGGTTGCAATGTTGTCTGCGGCTGCGGTGTTGATGGTTCCCGACAAATAACCCATGCCACCTTTATTGCCGGCAACGGCGCTCAAGGTGCGCTGGTAATTGACCGCAGCAGGCATACCGGCGCCGTGGCAACCACTGCAGGACGCGGTGTATAGAGATTGGCCAGCGGTTGCGTCTGCTTTCAGGCCGGTGCTGGTGGCGAAAGCGCTGGTATTTTTACTGGCGCTGCCTTCTCCAGTTTCTATTTCATTTTCGGCATCTTCAAGTTTTCTGGTTCCAAGTTTGACTTTCAGATCGTCCAAAACACCATCGAAGTCATCGCCTTTTCTTGACTTTGTTGTGGCTGAAAATTTAGTGCCAATGACGTCATCAGGCAATTTGCTGATATCCACATGCAATGTGTCGCGTAGATATGTTTTCACCTTTGTAGTCGATGTGCTGATGCGATCCTTGGTGAAGCTTTTGAGTTTTTCTGAATCCAATTTATCAAAAACATCGGCCGCGGTGCCATTGGCGAGATTGGCCACCACCATGTCAGTGACAGGTGTGATGTTGACGTTTCCAGATGCAGTGACCATCGAATGCAGCTTCTGCTTTTTGTTAGATCCATCCAGGTAATCGACCCGGGCCACGCAGGGCAGCGTCAAACTGCTCACATCGATGCTGAAACTACCATCGGTAGCTGTGGTCACCGGGTTGGTGGCGCCGACCGCACATCTGAGCGAGACACTACCGCCTGCAATGGCCAACCCAGTAGCGGCAACGCCGGTCACGGTCGTGGCCGAATTCCCGGCTGCGCCGCCAATCCCGCCACCGCCGCAAGCGCTCAGGGTAGCCACGGCAGCTATGAGCACACCGAGGGTTAAGTTGGATTTGGAACAGTTCATGAAAACTCCTGTTGAAGACAGAGGTGGCTAAAAATTGGGAATATTTCCCGTTTATTTATCGCAATTAAAGCACGACGCAGCCAAATCCGCATTATTTTGGTAAATTTTCCCGATAAAATGAGTAACCTAATGTGTAACCCATCCGACCCCTCGCGCTAAAACTACTACGCCATGACCGAGTCAACCCCTCCTGACGATGTATCAGGCTTGCCAATGTCTGCGGGCATGCCCGAGTCCGGCATGGCCGCACAAGCGGTCGCACTGGTGTTGCAACCTTTGGCGCGACTGATGATTGGCCACGGACTGCAACTGCCCTGCATGGTTGAACTGCTTAAAAAAGCGCTGGTAGACGAAGCGGTTGTGGCTTACGGCTTGGCCGACAAAGGCAGTTCAGACACCCGCATTGCCTTGCTGACAGGGGTACACCGGAAAGATGTGAAACGCCTGCGCGAGACAGCGACTGAAACCAATCCGATTCGGTCCATGGTGCCGATCTCTTCTTCAGTGGTGGCCCGCTGGATCAGCGAACCCCGTTTTTTAAACGCTGACCAAACGCCTCGCGCTCTGGCTCGCACGCCGCAGCGCGGCAGCGCCGGTGAGCCCGACTTCACGACGCTGGTGGCCGAAGTGAGTCGGGATATTGGCGCCAGAGCGGTGTTGGATGAATTGGAGCGCCTGGGGGTGGTTGAACTGCGTGAGGATGGCTATGCCGCATTGAAGGCCAGCGCGTTTGTGCCCCATGAGGGCTTGAGCGAATCGTTCCAGTTCCTGGCAGCCAGTGTCAGCGATCACCTGAGTGCGGCGGTCCATAACCTGGCACCGGACCGAAGTGAGCCATTGATGCTGGATCAAAGCGCTTTTTCGCAGGACCTTTCCAAAGAACAGGCGGATCAATTGCAACAACAGGCACGCCGTTTATGGGCGAGCGTGTTACAACAATTTTTACAGACCGCCACAGTTGCCGAACAGCGCAGCGAAGACACTGAAGGTCCCAAACACCGCATCCGGTTTGGCGTTTACTTTCACGATGCACTGCAACCCGATGCGCTTGCGGACAAAGCACCTGCAGCTAAGCTCAAGAAAGCCAAAAGGAAATCTGCACCATGAAGCAGCGTCAACATTTGAAGACCGATATTTCCCGCCGCAATTGGCTGGTGTTGACCGCTTCGGCGACGGCCTCGGCATTGACAGCTTGTGGCGGCGGTGGTAGCACGATGGCTAGCGCGCCCGGTACCGGCGGCACCGGTATTTACGCGCAAGGATCTATATCCGGTTTTGGCAGCGTCATCATGAACGGCGTCAAGTTTGACGATACCAAAGCAAGCGTATTGATTGATGGCTTGTCCGCCCTATCTTCCGACTTGCGTCTCGGGATGGTGGCCGGCATTTCAGGCGAACGCGGCAGCGACCTGACACTGGGCACCGCCAGCAGCATTGAGGTGTGGTCGATTGCGCAAGGACTGGTCACGGAAGTCAGCATCACCGCCATTGGAGAATTCAAGGTTTCGGGGATGACGCTGCAAACCGACAGCAACACTACTTTTGACGGCATCACGGACGCTTCAGCATTGACAACGGGCTTAGTCGTTGCCGTGTGGGGCCTGCAAGTTAACGCTGACGGAAACATCTGGAAAGCGACCCGTGTGAAGGCTTTATCGACAGCGGAAACTACGGTCGTCAGCACGGGGTTGATCAACATCAGTGTCAGCGATGGACACACTTTGCGCACGGTCAACGAGATCACATTATTGTCTTGGCCCGCTACCGCAGTCACCCTGGTTGATCACCAACTGGTCCGGATTCAAGGCACCATGACGGGCAACAGCATGACGGTTTCAAGCGTCAAACTTCTGAGCGTCAACAACAATATTCCAACACAAACAGAGGTTGAGATAGAAGGCTTTGTCACGTCAACGCCATCAGCCGGTGGCTTCATGCTGGGAACCATTCAAGTAGACACTAGCAAGGCGAGTTACAAACCGGCTGATGCGCAGCCATTAGTAATATTGGATGCTCGGGTTGAGGTCTACGGAACTTGGCAAGCAGGCGTGCTCGTGGCCTCCATAGTGGAAGTTGAAGATGCAGTAACACTGAAAACGGTGGAGATCACTGGCGCCGTCGATGAATTCGTCAGCGTTGCAAATTTTAAAGTGAGAGGCCAGCGCTGTAATGCAACGAATGCCACGCTCCTACGTGGCGTAGCGACTGATCTCAAGCAAGGTAGCTTGGTGAAGGTCAAAGGCACAAAGTCCGGCGGCGATATGCTGACCGTCACTGAACTGACGCTCTACGTATAACCGACCCTCACGTCGGGAAATTCTGACAGTCATCGGGGCAATAAGTCATGTCAACGCTTGCCCCCTTTTCATAGAATGCGACGTTTCTACCGCCCCTGCAATCGATCCAGGTAATCCACCAGCGCGAGGATTCGGCTTCTTATGTACATTTCCTGATCGTAAGGAACATCGACATAGTATTCAGCGGCCTCCACGGTTTCAGAACTGTATTGCCGACCCCAAATAGGCATCTCGCGTGCGCCATGTCCTTTAACGGCTTCTCTGCCGTCGATGATGGAGATGACGCGATCGACCGGAAAAACCCCGCCATTGTTTTTCTTCAAGGCGGTTAAATCACTCGCAGGGGTTTTCAGATATTCGACGTAGGGCCCGTTGCCTTTCCCGGCGTGGCCATGGCAAACCTCGCACTTTGATTCGTACTCTCTTTGGCCGGTATCGCGCCGCCCTTGCACTTGGTCTTGGCCTTGCACTTGGTCTTGCTCTTTAGCAAGGCCACTGCAACCCAATAAAACTACGGCTAATGCGACAAAAATTCCTGATAGAAATTACTTTGAACACACTAGGAATGTAGATTTCTTGCCGCCCTCAAAGTTGATTATTCGCAAATAGCTCTACGACTGAAAGCGCAACCTTCTCGCTACCACTTCGCTCCACTGCCCCGTGAGTGAGGAAACCAAGCCGCTACTTAAGCATGACAAACCCGGCCGCCCGGTACATGGCTTGAATGTTGTCACGCCCCAAGCGTGTTTCCATGTCGCGGTGTACCGGCATCATGGCGCGTTTCATTTCCTCGCGCTCGGCTACCGAGGGCTCGTAAATCACAGCTTTGCCGGCGGCTTTGATCTTGTCGATCGCATCGACTTCCTCGGCGGCGCCGAGGGCATTGGCATAGACCGTGGCATCGGCAACGGCACTCTCAAGAGCCGTGCGGACATCTGGCGGCAAGCCGTCCCAGAACTTCTTGTTCACCACAATCGCGTAGGCCTGGTGGGTGTGGTGCAACAGCGAAACAAACTTTTGCACCTCAAAGAATTTTTGTGTCCAGACGTTTGACAGCACGGTTTCCGCGCCATCCACCACACCGGTTTGAAGCGCCTGGTAAACCTCGGAGAAGGCCAGCGTCTGGGGCAATACACCAATCGCTTTCATTTGCGTCTCGATCACCTTGGAAGAGTTGATGCGGATCTTCAAACCCTTGTAATCGGCCAGGCGGCGAATCGGGCGATTGGCCGTGATGACGCGAAAACCAGCGTCCCAATAAGCCAGTCCACGTATGCCACGCGATTCCAGGCGCTTCAGCATCGACTGTCCCAACGGGCCCTCGGCCACACGCCTGAACGATTCGATATCGGGCGTGATGAATGGCAGATCAAACGCCTCAAATTCCTTGAACCCCAGCGGCCCAAACTTGGAGATGGAAGGTGCCAGCATTTGCACGGCGCCGATCTGCAAGGCCTCCAGTTCTTCCTTGTCCTTGAACAGCATGCTGTTGGGGTGAATATCGACCCGCACACGGCCTTTAGTACGCTCTTCGGCCAGCTTTTTGAAGCGCTCGGCCCCCATGCCTTTGGGCGTATCCGGCGCGGCAACATGGCTGAACTTGATCACGATCGGGGCCACGACTTGGGCGATGGCGGCGGGAGCGGTTGTAAACAACAGGGCAAGCCAACTGAAGGTGGCAATAAAAGTTCTCATGCTTGAAGTTCCTGAAAATGCGGTAGCTAAAATATTTTTAGCTTAGCAGAACAGGCTCTAAAAACCACGGGGCTTACCCTCATTCGGCAACACCACCACCGGGGCAAAGCCGCCGCCCTGGGTTCTGAAATTGGTAGTTTGTCCGGCGTACATGCGGGCCGCCAGAAGTTGCACCTGACCGTTGTAGGTAAAGGCCCGAATGTCAAACTTGAGATCGGTCCGCGCGCCATCGACTTCGATCAAACGCTCAGTGGGCGGCACCAGCGCTTGTGCCACAAAGTCACCCGCAAGGATGTCGGCCCAGACCCGGCGTGTCAGCTTGTCGCCCCGGTATGCCGCACGGGCTCCGTAGCCGGCCACCGGCTTGAAGAACAGTTGCCGACGCTGCGCCCACAAGGCATCGGCGTCCTGCGCCGTCACTACACGGGTCTGCGGCACGGCGGCCTGGAGCCGCTGGCGGTCGTCGGCTGAGACGCCCCACTCCGCCAACAGCGCCTCCTGGCTGAGCACCACCAGATTGCGTTTATCCGCAAACACCGCGTGGGCATAGGGATCGGGCGTCAGCACCACGGCACCGGCGACGTAAGCCTGGCGCAGCGCCTGATGTGCGGGTTCCTCCAGGTAGAAATCTGTCAGACGGTTGTAAACCATGTCGACCACCGCCCCGGCATGCCACAGCTTGCCGCCCTGCCAGGTCAGCTGAGTAGGATCGGCGATGTGCGCAGTCACGCCATGGCGCAGAAACAGCTGACGAAACAGCTCGAACTCGGGGGCCAGGTATTGCGTCTCAGGGGTGTCATCCACGATCAGCACCGACCTCCAAGGCGTATCGCCACGCTGGCGGCGCCACTCGCTGGCAAACATGCCAAAAACCGCTTTTTCCATCACCTCGGGCGCGGCGTGAGGGGTAAACGCCCGGTCCATCGCTTCGCAGCACGACTGTTGGGCCCGCGCCAGCGCAACGTTGAGCAGCAAGCCCCCGGCGTTGGTGTTGATCTCGATGAGTTGCGGCCCCTGGGCGCTCAGGTGAAAGTCATATCCCATGCAGGCGCCCACCGGGCCGTAGGCGGTTTGTGCCACTGCCGGGGCTCGCGCCAACGCCTGGGCTTGGTAAGCAGGTAACGCCGCCACGCGTTCGATGGCAGACACCACCTCGGCCATGCGCTGCGCCATCTCGCTGGCAATAAACACCACGGTGGACGAGAACAGGTGCGGGCGGGTTTGCAGGACGCTGTGCATCAGTCCGGGCAAGCTGGCGTCGCCTTCAAGCTGCTCGCGCAACAGGGTTTCATTCAGGGTGCGGCAAAAGCAGGCCTGGTTCAGGGTGTCGGCCGAACTGTTGACCGGCAAAGTGGCTGCGGTGACCGGCTCAGTGGCCATGCTCATGGGCGTGATCGTGGTCGTGGTCGTGGTCGTGGTCGTGGTCATCGTGATGGTCGTGCTCATCGGGCGCGCCACAGGCTTGCGTGAAGGGTTCCTGCATCACCTGCAAGGTCACATGCGTGATCTCAAAACGATCATGCAACTGGTCGTTGGCGTGCTTCAGGAATGCATCATCGGCTCGACCTTGCGGCATGACCAGATGCGCCGTCAGGGTGATGTACGAGGTGCCGGTGGCCCAGATGTGCAGGTCATGCACCTGCGTCACACCGGGCAGCGCTGCCAGAATGGCTTGCACCGCCAGCGGATCGACACTGTCAGGCACGCCGTCAAACAACAGGTGCAGCGACTGGCGGAACAAACTCCAGGTGCCCAGCACGATCACGCCAGCAATCGCCAGGCTGACCACCGGGTCCAGCCAAAGCCAGCCCTGCCACAACGTCAAGGCGCCTGCAATCACCACCCCGGCCGACACCAGCGCATCGGCCGCCATGTGCAAAAAAGCACCGCGAATGTTCAGGTCGTGCTGGCTGCCCCGCATGAACAGCAAAGCAGTGACGGTGTTGATGGCAATGCCCACGCCCGCCACCACCATCATGGTGACGCCCTGCTCACCTTGCAGCGGCGCGGGTGACATAAGCCGCCCGAACGCTTCCCACACCAGCGCGCCCATCACCACCAGCAGCAGGAGCGCGTTGGCAAAAGCCGCCAAAATCGTGCCGCGCTTCCAGCCATAGGTTTTGCGGGCACTGGGTTGTAACTTGCCCGCCAGCGCACCGCCCCAAGCCAGTACCAAACCGGCCACGTCGCTCAGGTTATGACCGGCATCGGCCAGCAAGGCCAGCGAGTTGATCTGCCAGCCGTAATACGACTCGATGGCGACAAAAAGGAGGTTGAGCGCAATGCCAATCGCAAACGCCTGGTTGAAATTGGCCGGCGCATGGCTGTGCGCATGACCGTGGTCGTGGTGCCCCTCACCCATGCGTGACAAACCACTGCTCAACCTTGTCGCGGGACGGCACGCCACCGGCATGAACCACCTTGCCATCGATGACGACGCCCGGCGTGCTCATGACGCCGTAGCCCATGATGTCGCGCAATTCTTCAACTTTTTGCAGCGTGATGGCCACGCCTTTGGCTTGGGCTACCTGCTCAATGAGGGCCACGGTGTTTTTGCAATTGGCGCAACCGGTGCCGAGTACTTTGATGTCCATGATTTTTCCTTGTTAAAACCTACCCATGAAGACGCCCTGGGCGGTCAAAAGATTCATTTTCTACGAGATTTATACCAAATCGGGCTCCAGCCCCCGTCCCACCTGCGCAAGCAGCTATAAAAAACATAGTGATTTCAAGGTGAGCCACGGGGCTTTGTCTTGTCGAATCATGGCACGTATTCAAGGCGAAGCAGGCGCGGACTGATGCGCATAGTGTCCGAAAGGCTTCGTTGACAATAGTCCGCTGCCCACTCTATGCGCCCACCATGACAAGTCACTCCCCCGCCCCGCACCCGGCGCCGCTCTCGGCGCTGATGCTGACCGTGCCCGTGGCCATGGGTTACATCCCGCTGGGAACGGTGTTCGGGTTTTTGTTTGTCCAGGCCGGCGGCGACTGGTGGGTGGCGGTGCTGGCCAGTCTCGTGGTGTTTGCCGGGGCTGCGCAGTACATGATGATTCCGATGCTCGCCGCCGGGATGTCGGTGGGGACGATTGCGCTGGCGACCCTGATCGTCAATTTGCGCCATGTGTTTTATGGATTGTCCTTGCTGCATAAGTTGCCGCAGGGCCGCTGGTTTCGGGCCTACCTGGTGTTTGGCCTGACCGATGAGACCTATTCGGTGCTGACCACGCTGCCGGATTCCACACCGCGCAGCCAGATGGTGCTGGTGGCCTTGCTCAATCAGGGCTGGTGGGTGCTGGGGACCACGATTGGCGCGGTCATTGGCTCGCAGGCCCAGGTTAATCTGGCGGGCCTTGACTTTGTGCTGGCCGCCCTGTTTGCGGTGCTCACGGTCGAGCAGTGGCGCATTAAAAAGAGTCCCGCCCCTTTGTGGATTGCGTTGGCGGCCTATGCGCTGGCCTACCCGCTGGCGGCCAAACATGCGCTGGTGATTTCCATCGGCCTCAGCATCGCGGCCAGCCTCCTCTGGCAAGTCAAAGCCAGCGCCAGCACGACGGAGGCGAAACCATGATTGAGAGCGGCTACGCCATCGGCGTGATTGCGGCCATGGGGCTGGTGACATTTTCCTTGCGGGCGCTGCCCTTTGTTGCGGCGCAATGGCTGCAAAAACACCCCTTTGTGCAACGCCTGGGACAGTTCCTGCCCTTGGCCATCATGACGCTGCTGATGGTGCATTCGGTGGTCGGCTCCGCCACCGAGAACCCGTCCGGCCCGTGGGCTGAGTTAGGCGCAGTGGCTCTGGTGGTGGTCTTGCAGTGGCGCAGCAAAAATGCGCTGCTGAGCATCCTGCTGGGCACCGGGGTTTATGTGCTGCTCAGGAATTTCAACGTCCTGTAACCAGGGCCTGAGCGGCCAATTCCTTTATAAGGGCACTACTCGCGTTCCAGCTCCAGATAGGTCCGGTTGGCCAACTGGGGAATCCACACCTCGGCGTGCTTCAAGTGGGCGAACGGTTGGGTGTTAAAACGCTTGACCGCCGTGCTGATGTCCACGCCGTCGTCCACCGCTTTTTTCATGTCAGCACGCAAGGCCAGCAACAGGTCGCGCGTCTGGGCGCGGGCGATGGCG
>SERZ01000378.1_pt1 | contig 30401 bp, 27 predicted proteins | sample 3171461 | NCBI WGS metagenome assembly SERZ01 (sample SAMN06051861, study PRJNA518727) | freshwater metagenome | biome: subpolar coniferous forest; feature: holomictic lake; material: water; isolation source: holomictic Lake 227, 6 m depth | place: Canada: near Kenora, Ontario | collected... | reverse complement strand
ATTTGCGTGCGCAGAATCAAGCCGTGTATTTCTTGTTTTATAATTTCATCAACTTATATAAATTTTGCATATTCCATTTGGAGATGCGCAACTAGGAAGTATGTTTACTGTGCCGCCTGATTGGCGGAGCACTCGGCGGGTCTCCGAGTTGCGCACTGAGCCCTTGTGGGGGTTGCAGTGTGATCGCTCCGAAAGTCAGGCGGCGTTTTTTTATTTTCCGCGGCACAACGTTAGGCGCGAGGCGCATTGCGCCAATCACAGCATGCAAGTGGATTGATCATCAACGTATTCATCGCACGACATTTTTAAAGCCGCTGGATCACAGCGTCGGCAAATTGTTCCGTGGAAAGTTTTCCACCAATGTCGCCGGTCTTCTGGTCGTCCTGAAGCGCACGGTCATAGGCGGTGCGAATATGAACGCCAATTGTTTTCAACTGCGGCATGTTGCGCGTGACCGCCAAATGATTCAGCATCATCACCGCGCTCATCAATAGGCTTAATGGATTTGCAATGCCCTTGCCCGCAATGTCCGGCGCCGATCCGTGGACGGCTTCAAACACGGCGTATTCATCGCCAAAGTTGGCGCCTGGGGCCACGCCTAAACCGCCAATCAATCCCGCCGCCAAGTCGCTGACAATGTCGCCGTACAAATTCTCCATCAAGATCACGTCAAAGCGTGTTGGGTCTTGCACCAAACGCATGCACGCGGCGTCAATGATTAATTCCTCGTAGTGAATCTTGCCGATCCATTTTTGGGAAACTTCCTTGGCGCATCGAATGAATAAGCCATCGCTCATTTTCATGATGTTGGCCTTGTGAAAAACCGAAATTTTCTTGCGACCGCGGTCGTTGGCGTATTTGAAAGCAAACTCTGCAATGCGGCGGCTGGCCAACTCGGTGGCGACCTTCAAACTGGTGACCACGCCCGGAGTGATTTCATTTTCAATGCCCGCGTACAAGCCCTCTGTATTTTCGCGGACCACAACCAAGTCCACATTTTCAAATCGGGTGGGAACGCCAGCCAAGCTGCGAATGGGCCTGACCGCGCCGTACAAACCCAATGTCTTTCGCAGCGCCACATTCACGCTGGAGAACCCGGTCCCCACAGGCGTGGTGCAAGGCCCCTTCAACGCCACGTGATGCTCACGAATGGCGGCAAGCGTGGACTCAGGCAAAGTGGTTTTGGAGCCACCTTCAACGGCGGCAAGTCCGGCGTCATGGCGCAACCACTGAATGTCCGCTTTGGCGGCCTCAAGAATGCGGCAGACGGCCGCGGAAACTTCAGGACCAATGCCATCGCCAGGAATAAGGACTGCTTGAATTGTCATATTTTTCTTTGCGTTTGAGTTCGTGAGTGAGCGAGCGAAGCAGGATAGCATCCATCAGCGAATTGCCACATGACTGAGCCAATCCATATTGACGCGTTAATTGTTGGCGGCGGATGCGCCGGACTTTTTGCTTTGAATGCCTTGCGAGACGCGGGCATGAGCGCGCTGCTTGTTGAAAATAATTCTTTAGGCTTTGGGCAAACCACTTCAAGCCAAGGCATTCTTCATGCGGGCGTGAAATATTCGCTGGGCGGACTTGCGGGCGATGACGCGAAAGAAGCCAGCGAAGCCGCGCATGAATGGGTGGACATGCTTAATGGCAAGATGGTTGATTTGAAAAATGTCCGCGTGCTCACGCGCGAATGCCATTTGTGGCGCACCTCCAGTTTCAGCGGCGCCGCTGGTTTATTGGGGGCAAAGTTAGCATTACGAACTCGTCCAGAATCACTCGCCGCCAATCAACGCCCCGATTGGCTCTCTGGCGTGAGCGGCGAAGTGCTTTCACTTGGCGAAACCGTGATCGACCCGCGTTCATTGCTTGGTGAACTTGCAAAATCGCACGCCCATTCGCTGCTGAAAGGTCGCGTGACCAGCGTGCACCAGAACGCCAATGATGTGGAGATTGAGATTGAAAGTTCCAGACGCGTCTTAGTGCGTGCGCGTCATTTGATTGTGACCGCGGGACTTGGCAACCAAGACATTCTTGGTTTAGCCAATGTTGCTGACACGCCCATGCAGCAACGTCCACTGCGACAAGCCATGATTCGCGGCGCGCTGCCAATGGTGTTTGGTCATTGCATTGACGGCGCCAAGACCAGAATTACGGTGACCAGCGATGTATTCAATGGCGCGGCAACCGATGTGGTCTGGCATGTTGGCGGTCAAATTGCGGAGGATGGACCCGCAATGAGTGAGAGTGCGTTTGCCGCGTACGCCATGGATGAGATCAAGAAATGCATTCCAGCGCTTTCTTTCAAAGGCTGTGAATTTGCAAGTTACAAAGTGATTCGCGCCGAGCCACGCACAGGTGATGGCCGCCGCCCGCCAAAAGCCTTCACGCACACATCGGGTCGCGTCACCACTATTTGGCCTGTGAAACTGGTTCTTGCGCCACTGGCTGCGACCGCAATGATGAATCAATTGCAACAGATTCCGCGCGCGACGCATGAACACATTCAATGGCCCGCGGATTTGCCGCGACCAGAGTTGGCTGATCGCCCATGGGAAACGGCAACGTGGAGCCCAATTTCATGAGTAGTTCAATTTCTTCCGACGACAATTCATCGGACCATGCATCCGACGAATCGCACGATTCTTTCCACGGGAAACTAACCAACGATTTCAATACGCATGCGCCAACAAAGAATGAACGCGCGTTGAACATTCCCACACGATCTGCGCCGCGGCTTCACAAGCCCGTGCCCGTGATTGGTTGGGGAGCGTTCAAGATTGGCCGCAACCTTGGCGCCAAATATCCGAAGGCGTTTGAAATTCCAAGCGAGCCCGACGCGTTGAATTTGATTCACCAACTGATCAAGGATGGAGTGCGCTTGTTCGACACCGCCCCCGCCTACGGCTTGAGCGAGGAGCGCCTTGGCAAAGTGTTCGCCACAATCACGCCAACGCAACGCGACCAGTTGTTCATCAGCACAAAAGTTGGAGAGACTTTTGTTGACGGCGCCTCCCACTTTGATTTTTCACCCGCCGCCGTGACGCGCAGTATTCAACACAGTTTGCGGGCTCTGCATTGCAAATCCGTTGACGCAGTGTTTGTGCACTCAAATGGAAATGATCAGGACATTCTGCAAAACAGCGGTTGCGTGCAGGCACTTGATGAATTCAAAAGACAATCCCTCATTGGCAGCATTGGGTTCTCATCAAAAACTATTTTGGGCGGCGAGTTGGCGCTGAAGCATGAACTCATTGACGCGGTCATGCTGGAAATACATCCAGACGCGATGGACATGTTGTCCCTGCTTCCCTTGGCTCATTCACTTGGCAAGGCCGTCTTTGTTAAAAAACCGCTTGCCAGCGGAACGCTTGAACCCAAAATAGTTCTGCCATGGATTTTGGCGCACAAACACATCACCAGCATTGTGATTGGCGGACTCAATCTTGCGCGACTACGCGAAAATGTTATGACGGCTTCGTTGACGAACCAATAGGTGGCGTCGGTGTTGGCGCGCTCGTTGGCTGTGTCGATGCTGGCATGGCCGATGGATTTGTGCTTGGTGGAGCGCTTGGGGTGTTTGGCGCCGTATTAGAAGTTGAGCTTGGCGAAGTGGCTGGCATAACGCTTGGTGTTTTTGCAGGCGTCGTGCTTGTTGATGAACCAACCGAAGGCGCAGCGGATGTTGGCGTAGAAGTTGATGCCTTGGGCGTTGGCGCAGGCGCAGCCGTGGACTTGGCGCTTGGCGTTGTTGACGCTCCAGCGGCTGGCTTTGCAGCATTTTCGCCCTTGCCTGGAAGTGTCAATTTAGTACCCACCACAAGCACCGACGCATCATCGCCAATGACTTTCTTGTTGGCGTCATAAATTTGTTTCCAGTGCTTGCCGTCGCCGTAGACCTTGTTGGAAATCTTGGACAGCGTGTCGCCAGATACAACCTCATAGTCGCCACCGTTTGTATTGGAAACAGAGCCGCCTGTTGACGAGCTGGAATTGCTTGTTGAGGATTTCACTGGAGCGGAAACCGCCGCATCCTTAGCGGGAATATTTAATTTTGCGCCCAACTTTAAATTGGTTGGAGTTAATCCCGGATTGGCCTTCTCGATATTTTCCCAGCCCTGGCTTGTTCCCCAATATTGCTTGGCGATTGATGTCAAAGTGTCGCCTTCCACAACAACATGGACAGTGGCGGCGCTTGCCGATGCGACACTGGTCTTTGCTGCAGTTGTTGGAGTTGCTTGAGTAGATGAAGTTGATGGAACATTTTTTACGCTTGGAACAACCGCGCCAGTTGGGGCACTGGATGGACTTGGCGCGCTTGGAGATTGCGCGCGCGAAGTTGGAGCAGATGAAACTGTGACAGGCTGGCCAACTGTTGGGGACGTGCCCATTGAATTTGAACTTGAAGTTTGCGCCGCGCGAGCGCCAACAACGGCGCCAGTGGCCGTGGCTGGAGTGAAACCAGGTAAGTTGGTTGGCAACGGTTGCATTGGCGTGGTGTCAGCGGTGAATCCTGGCGGAATGGGCGATGGCATTGTGGAAGTTGTGGAGCCAGTCGCTGGCACAGACGTGGTGGATGGAGAAACAGAAACAGGTCCTGATGTCGCTCCTGACATTGAGCTACCTGAAGCGATCGAAGTTGCTGTGCTGGTTGTGACTGGCAATTCCTTGAATGGATCCACTTCTGGCTTGTACACCGGAGGACCAACGCGTTTTTGGAGATCAATTTTTTCAAGCGCAGGTTGATTTGGCTTGAACCACGCGTAGTACAAACCAGCGGCGGCGAAAGCAAGAACGATGACGGCAAGCAATGCGCGAAGAGACTTGTTCATAGTGTTTCTCGTGTTTGGAAATTTGAGTTACGCCGGAAGCGCGTTTGAATTGGCGCGTGAATCTGACTCTGACTTTTCTTGGGCAGTTGGATCTTCACTTCGAACATAAACCAATGTTGCCGCGATGGCGACGCTGGAGAACGTGCTGACAAGTACGCCGACAAAATACACATAACCGAACGGACGCAATCCGGCGCCGCCCAGTCCAAACAGAATCAACGCGGTGGCCACTGAATTGCCGCCGGTCAACACGGTTCGACCAAAGCTTTGATTGATGCTTGAATTCACAACGCTGCGTGTTGCGTAATGCGCCTTGCCTCGGTTTTCACGAACACGATCCAAAATCACGACGGTGTCGTTCAGGCCGTAGCCAAGAACCGTGAGCAAGCCAGCCACAACATTCAAATCAATTCTGAAATCACTGATGGAAAGCGCCGCGCCCCAACTGGTGTGCGAAATCATGCCGCTGAACGCCAACGCGCCAAGACACACGATCATGTTGAACACCAACGCAAGCACAGTGCAGAATGAGAATCGGAACGATCCGAAGCGCACCCAGATGTAGCCCAACATCAGCAACAAACTGAACGCGACGGCGACTGTTGCGTTTGCAACAAGACTGCGCGCGACGCTTGGACTAAAGCTGCTCACTTGATCAAGCGTGGTTCCTTGGCCGATCGCGGTGGAAAGCAGTTTCCATTCGGAGGCCGCAAGCGAGGCGTCCCAGGCTTCGAAGGCGGACTTCAGGGAACTAATGGAAGGATCGGCAACCAGCACAATCACTGTGCGGAAACCGGTTTCACCCGAGGCCAGCTTCACTGGATCCAAACCAATCACATCGCTTTCTCGACCCGCTTGCGCGGAGAAGTCCGGTTGATTGCGCAACCGAGCCATGCGTTGTTTCAAATCATCCGTGGTGACCGGTGGATCAATGTCGTCAATCACCAACGCCACGCCACCACGATAATTTCCAACCGGTCGGTCAACACCCGTGCGCCCAATGCTGGCGCCAATGGTGTCGCGTTCAAGTTGGAATGTGTGCTTGGCATGCGACGCGTCACCATCACCCTTGAACTTGGATGGAAGTCGAGCGTCCATTTCATTCAAGAACGCTTTCACAACAGCGTTGGTGACGACGGGAGTGATCTTGCTCTCATCATCAATCGTGGTTGGATTTGGAATTTTAATTTGGAATGTGGACGCGCGGAAATCCTCGGTCTGGTCGCCAACGGTCAGCGCAGTGGATGCGGTGAGTTCACGCAAAATTGGATCGTTTGGATTTTGCTCGCCAATATCCTGCACGCGTTTCTCAACATCGCCGCGCGATAAAAGCAAATGACCCGTGGCGCTTGCGGCCTCGCCTTGCTTGGCCATGCGCGTGGTCATGTTGATGGAAACACCGCCGCGGAATTCTGTCTCAAAAATGTCCGAGCCGCGATACACAATTCCAACCAAGCACACAATTGAAACAACAAACGCGCCGCCAACCAAGACTCGTCGAATTTTGATCCAATCAATGGAAGGCAAAAGCGTGCGCGCAACGCCTGGAAACACGATGGCCAACATGGGCAATTTCTTTTGACCAAGCCAGTTGGTCCACACCGACAAGAACACGCGAGTCACCCATAAACCGGTGATAAATGTCGCGACAACACCCACGGCCATGGTCACGCCGAAGCCCTTGACTTCCGTTCCCGCGAACAGAATCAGCATGGTGCAGATGATCAAGTTGGCGATGTTGCCGTCGAAAATGGCGGCGAAGGCGCGTTGAAATCCAAGACGCACCGCGTTCTTCAGCGGCTCCTTGTTGATCATCAACTCTTCACGAATACGCTCGTAAATAAGAACGTTGGCGTCAACCGCAATGGCCATACTGAGCGCAACGCCCGCTAAACCTGGCAGCGTGAATGTGGCGTCCATGAACTTCATCAAGCCAAAAATCACGAATGCATTCACAATAAGTGAAAGATCCGCGATACCACCGGCGACCAGGTAGTACAAAATCTTCACGATTGCCAACACCAATGTTGACAGCGCGACGGCAAGCAAACCGCGTTGCAAATTGTCGGAGCCAAGCGATGGCCCAAGCACGCTCATTGAAACTGGTTCGGCGCTGAGTTGACCTTCAAGCGCGCCCGCGGAAAGAACGCGGATGAGATATTTAATTTCCTCTTCGTCAAAACTTCCGGTGATTTGACCGCTGCCACCAATGCGGCTTTGCAAATTTGGCGCGGTGTACACCTGACCGTCAAGCACAATGGCCATGGCGCGTCCAATGTTTGGTCCCGTGAGGCGACCCATTTCTTGTCCGCCATTTTGATCCAGACGGAATGAGACGCTTGTTCGACCAAGTTCATCTGAACCACGCGAAGCCTGCACCATGCTCCATGAACGTCCGCCCGTGGAATGGGTCAACGTTTTTTCAGGAGTGGTGGACAAAAGCAGATACGGTTTGCCGTCATAACTGGCGCCGATCAAATCGCGGTTGGCGAAATAATTGGCGGGATCGCGCAGCAACGCGTCCACTTGAGCGGGCGTTTCACCCCACTGCTTTGGATCATTGATTGGATACCACGCGGCCACGGAACTTTGAGCTCCAGCGGGACCACGCTCTGAAAGTTCCTTGCGCATTTGGTCGGGATTCACGCCTTCAGGAATTCGATTGCTGAGGGCAATTCTAAAATCAAGAACGCCGGCTCCGCGGAAGAGTCGCTTCAAATCTTCAGGATCATCCAAGCTTGTGCGCACCGATTCGTAATCGCTGAATGCGGCGAGAGTGGCGTCAAAATCTTTTGTCGAACCGGGGAACTCGCTGCGAATGGATTGCAATCCGCGATCGCGATCGCTGAATCCCATTTTCTTATTGCCGTTCTCGTCCAATTCAATCGCGCCCGCGGCGTCGCGCATGGGGCGTGGATTTTTATCCAGCGCCAACACCCGCAACAATCGCGCCTCATTGAGTCCCTTGGTGGCAACGCCTGTCATTTGCGATTCAAGCGCAATGTCGGCCTTGGCCAATGTGTTCTCGGCGGCCGAGACATCGCCCCCACTTTTTGTGGCGGCGTCCAACGCGGCGCGCGCATTTTTGGATTCATTGAATGCGGCTTGCAGCTTGGTGATTTTCTCCTTGAACGCGGCGTCAGTTCCACCAAATCGATCGGCGGCGTTTCCAGCCGCAAGCGATTGATTTAAATCGCCCGAATCAATCGCGCTGCGCTTGACCAAGTCCGCCAACGCTTGTCGAAACGAAACTTGCTTCTGTCGAATGTCATCGCCTGGAAGCGGCATGACCACTTCAATTCGATCGCGGCCTTGCGGCACGAAAGAAATATCCAACACGCCCGTAGGGTTGACGCGCTGCTTCAGCACGTCAATGACTTGCTTCAAAACCGCTTCCGAGTTTGCATTGGCCGGCATCTTCACCGAGTACACCAAGCTCACTCCACCGCGCAAATCCTTGCCAAGGCGCAGCGACTTGTTCAGTGGCCATACGCTCCACATAAGGCCAGCGGTCATGACAACGATCAACGATACTTGTAGCGCGAGCCGATTCATTCAAACCCTTTCACAGAATTTCTCTGAGAGATGTATCCAAACATACGGACTGTTTTCAATTCATTTCCAAGCGAATACGCAATTATAAATTTGTCTTTGTAGCCGAGACTTCAGTGACTTCACTGGCCGCGCCCTGCAGAATGGTTGTGATGGCGTCGCGGGTAAATGTCAGCTTGGTCTCACGACCTTCATCAACGCGAAGCACGACAACATCTGGCTTGACTTCAACCACGCTGCCAATGATTCCGCCAGCGGTGACCACGCGGTCATTCTTGCGCAACTCGGAAAGCATTTTGGCGCGCGCCTTCTTTTGTTTGCGACCACTTAAGGTGCTGAACAAAACCATCATCACGAGAACTGGAATCAAAATCCAGAACATGTCGCTGCCTGGTGGTGGCGATGCGCCTGTTGGCGTGGCTGGTGTTGCAGTGGCGACGCCATTGACCATTGTTGGCGCGGGCGTGGCTGGTTGACCTGCGAGAGCTGGACCTTGAAACGCAATTACATATGTCATTCAGTATCTCCATGAAGGCTTTGGGGGCTGGCCGCTAGACACGGCCAAGCCTCTTTCAGCGAAGACCACGCATTGCAACCGATCACCCGCCGAATGTCTAGCAGCAGTCTTTGATAGAAACGAATGTTGTGCAGGCTGGCCAGGGTTGGACCAAGCATTTCGCCCGCCATAAACAGGTGTCGCAGGTAGGCTCGGGAGAATCCGCCGGCGCATGTTTCGCAGTCACAATCGGCTTCAATTGGCTGGGAATCAGCCGTATGGACGGCGTTGCGCAGGCGAACCGGCCCCTGCCTTGTGAAGACCAAACCGTTGCGGCCATTGCGCGTGGGAAGGACGCAATCAAACATGTCCACGCCCGCGGCCACGGCCATGACAATGTCGTGGGCGTAACCCACGCCCATTAAATAGCGGGGCTTGTGCTCTGGCAATTTGCTGGCGGTGAATTGGACGACATCGCAAATGGCTTGCGTGCTTTCGCCGACCGCCACGCCGCCAATGGCGTAGCCGGGCAAGTCAACTTGTTGCGTAAGTTCAAGACTGCGCGCGCGAAGTTCCAAAGATGTTCCGCCTTGCACAATTCCAAACAGCGCTTGATCGCTTTTGCGCGCGTGCGCTTTGTTGCAACGCTCCAGCCACAGCGCGCTGCGTTCAATGGCCTGCTCCACGCGCGCGGTGGACGTGTCGGCGCCGGCGCTTGGCGGACAATCATCGAATGCCATGATGATGTCGGCGCCAATATTATTTTGCGCTTGAATACTGCGCTCAGGAGTGACGCGAACGCGCGCGCCATCAACAAAAGATTTAAACGTGACGCCGTCGTCGTCAATGTCGCGGATGGCGGCCATGGAAAAAGCTTGAAAGCCGCCGGAGTCCGTCAAGATGGGTCCGTTCCAACGCATGAAGTTGTGCGCGCCGCCAAGTTGCGCAACGCGCTCGTCGCCAGGACGCAGCATGAGATGCAGCGTGTTGTTGAGAATGCACTGGCTACCCGTGGCGCGTACTTGCGCGGGGGTCAGACCTTTCATTGCGGCCGCGGTGGCCACGGGCATGAACGCGGGCGTTTGCATGTCGCCATGCGCGGTTTTGATAACGCCTAAACGCGCGTGATTTTCGCTTGATTTTTGCAGAATTGAAAATTGAATCGACATTTGAAACGCGTGATCTCAAGACTGCTTGCGGCTTGCGGCGCGCAGAATTTCTCGCTCGTGGTCATTCAACGCTTGCAAACCACCCTTGCGAATTTTGTCCAGAATGCGATCAATGGTGGCCGCGTCTGGACCAGAATCACGACGCTTGCTGGCTTTGAGCTTGCGCGTGCGGCTGGTGGGATCGGCGTTGCCAAGCAAGTTCAACAATCCGTGCAAAGAATCTGGATGGCGAATAAACCAATAGCCAGCGATGGCTCCACCCAAGTGCCCCGCTTCACCGCCCGCATTGCTGAAGCCAAAGAAAATAGTCAGCAGCGCCATTCCAACCAGCGCATAGGCCAACGTGCGCAGCGGCATGGGCAAAATGAAGAACACCAACACTTGCGCCGTTGGCGCCAAGAACGCCGCCGCCATGATGACGCCAAATATTCCGGCGCTTGCGCCAACCAACGGCGTGGTCGGATCATTTGGAAGCACAAATGGAATGTGCGCTTTGGGAAACATGGTGGTGGCTTGAATGCCTAGGAAGTTCAACAGCAAATACATGGCGCCGCCAGCGATGCCGCAAATTAAATAGAAGGCCAAGTAGCGCTTGCCGCCCAAATATCTTTCGACAATGGGACCAAAGAAAAACAGCGCCATCATGTTGAACAATAAATGGCTGAGATTGGCGTGCAGAAATTGAAATCCAATAAAGCGCCACAATTCCAAACCGCGTCCGGGCGGACTGTCCGCGCTCCACAGCGCGGTGCTGGTGGAAAAATGCAGCCACGCTTGCAATGGCGTTGTGGCTTGAAACCAGGCGAACCCAACCATTTCGTTTTTAATTTGCAGCGGCTCAACTCCAATGAAAGCGCTACTGAATGGAATTGTTTTGGCCGCGGTTTGAACCAACGGTCCAAGCCTGGAGTCCATGCGCGTCAATGAAAGTGGCTGAATTTTTCCGCTTGGTTTCACCTGGCTGTTTTGCGCCACTGGAAGCGGCTGGCCATTGAGATCCGTTGAGCCAACAAACATCCAGCCAGGAATTGTTTTACCCAGGAATCCGTCAACCACAAAAACCGCGACGCAAATGGCAATGATCCATGTGGTGACAGACCATTGCGGTAGCGCAATGCGTGGTTTGGCGCGAGGTCTCATCCAGTCACGATTCTCATAAGCCATGCATGAAGCCTAACGATTTTCAAGCGGTTCGTGGATGGAAAAGCGCGAGACCATTTTCAGACAAACGCCCCACTTGCGCAACACGCCCGCATGTTGGCATGATGGGCGCGTGACACCAACAACCACGGACGCATTTCGCGTGCAGGACTTGCATAAATCTTTTGGCGACCTGCATGTGTTGAAAGGCGTTGATATGCAGTTTCCCCGTGGCAAGACCACTGTTGTGTTGGGAGCAAGCGGTTGCGGAAAGAGCGTTTTGCTGCGGCACTTGGTGGGTTTGGAAAAGCCCGACCAAGGCAGCGTGTGGTTTGGCGACCAACGCATTGACCAACTGAGCGAGCGTGAGTTGATCGCGCCGCGGAGGCAAATAGGATTTTTGTTTCAACAAAGTGCGTTGTTTGATTCGCTGACGGTCATGGACAACATTGCGTTCCCACTGATTGAACATGATGTGGCAACGGTCGACCAGGCTCTCCCCTTGGTGGAGCATGTGCTGCACTTGGTTGGGTTGTCGGACAAAATCAATGTCATGCCCGCGTCGCTTTCAGGTGGTCAGCGCAAACGCGTGGCGTTGGCGCGCGCCATTGTCATGCACCCCTCGGTGGTGTTGTATGACGAACCCACCACCGGACTCGATCCCATCACCAGCGATGTGATCAATGAACTCATTATGAAACTTGCGCGCGAGCTCAACATGACCAGCATTGTGGTCACGCATGATTTGGCAAGCGCGTTCAAAGTGGCCGACCGCATCATCATGCTGCATGATGGGCGCGTTGAAATTGCGGGCACGCCTGAGCAAGTGCGACAGTCTCAATTGCCGGTGGTGGCGCGATTTCTCAATGGCAAGGCCAGCCCCGAAGAACTTGCGGAGATTGAAGCGTGATTCGCCGCTTTTCTTGCGCGCATGCCGCACATTTTCTACGGGCGCTACCACGTCATCAAACCCTGTTCGTAATCCTGCGCCCACACATGGCGCAGTTCATCTCTCTACTATAAGAATCACTCCATGAAATCATCTTCACGAGATTTTGTTGTCGGCCTGTGCTCCATCATTGCATTGACTGGGTTCGCTTTCATGCTGCTTTTATTTGGTGAACTCACTTGGCTGTTTCAAAAAACATATCCAATCACGGTGCACGCCAACACCGCCGCGGGCTTGCGAGAAGGCAGTCAAGTGATGCTTGAAGGAGTGGTGGTTGGACAAGTCAGCACCATCACCATTGAACCACTGGAGGCGAATCCGGTGCGCCTGACATTGGCCATTCATGAGAAGGCGATTTTGCCCGCGGGTGTTGAGGCAAAGCTGAGCGCGGGCTTGATCAGTGGCGGCAGCAAAATTGATTTGAAGATTCCCGCCAAGTATGTCAAGAGCGATGGCGTGATTGATCCAACACATCCCGTGATTTTGGTGGCGAGATTTTCAACCATCACCGATCGTTTGGACGCCATTGGAAGCGGAGTGGAAGGCGTTGTCGCAAGCGCGCAAGCGTGGCTTGGTGACGATCAATTGCGCGCGGATTTCAAGAGCGCCGTATGGAAGGCCAACGACTTGATCACGCAAGCCACGGCGACGGCCGATGGCATAACCAAACTTTCAGCGCAATTACAAACCGATTCACATGAGTTGCTGAAGCAGGTCACGCCGGCTTTCGCGGGCTTGACCGCGGCGCTGGATGAAATTCGCGCGCTTGCAAAGAAGGCCACCGACGGCGAAGGCACCGTTGGCCGCCTGATGAGCGATCCGGAATTGTTCGAGAATCTTTCCGACGCGTCACGCCGATTGGACATGACCATGCGAGATTTGCAATTGCTGATCCGCAAGATCAAGGAAGAAGGCTTGGGCGTCAGTTTCTAAAGATCTCTTCCTGTGGATGGTTTCAACGCAACGAACCATCGCTTCTTCAATCCATGCGCGCTGCGCGCAAATGAAAAGGTGGCCCGACACGTATGAATCGGACCACCTTTGATGTCACAAACAAATCGTGTCGAACTTAGTTGCTGACCACGATCACTTCAACGCGGCGGCTTTGCGCCTTGGTCTTCAACGGAACGTCTGGACCAAAGCTGGAAAGCGAAATCACCTTGCCATCAAGACCCTTGGTGATGATGTATTCACGCACTGAGTAGGCGCGGTCGAAACCAAGATAATAATTGTTCTTGAACGCGGACTTCTTGATTGGATCGGTGTCGGTGAAACCAGCGACGCGAATGGACTTGCCAGGATATTTTTCCTTCAAGATGGCCGCGACCTTGTCAAGACTTTTCTTCGCGGTTTCCTTCAAGCCCGCTTTGCCGGAATCAAAGAGCACATCGCCTTCAATGCTGACGTGCAATTCATTTCCAATTTGACTGGCGCTCACGCCATCAATGCCAGCGAAATTCTTGTCGCCTGCAACAGGAGTGCTTGCGCCACCAGCCTTCAACTTGGCCTCGGCGTCATCGGCGCGCGTAATGGCGGCTTGACGTTCACGGTCGGCGGCTTCAAGCGCGGCGTTGCGGTCATCAAGTTGCTTGCGCAAACTTTCGTTTTCTGTGGTGAGTGAATCAACTGATTGTTGATTGTTCTTGCAGCCCACCAATGTTGTGGCGGCGACAAGTGCGAGTAGGGAAATAAGACGTGTTGTTTTCATAATGCGAAGTCCTTCAATTTGATGAGCCCCAACAGGTCCCTGTGACATGCTGAATCGAGCCCAAATTTGCTCTGAAGTTGCAGTGCAAACGCAACGACATCATTTGTCAAGCGAAGATTGTTGAATTGCTTCAATTCATTGAGACTTTGGAGCAAGCAGCGCGACAAGAAAGGGTTCGATCCATGGATTTCCCAAATATGAAATCACGCACGCGATGGCCAAATATGGACCGTATGGAATTTCACGGTTCTTTTTTCCAAGTATGCGATTGAGTCCGCCAGAGATCGCCAGCCATGACAGCGCGATGAATGGAGCCATGAAGAATGTGATCGTGGCGATCTTCCAACCCAGAGTCGCGCCCGCCACGCCAAGGATGTGCACGTCGCCCAAACCCATGGCCTCGCGGCCAAAAGCCAGCGAGGCAAAGATGCGCGTGAACCAAATAATTCCGCCGCCCACAAGAAATCCAAAGGAGCACATTCCATACACGCCAAAAGTTGCGGCCTCGCAGCGCGCTTGAATGATGGGCATATTTCCCAACCAATATCCAATGACAAACGCCACAATGATTGGCACTAGAAATAGAAACTCTTTGAACATTTCCACGCGGATGACCCTTGCGGGAATGAATTCTTGTTCATAGTCAATGAAGCTGCGCGGAATAAGACCGCGCCATAACAAAACGCATGACATCAACAAACCCACCATGGCGGCGACGGACGCAACGCACAAGCGCGCAGGAAGAATGTCCAAGCCCCATCGACCACGTGGAAATGCTTCCGCGATGGATGGCACCAACGCTTGCATTCTCCACAACACAAACGCGGCGATGGTTGCCGCCGCCGTCATGCGAATGGGAACATAAAAAGTGCGCGCGTCGATCAGTGACACGGTGGCAAGCGTGGACCAACACATTAAAATCGCCAGCATCGCGGGCAACGTTGCGATGGGTCCGTTGCGGGTCCACCACCATGATTGCTCGGTCGATGGAAAGCGCCACGGCCCCGCGTACAACAAGAAATAGGTTGCGAAGAACAACGCACCCAATCCCACTTCAACAAACACGTGTTCAAAACCAAATGTGGTGCCGCAGGTTCGACAACGACCGCGCAGGATGAGGCACGACAACACGGGGATATTTTCAAACCACGCCAACGAGCGGCCGCACGCACCGCATCGGCTTTCGGGCTGGACAATTCCCTGTCCGCGCGGCAAGCGCCACGCGATGAGATTGATGAAACTTCCAACGCATGCGCCAGCGGCGAACACAAAGAAGCCTTGCACCAAATGCGGTAAGAAAGGAATCACCCGCTCCAGAAAGTCATTCATAGTCAAGGTGATTATTCCGGATCCTGCTTGTTCAACGCGTCGGCGGTCAGCGTTTGAATTCGCTTGGTGGCATTGTCAAGAATGCCGCGACAATGATTGGATAAAGCGCGGCCGCGCTCGAATGCTTTCAAACTTTCTTCAAGCGAAATAGAGCCGCTTTCCAGTTGATCCACAATGGATTCAAGTTGCTTCATGGCGTCCTCGTAGCCCAGATTTGAAATCGCGGGATCCGCGCCAGTTGCGTCATTTGTTTTTTCACTTGATGTTTTTGCCATGATGGAAATCTACCCGCCCTTCTCTATTCGTGAATGAAGTTCGCCGTCGCTTAAAACTGTTTGAATGACATCGCCAGGCTTGGCGTTGGCCACGCTGCGCAGAAGTTTTCCATCGCTTGTCTTTGTAATGGAATAGCCGCGCGCCAATGTTCCCTGCGGACCCACCGCTTGCAGTTGCGCAGCAATAGCTTGCACGTCGCGATGCGCGCGCGCGAGCAATTGATTCATGGACATATCCAAGCGCTGGCGCGTTGCGTGCGCCTTGGCCTGTGAACGACCAAGCGTTGCGGCTGGCGAAGTGGTTTCCAAGCGGCTGGAAAGTTCCAGCGTTGTTCGACGCGCGCGGTCGATGCGCGCCAGCATTGTTGTTGGCAATTCCTTGCATACTTGCGCCAATTTGGCGCGTGGCAGCACTAAAAGTTGCGCTGGGTCTCGCAGGCATGGACGACTAGAAACTTGCGTGAGCGCGCGCGATTTGGTCTGGCAGAATTGCAAGAGCGATTGTCGCAGCGACGCGTTGGCGTAATCCAATTGTTGACGCAACTCCGCGCGGTCTGGAAGAATTCTGTTCATGGCCGCTGTGGGCGTGCTTGCGCGCACATCGGCCACAAGTTCTATGACGGAGGTGTCGGACTCATGTCCAATGGCCGCGACCACAGGAGTGGTGCAGTTGTACACCGCGTCCGCGATCAGGCGATGATTGAATGCGTCAAGATCCTCGCGGCTTCCACCACCACGCGTGACCAGAATCACATCAATGCCCATGCGACGCGCGGCAAGATCCACAAGATGAATGGCGTTTGAAACCGCGGCCGCGGCACTGGCGCCTTGCACCACGACATCGATCACGGTGATTGCAACGGAGGGAAATTTACGCGCCGCCACGGCCAAACAATCTTGCAGCGCGGCGCCCGATGCGCTGGTGACAATAGCAATTCCCCGCGGCAACATGGGCAATACTCGCTTGCGGGATTCCTCAAAATATCCAAGCTCCTTCAACTCCGCGCACAGCAAACGAAACTTGGCGTCTAAATCGCCTTGGCCCGTTGCGCGAATGGAATCCACAATGAAGGAAAGTTTTCCGCCCTCGGCGTAATAGTTGAAGCGCCCCTCCACCACAACTTGCAGTCCATCCGCCAAGGGAATTTTTACAGAGGACGCTTTTGATTTCCAAATCACGCATGGAAGCACGCACTGCGCATCCTTGATGGAGAAATACACATGCCCGCTGTTGTTGGCGCCGCGGTAGCTGCTGACTTCGCCTTGAATTGATAACTTTCCAAGCGCCGCCATTTTTTCTACAAGAAGTTGCGCCGCCTCGCTGACTTGCAATGGACGCGGGGCTTCATTGGTCAGCGACGCTTTTTTAGCGTTCGCCTCCGCGGGCTGATCAAACAGACCGCCTTGCGCAAATGTGGGATCAAATGGGGGACGTTTCATTTCTTTGAATCTCTAGGCAGTATCGTACGGCAGAGTTGGCGCCGTTCGCGCATGGTTATAAAAATGAATTGGCGAATGATTGTGAATCATAAATATATTTTGAACTGCATCAAGAACAACAAGAAGGCGAACTAAAGAAAGATGGCTCAGAAGAGCGGCACAACCATGATCACCGCCAAGACCACGCTTGGGGAAATTCCTGGCATGACCGCGCGCTTGGTTGAGCGCCTGAACGCCTTTGAATTGCGCACCGCGGGCGATGTGGTGCGCCACTTTCCAATGCGCCACGAACGCAAGTTGGCGGAGCGAACCATTTTGGAAACGCAAAATGAGGTGGCCGACGAGCAAGCGGTGATTCGTATTCGCGGAACGGTGGCCACTGTGCGCGTGCGCCGCGGGCGCGCCACCATGGTTGAGGCCACGCTTGAAGATGATTCCAGCAGCGCGCGTCTGGTGTGGTTCAACGCGGGTTGGATGCGAGACAAAATTCATCCAGGTGATACTGGCGTGGCGGAAGGCCGTGCCAAAGTGCGCAATGGTTTTTTGGAGTTGGGAAATCCGCGGTGGATTCCTGACCGCGTACCTGGCGAAACCATGGCGCAGCGCGCGGAATTACCAAGCGTGCCCAGTGCGCCGCAAAATTCATCGTCAGACATTGCGCGTGTCAATCCCCCGCTTCTTGATGTGCCGCACGATCAACTGCGCGCCATTTATCCAGCGTCGGAGCAATTGCTTTCTAGCGAAATTGAAAGCGTGGTTGCAAAAGTGCTTGAGTCCGTGTGCGCCACTATTGAAGATCCATTGCCGATTGAATTTCGCCAAGAGCGCGGATTGATCGCGCTTGCGGACGCGTATCGCTTATATCACCAGGCGCGTGATGAGGAAGATGTTGCCGCAGCGCGCAAGCGCTTGGCCTTTGATGAATTGTTCCTGCTGCAACTTGGAGTCATGATGCGGCGCGCGCAACTTCGCTCGCGCACGCGGGCGTTGCCGCTGAAGCTTGAACCGAAGATCAACGAGCACATTCGCTCGCGCATTCCATTTGTGCTTACGCCCGAGCAAGACCGCGTGATTGGTGAAATTGTGGCAGACATGAGTCAGCCATTCGCCATGAATCGACTTTTGCAAGGCGATGTTGGCAGCGGAAAAACCGCCGTGGCCGTGTACGCCATGCTGCTTGCGGTGGCGCACGGTTTTCAAGCGGCGCTGGTGGCGCCAACGGAACTTCTTGCGGAACAACATTACGCCGTGCTTGGCGCCATGCTCAAAGGTACTCAAGTTCGAATTGCTTTTATCACTGGTTCAAATACAAGCGCCGAGCGTCGCGAACGCGTGGCTGGTCTTGCCACTGGAAAGTTTGACATTGCCATTGGTACGCACGCGCTTCTTGAAGGCGGAGTTGCGTTTCGAAATCTTGCGGTAGCCGTGATTGATGAGCAACATCGCTTTGGCGTGAAGCAACGCGCCGCGATTCGCCAGAAAGGCCAAGGCGAATTGCCCGTGGTGCCGCACACATTGGTCATGACGGCCACGCCAATTCCGCGCACGCTTGCAATTACGTTGTATGGAGATTTGGACACCAGCGTGTTGCGTGGCTCGCCGCCTGGACGCACTCGCATTATCACGCGCGTGGTGGCGCCTGAAAGAGCCCCCGAGGTGTATTCGTATTTACGTACGCGCTTGGAGCGCGGCGAGCAGGCGTATGTGGTTGTGCCCGCGGTTGAGGAATCCGATTTGGGTTTGAAAGACGTCGCCAATCATTTGCGCTATTTGCAAGACGGACCTTGGAAAGGCTTGAAATTGGCTGGTTTGCACGGCGCAATGGCGCGCGATGAACGCGACGCAACCATGAACGCGTTTCGCGCAGGCACCGTGCAGGCGTTGGTGGCGACGATTGTGATTGAAGTTGGCGTGGATGTTTCAAACGCCAGCGTCATGGTGGTCGAACATGCGGATCGATTTGGCTTGGCGCAACTGCATCAACTTCGCGGACGCGTTGGCCGCGGCAGCACGCAAAGTTTGTGCGTGTTCCTTGGCCAGTCAACAACCGATGATGGCAAGCAACGATTGGAGGCGATCGGCAACACTGATGATGGATTTGTGATCGCGGAAACTGATTTGCGCATTCGTGGTCCGGGCGAAGTTTTTGGCAGTCGTCAATCCGGCCTTCCGCCATTTCAAATCGCCAACTTGGCGACCGACGGCGAACTATTACGCGTGGCGCGCGAAGACGCGCATGCATGGATTGAAAAAGATCCAGAACTTTCCGCGCCTGGCCTTGCCACGCTGAAACATAAATTGTGGATCACCTACGGCAAGGCGCTTGGCCTTGGCGATGTGGGCTGAGCGCGAATTCAAATGCGCGATGACCAAAATAAAATAAGAAATTAAACTGAATAAAGTTTGCTGAACAATTGAAAACCTATGCGCTAGTATTGATCCAATGAGCCACGCCGTTGAACTTGCCAATGTGCACTTTGATTACGGCGATGAATTTTCGCTGAGCATTCAAGAACTCAAACTGAACAAGGGCGAAATGGCGCTTATTTCTGGCGGTTCAGGCTCGGGCAAAAGCACATTGTTGTGGCTGATCGCTGGCTTGCTGCGAGCACGAAGCGGCTGCATTTCCGTGGCGGGTGAACGCATGGATGGCGTCAGTGAAAGCGCCGCCGACCGCATTCGCGCGCGCCACATTGGGCTTGTCTTTCAAACGCATCACTTGCTTCCAGAATTTAGCGCGCAGGACAACGTCGCATTGGCGTTGATGGCCGCGGGCGAACCAGAAAAAACACACGCCTCACGTTCGCGCGAACTATTGAACAAACTTGGCATTGAACGCGTGAATGTTCCGGTGGCCAATTTAAGCGTGGGTCAACAACAACGCGTGGCGGTAGCCCGCGCCATTGTGTGCAAGCCAACCATTGTTCTAGCCGACGAACCAACCGCAAGCTTGGATGAAGTGAACGCAAGCCAAGCCATGGACTTAATTCAAGAAGCATGCCGCGAGGCTGGCGCCGCGCTGCTGTGCGCCAGCCATGACCGCGCCATGCAGTCACGCTTTGAACGAGTGATCCAAGTTGATGCATTCGTCTCATCCGCGCGCGCATCAACAAAGTCTGGAGCGCGCGCATGAATGATATTTCAATCGCATGCTCGCCAAATTTGTCTGGAGCGCGTGCATGAATGACATTTCAATTGTCATCAAAAGTTTGCGCTCGCGCCGACTCAGCACCATTATCACCGCCGCAAGCGTTGCGGTTGCCACGGCGTTGCTGCTCACCATGCTTTCGCTGCGCACCGCTAGTTTTGAGGCATTTCAGCGTGGAACGGGCACCACTCACTTGCTTGTCAGCGCAGACTCTAGCCCGCTGACCGCGGTGCTCAACGGCGTGTTCTACGCTAACGCTCCAAGCAATCCAATTTCGTGGAAAAAATTTCAAGATATTAAAAACGCATTTCCATATGACTGGGCCGTGCCAACTCAACAAGGGGATTCATTCCGAGGCTTTCCAGTGGCCGCGGTCGGACCAGAATTTTTTACGCGCTTTGAGCCCGTGCGCGGCGAGCCATGGAAACTTGTTGATGGACACTTTCCTTCCAAACTATTTGAAGTCTGCCTTGGATCAACTGTGGCAGCGGATACAGGCTTGGGCATTGGCCAAAAAATTGTTTTAACCCACGGAACCGGCGCAAGCCGCGACTCCCATGAGCATGATGAATTTCCATTTGTGATTGTTGGCATTTTGCAACCCAGTGGATCCGCTCATGACCGCGTGGTGTTCACCGATCTTGAAAGCAGTTGGATTCTGCACGCGCAAGCGCGCCGCGAGCGAGCCGGCATTGAAGGCGTTGCCACCGTAGCGGACTTGACCGATGATGACCGCAAAATCACAGGTATTTTGCTTCGTTTACCCACGAGACCAGGCCGCGACGCCAGCGCCGCTATTCAACAACAATTTGACGCGTTGCGCCGCGACACGGCTATTGTGGTGGCGCAACCTGCTCAACAAATTGATCGTCTACGTTCCATCATTGGCAATGTCGATGAGTTGTTCATTGCTCTTGGTGTGGCTGTGCTGCTGTCCAGCGGCATTTCCATTTTGCTTTCAATGCACAACTCCATGGCGGAGCGGCGCAAACAAATCGCGCTGTTGCGCGCGCTTGGCGTGGCACGCATGCGCATTACGGGAATGATTTTAACGGAGGCCACGCTGATTGGTTTCGCCGGCGCCATTGGTGGCTGCGCGTTGAGCTTGATCGGCAACGCCGTCGCTTCCGGCGCGCTCAAGACTCGCATTGGTCTTGTTGTGGATCCCACGCTTGATCCACGAAGCACCGTCATTATTGTCGCTGGCGCCATTGTGTTGTCGGCGCTTGCGGGAGTATTGCCAGCCGTCACCGCGTACCGAACTCCCGTGGCTGACAATTTAAGGCCAGAGGCGTGATGAAATTATTCTGGAGCCTATTGCTAGTGATTTGTTTGGCTGGGTTTGCAGCTGTTTTTTGGCCTGTTTCAAAGAGTCCATCCAAAGATGTTGATGAGTTTGCGAATGCGAAACCGCCGCAATCGGTTGCGCCACTTGCCTCATCAACAAACTCCTCAGCCACAAACAAGACCACCCCTACTGTTGACGTCACGCCAATCGCATCAAACACCAGCTCTGCAACAGCAAACACTTCCTCCACAAACAACGCCAAGAATTCCAGCGCAACTGCTTCACCTGCAAGCGCCGCCGCTATTACCCAGAGCGCGCCAACTACTGCAAGCGTCGCCACAATAACTGCGGCGCCTATCGCTCCCTCCGCCAACAAAGCAACATCACCAACAGTTGCCATTTCCCCCAACTCGCTCAAGGATGGTCTTGATCGCAAATTCGGCAGCGCAATTATTGTTCCAGGAAATATTCTTAAGCAAGCCGACGGCTCCATACTTGCCGACAATAAATATCTCATCACTGGAGCTGGAACAATGGAAGATCCATATCGCGTGACGTGGGAGTGCTTGACCAGCGCATCGCAAACATACATTCCACGTCTTCAACAAAACAACATTCCGCAGCGCGTGGCCATGCTTGACGGTAAGTGGATTCGCATTGAGGGCTACATGGCTTTCCCATTAATGCTGCAGGAAAGCAGCGAAATTCTGGCTATGCTGAATCAATGGGATGGCTGCTGCATTGGAGTTCCACCAACGCCATATGACGCGATTGAAGTGAAGTTGAGCGTGCCTGTGAAACCAGGACGCCGTCACACTTACAACTTTGGAACGGTCACAGGAAAGTTTAAGGTTGACCCATACTTGGTTGAGAATTGGCTGGTGGGTCTATACCAACTTGAGTCGGCTTCGCTTCAGTCGGATATGTGACAAAAATTGCTGCGAACATCCGTGTTGAAATTTCATTCACATATTCAGCATGACGTGCACATCACGCTCACCCAAAGCGCAGATCATCACAATGCGTTGAACACGAACAATTAAAACCGTTTGTGAACCGCGCGGCCTTCAGGCGCGGCAATGCCCAATAGCAATCGAATGGTTCGCAAATCTTCTGGAACGGTCACCTTGAGATTGCGCAGCTCGCCATCCACCACCAATACTTTTGTTCCCATGCGCTCGACCAATGACGCGTCGTCGGTCACACCACTGAGATCAGTTTGCGCATACGCGCGGCGCAACACATCCGCCTTGAACACCTGCGGCGTTTGAACCGCGACAAGATTGCGCCGATCCACAGTTGCCTGCACAAATCGGCCTTTTGCCTTGGACATTTCAGCGTCCTCACCCAAAATGGAATCGGCGATGGAATCCTCTTGCTGCGCCTCCACGCTCTCCTCACTCACGCGCTTGAGCGTGTCGGCCACATTCAGCGCGGGAATAACGGCGTCGTGCAACTTGGCCGCTTCAAACACGCGCGAGATCAAGTCATCGCTGGTGGCTGGCCGCGCCGCGTCATGTACGGCAATGTGCGTGGCGTCGGCAGGCACGGCCTTGAGCGCGTTGCGAATTGTTTCCCATCGATCGATGGTTCCGCCAGGGATAATGGTGACGCCGTGGAAACTTAACTGCGCGCCAAAGCGATCTCGGAACTCCGACATATTTTCTGGAGGCGCCGCGACAATGATGGAGCGAACCTCATCGCGCTTGGTGAATAATTCAACGCTGCGCAACAACAACGGACGACCGCCCAAATCTTGGCCCAGTTTGTCGCTACCAAAGCGTGTGCTATTTCCGGCGGCGGCAAGTATGAGCGATACTGAAAATGATTCCATGGTTCACCTCAAAGTGTAGAAAGACTCAAAGACCCACAGGCTTGCGACAAAAGATTTCACAAATCCAAGCGCGCATTGCAATTTCGTAGGCAAGTAATGAAAGTTGAATTGAAACTCTCTCACGCAGGTGAACTTTCAAAATGCGGCATATACAGCAGGATATTCTGCTGATTTCCGTATTCGCGAATTTCCGGGCCATCAAATCCTGCGATCGTTGGCGGCGGATCTGAAACCTTTGGCAAACGGATGACAAGAAATCCCTTGCCCAGAAATAGTGAGCGTGTGCGCGCCGCTTGGTCAAGCACTTCTTTCAAACCTTCCTCGGTTTCCACCAATGCAAATGGCGGATCCATCAGCACCACATTCACCTCTGGTTGCGCCGCCATGATCGCGGCTTCACCAAGCGCGTCGGCTTGCACAGCGATGGCGCGGTCGCCACAACCTAACGATTCGATATTGTCGCGCAACAGCGCAAATATTTTTCGGTCCTTCTCCACCATGAACACCTTGATGGCGCCGCGGCTGACCGCCTCTAGTCCAAGCGTGCCCACACCTGCGAACAAATCTAGTACGCGCGCGCCTTCAAACCAACCACGCAACACATTGAACAAACCTTCCTTGGTGCGACTTCCCATTGGACGCGTGATGGCGTCATCGGTGGGAGTCTTCAGAATGCGGGATTTAAATTCGCCGGCGAGCACATGGAGCATTGCGTGATGCTAGTGTGTCTTAGGAATATGCCCGACCTTGCAACAACACTTCCCCGTTCTTTGGTGGCGCAAAGCCGCGTGCTGCCTCTTGGAAGCGCCAGAACTCCAGCGCTGCTTATTCACCCAGGCTTGGATAAACAAGCTGAAAAACCGCTGGAACCCGCGCCTTTTTTGCTGTGGCTGCATGGACGCACCGCGCAAAAAGAATTGGACAGCGGCCGCTATTTGCGATTGTCGCGCGCTGGGATTGCCACCGTGGCGCTTGATTTGCCCGCGCATGGAGAACGCGCCGTGCCCGAAAAGCAAACTTCCCAATTCTCGTTGGAAGTGATCGAAGAGTTGCTGGGTGAAATTCCTGGCGTGCTTGACGCTCTGAAACAATTTCCGGAATTTGATATGTCTCGCTGCGCCATTGGTGGATTTAGTTTGGGTGGCATGTCCGCGCTTGCAGCGTTGTGCCAACCGCACGCATTTTCCGCAGCTCTTATTGAAGCCACCAGCGGTGATTGGAGCGAGATGGCCTCCGCGCAACATGATCCAATTCGCGCGGAGCGTTTAGAACCGCTTCGACATGTGGACTCATGGAAACCCATTCCATTGATGGCGCTGCACGCCAGCGAAGACGAAATGGTTCCAGTGACGCCGCAGCGCGCGTTCATTGAAAATATTCGCGCGAGAACTCCCGCCAACATTCCAGTTGTGTGGGAAGAATTTGGACACACGGGCGCCTTGCATGAGCACATTGGTTTTGGACTGTTCGCCGCGCACGCCAAAACAATCGGCACGCAATTCTTGGTGGATCATTTGAAACCACAACAAGGCACGTAATTCTTTCTCCGCAGCGAATTGACAGACGCACTTCCCGTGTTTCAAAAACGCATTGCAGATACACACAAATCGCGTTGTGGTCAATCTTGCGCCCCTGCAATTCATCAATAAATTTGGCTATAAATCACTGCGAAACAGTTTCAGCGCCAAGCATTTGCGTGGTGGCGATTCGTCGATAGACATCGCAACGACCCAACAACTCCGTGTGCGTTCCAGTGTCCACCACTCGCCCAAAATCCATTACCACAATTCGATCGGCGGCAAGAACTGTGCTTAATCGATGCGCGATGACAATCACGGTGCGACCAATGCCAAACTCGGCGATGGCGTTGTTGATCTGCTCCTCGCTTTCAGCGTCCACTTGGCTGGTGGCCTCATCCATTAATAAAATCGCCGGATCGCGCAGAATGGCGCGCGCAATTGCCAAACGCTGACGCTGTCCTCCAGACAAACTTGCGCCCTGCTCGCTCACTTGTCCATCAAGTCCGCCTGGAATGTTGCAAATAAAATCCCAGGCATGCGCGCGCTTGGCGGCCATTTCAACATCGGCTCGCGTTGCGCGGCGATAGCCAAGCCGAATATTGTCATAAATGGTTCCTTGAATCAAAACAGATTCCTGCGTGACTAAACCAATTTGCCTGCGCAAACTTTTCAATTGAATCTGATCAATGTCAATGTTGTCAATTAAAATGCGACCGGCGGTTGGCTTGAGCAAGCGCGGCAACATGGCCAACATTGTGGTCTTACCGCACCCGTTGGAACCCACAATGGCAATCTTTTCGCCGTGTTCCACTGCGAAAGAAACCCCCGCAAGCGCGTGTTGCGTGGCGCCCGCGTAGGTGAAATCAACGCCCTCAACCCGAATGGAATGCGCGTGACGCTTCAGTTGCGGCTTGCTCAACTCCACACTGTCTTCGCGCGGCATCTTCAATAAACTGCGCAGGCGCGAAGCAGGCGCCGCAGTGGCTTGGAACTCATTGATGAATCCCGTCAACGGCTTCAAACTGCTTGCGCCAACGGCAAGCGCGCCGAGTGACATGAGAAAATTCTCAAATGCCAATTCACCATTGAGAATATTTTTAGCCGCGATCAGCGCCAAACCCGCCACAACAAATATGGCGAGCATTTCAATAAGCGGTCCCGACAGCGCGCGTGATTTACGCACGCGCAAATTCTGGCGCAACACCTTGTGATTGAAGAACGCGAAACGGCGAATGGATTCCAACTCCGCCGTGGAGCCTTTCATGGTGCGCAAGCCCTGCATTGATTCCTGCGTGGTGCGCAGCAGTGATTCTTGCGCCTCTAGCGCGCCGCGCGTTCCCTTGCGAATTGATTTTCCGGTTTTGCGCAGCACAATGGCAAGCATCGGACCCACGGTGCATGAAACAAACACCAGGCGCCAATCAAAATAAATCGCCGCGCCAAATGCGGCCGCGCCCTTTGTGACCTGCGAGATTGTTTTGCTTGTTAACGCTTCAAATCCGCTATTGAGCGATGAAACATCATTGTTAATTCGACTTGTGAATTCCGCGGGACCCTGCCTGGTGACAATGGAAAGCGGAAGATGAATCACATGGCGAAAAACCTCAAGGCGTATTTTTGCCGTGGTGCGCGCGCATAAACCCATCGATACAAGCTGGTGAATAAAATTTGCCGTGGCGCCAAACACAGTCAAAGCGCACAAGCCCGCAAGAATGCAAATGACACCGCCGTATGGGTCCGCAGGCAACGCATTCACAAACCATTCGGGCACCTGAATCCATTCGCCTTTGGCGTTGAAGTTGCGCACGATTTGTTGAAGCGAAGTTCCGTCTTTCAAAATAAGTTGCAATAAAGGCCCCAGGCTGAGCAAGCCCGCGCCCATTCCGCCAGCGCTAATGAACGCGCCAATGAGCGCAATGATGGCTTCGTGTCTTGGCCGCAGCAGTCCGCGCGCGAACCACCAAAAATCTCTCATGCCACCTTTGTCATCTTTCGCAGAGTCAACCATCAAGCGCTCCCTTCAATCCCCGACAATAACCGATGCCAGTCATTCCAGAATGATGGCCAACTTTTTTCAACGCAGCCCGGATCGCTGATGGAAATACCGCCACGCAATGCGCCCGCGACGGCGGCACTCATGGCTATGCGATGGTCGGCGTGTGGATTGACCACTATTTCAGCGGGAATTGGCTGCAAATTCGTATCTGCATTGCGGCTGGAATTCAGATTGACCACGGTATTTAAATTTGTATTTATCGTTGTATCAATCGGTGCCTTGAAAGTGCCAACTGAATTCGTATTGGATTTGTCGAGCGATATTTTCTTGGCGTGTGTTGATCGTCCATCAATTCGAATCCAATCAGCGCCGCTTTCAACCGTGGCTCCAATGGCGCGCAACCACTGGCTCATGGCTTCAATACGGTCGCTTTCTTTTCCCGCCAAAGTGCCCAGACCACGAATTTCAACTGGAGCGGTTGCAAACGCAGCGGCAGCCATGACCGCCAAACTTCCATCGGGCCAACGTGATGCATCAAGCACGCCACCTGTAAGCGGCTTGCCAAAACCAATCGCCGCACATTTTTCACTTGAGCAATCACGCGCGCCCAATTGAATCAACGCATCAAACACCGCCATGTCCGGCTGATGCGATGCGCGCGGCAAATTGGCAAATGTAATTTCGCTACCTGGCACAATGGCCGCAAGCGCCATGGCATATGCGGCGCTTGACGCGTCGGGCTCAACGGTGACATGAAATTTTTGAAGACGCGTGGGCGGAATATCAATTGTGCTCTGCTCAGAATTCCACACCACATCAACGCCAACCTGACGCAAACAATCAACCGTCAGATCAATGTAGGAAACACTGGGTTGCGCGCCTTCGAATCGCACTTGCATGCCACGCTTGAACCAAGGCGAAATTAAAAGCAGCGCCGAAATAAATTGACTGCTGGCAAGCGCCGCAACGCTGCACGAGCCACCGTTGCGAAAAATTTCCGTGGGCGTCATGCGCAGCGGAAGTTGCGTGTCAGCCACGCGCGAAATATCAGCGCCAAGAGAATTCAACAAGTCAACGCCATCGTCCATTGGCCGCTGCCGCAAGCGCGCGGAACCATCAAGCGTGGACATTCCTGTTGCCAAACATGCCGCCGCCATAAGAAAGCGCGCGGGAGTTCCGCCATCAATCGCATTGAGAATTCCGCAGCTTGGAAAAATTCCATCCACGCCAATAATTTCAAGCGCGCCGTTCTTGGGCCAACGCACTTGCGCACCCAACGTGGCAAGACCCGCGGCAAGAGCGCGCGTATCAACAGCATCAAGCGGATTGTCAATAGTGCTCACGCCATCGGCCAGCGCCGCCAACATCATGTAGCGCTGCGTTAAACTTTTAGAGCCTGGCGGAGAAAAATTTCCACGCACTGGCGCGCAAGCACGCGGCGCGCGCAGAATCTCGCCCCCGTGCGCGGCGCTCATCATCACTTCGACGCGTCTCCATCGTTGGCGCGGAACACCGCCACGATGTCCTCAATAGGAATCACAAACAAGCGGTTATCCCCTTCAAAATCAACGGGAATTCCATTGCGCGGATTGAACAAGACGCGGTCGTATTGGCGGATCGGATAATCCTGGTCGCGCTCAATTTGCAAACTGATGGCTACCACGCGACCGGTCAGCGTTGGAATTTCCATTTTGTCAGGCAAATGAATTCCAACTTTGGTGATCTTGCGGTCCTCATCCTTGCGAATGAGCACGCGCTTGCCAATGGGTTCGACGGTTTCAAGACGAAGTGTCTTTGCTTTGGGATCTGCGGCCATACATTCAATAGTAGCGGCGCTTGCGCAAAAACTCATTTCAAAGTGCAATGCCTGTATGCCCACAACCCACCTGCGCAAACTCATCCGCGATGTCGCCAATTTTCCCAAAGAAGGAATTCTTTTCAAGGACATCACGCCACTGCTGAAAGATCCAGCCGCGCTGTCCATGGCCGTGGAACTTATGGCCAATCCATTTCGCGGTAAAGGCATTCACGCAGTCGCCGGCGCCGAGAGCCGCGGATTTATTTTTGGCATCGCCGTGGCGCAGGCGCTTTCATGCGGATTCATTCCAATTCGCAAGCGCGGAAAGTTGCCGCCGCCAATCCGCACCGTGACCTACGACCTTGAATATGGTCAAGACACTCTTGAAGTGCGCGACGACGCGGTGAGTGCGGGACAAAAGATTCTCATGGTCGATGATTTGCTAGCCACTGGCGGCACCATGCGCGCCTGTGTGGACCTGATGAAAAATCTAGGCGCGAATGTGTTTGGCGCCACCGTGCTCATTGAACTCAAAGCGCTCAATGGCCGCGCCGCGCTACCTGGATTGGAAATTCACGCGCCGATTGTGTATTGAACATCGCAGAAAACCCGCGACACAATTCATATGGTTCTACGCGACCACAAACAGATGCCGCCTTCAATTTGCGCTAGGCGCCATTGCGGGATTCGGTTCCAATTCCTTGGCGGTTCCCGCTGTGAAGACCACGAATAAAAAGATAATCGCCATACCAACAAGAAGGGCGATAAAGAGTGTGATTGCTTTTTTATTGCTCATTGTGTGGAACCTTATGTGTCAAGCATATCGACAAAAAAACAAAGTGGCTCCAAACTTCCCTTCGAAATGTGTGGCGGTCAGACTAGACTAGTCATCATGACAAAGACCGCGCCCGCCACAACCACCTCCTCCGCCGCTCCCACCGATCATCTTGCGTTGATTGATGTGGACTATGTTCATTTCATTGTTGGCAACGCCAAGCAAGCCGCGTTCTTCTACGCGCAAGCATTTGGTTTTCAAGTGGATCAAGTTTCCGATCTCACAACAGGCAACCGCGACAGCGCAAAATATTTACTCACGCAAGGCAACATTCGCATTCTGCTGGAGACGCCGCTCACGCCAACGCATCCATTTAATAAAGAATTGACGCGCTTTGGTGATGGCATTAAAGACATCGCCTTGACCGTGTTTGACGCGGAAAAAGCCTACGAACAAGCCGTTCGCAATGGCGGCGAAAGCGCGTACGAACCATACACAGTCTCCAATGCCACTGGCTCCGCCACATTCGCTGGAATTAAAACCTACGGCCGCGCGGTGCACACCTTTGTCAGTCGCACCGGCGCATACTCCCTGCCAAATATCAAGGCCGGCGGTATGTTCCTTCCAAATTTCGCCAAGGTGGAAAATTACGCGCTCAACACGTACAACCGCGAGCATGTCTGCGGCCTGAAGTTCTTTGATCATTGCGTGGGCAATGTTGAACTTGGCAAGATGAATTATTGGGTGAACTGGTACGAGCAAGTGATGGGCTTTAAAATGTTCAAGCACTTTGACGACGCGGATATTTCAACCGAGTACTCAGCGCTCATGAGTAAGGTCATGGCCAGCGGCAATCACTTGATCAAGATGCCGATTAACGAGCCCGCGGCCGGCAAGCGCAAGAGTCAGATTCAAGAATATTTGGATTGGCACGATCAAACTCCAGGCGTGCAACATTTGGCATTCCGCACCGACGATGAATTGACAAGCGTGGCTGAACTGCGCCGACGCGGCGTGGACTTCCTCACCATTCCAGAGACCTACTACAAAAATGTGTGGGAGCGCGTGAACGCCCTGTTAATTAAGAGCGGCCACGAGGCCGTGAAAGAAGATCATCAACGAGTGCGTGATCTTGGAATTTTGGTGGACGCCGAT
>SERZ01000376.1_pt1 | contig 30442 bp, 19 predicted proteins | sample 3171461 | NCBI WGS metagenome assembly SERZ01 (sample SAMN06051861, study PRJNA518727) | freshwater metagenome | biome: subpolar coniferous forest; feature: holomictic lake; material: water; isolation source: holomictic Lake 227, 6 m depth | place: Canada: near Kenora, Ontario | collected... | reverse complement strand
AAAATCGTTGCCCGCACCGGCATCGATGGCATCATTGCCTGATGTTCCGGTAAACCAGTCGGGGCCGCTCGTACCAGTGCCGCTGCTCATGACGGTCATCGTGGAGAGTGAATAACCGCCGTTGTTCATGCTGTTCACCTGCCATGCCTTGTTCAAAGGATCGGTTTGTCCGACAATAATACCGGCTGGCATCTGCACCATCAGTTTGGTGCCGCCAGAATAAGCCAAAGAGTATGGATTACCTGATGAATCCGTTCCCGACATCGGAACTGTCAGCAAGGAACCGTTCAGCGAAAGCGAGGTAACAGAAAGTGTCACCGATGTTATTCCGCCGCCAGGATTGGCATCCTGGACGGTAATCAGGCCCGAGGAGGCAAGCACAGGTGATGAAAATCCTGTGTCGAAGCTCAGCATATTGTTCGACAGCGTATCACTGGAAGTGCCACCACCTCCTGTTCCACCAATAGATGATGGGATCTGAATGGTCGTCGGGATAGTACCTGAGAGTGTAACAGTGCCACTGAACACATCATTTGAATTGGAGGAGGTTTCAATGAATGCAGTTACTGCAGTGGGGTGATTGTTGCCATCCAAAACCCATCCATCAAAATAACCCTGCGCTGTTTTTAACGACGATCCACTTCCTTCGGTGTAGATGAAATGATCCGGCTGATTATTGCCATCGTTATCGATAAACTGTATCACTGCCGGAACGGTGACATTATTTTGCTGGGTGTTGAAGCTTACCGTAGCGATAACATTATCGGCGCCTCTTGCCTGATAGACAATGGTTATCTCACCCTCATTCATGATAACCGTCGTGGGCCGACCATCAGCATCGTATTGCGTACCAAACGAAAGAGACTGCTCAATGTGAGCGGTAAAATGGGTAGTGTCACTCCAGATCAGCAGATAGTTGTCGGTGCTGGTCTGGGTGACGCCGAACTGATCTATATAGCTCGTCACATGCTGAAGACGGTCAAGAAAGTTATTACTGTTGTCGTCATAGAGCTTGCCGCTATCACTGCCTGAAATCGTAAAGGTGTCAATCAATGTATCCGCTGGATTGGTATCCGGTATCAGCGGGTAGGAGGTTAACCCTGAGTCATGCACATAGAGCCCGACCACATAGCCTGAAGCATCAAAGGCAAAGCGACCATACTGCACGGAATTCCCCCCCACAGTTGTGATGATCGTGAGCGCATTGGAGGCATCATAGGTTATCGTGCCTGATTCTGTGTGAACTCCCTGGCTGTCCGTCCAGGTTGAGATATAGCGGTCAGGCTTGCCGTCATTATTGTCGTCATAAAGTTGCGCTGAACCTCCGGCATCGACCGCTGTAGCGAGATAACCGGTTTCACCAAGCTTTGAGGAATCCTGAATGAAATCGTTGAAAACTTCGTTTGCACCCGGAGTATCAAAGGGTGTGCCACTGAAGTTTATCACCATTCCGGAAGTTATCGTAAAAGGCACCTCGAGAAAATTTCCCTGAATCGTATCCGTTGTATTGTCATCAGCAACCAGACGAAAAACATAACTTCCTGCATTTGCTGACAATGGTATTGCGACACTCCCTGTCAAATGCCCTCCCGACGACGTCAGGGAAATTTCAGGCGCCCCGGAAACGGGCACAAAAGAAGCTGGTGTTCCACTGCTCATTGTTCCCACAATTGCGTTGTAGGTGATCATGTCACCATTCGCATCGGTCGCCTGCACTGCGAAATCAAGCGTAACCGTCTCTCCTGCCGTGTAGGTCAGATTGAGCGGTGGCGTATAGGCATTCCATACAGGGAGCTGGTTGATATAACCGTCACTGCCGAATGCGGGCAAGAGAATGGTCGTGGGAACACTGCCTGAAACGGCAAGAGCGCCAATGTAAAGATCGTCAGGATTGGTGGACGTTACAACGAGCGCTGTCACTGCCGTTGGATGGTTGCTGCCATCCAGCACCCATCCGCCAAAAGTGCCCCCGGCGACAGATTGCGTCGATCCGGAACCTTCTGTATAGATGAAATGGTCAGGAATATTGTCACCGTCGTTATCGATAAACTTTATGACCGCCGGAACCGGGACATTATGCTGCTGGGTGGTGAAACTGACCGTTGCAATCACATTGTCAGGCCCTTTTGGCTGATAGACAATGGTCTGCTCACCGCTACCCATTATGACCGTCAAGGGTTGACCATCAGCGTTATATGCTGAACCGAAAAGCAGTTGATGCTCTGCATGGGCTGCAAAATGCGTGCCGTCTGCCCACTCCAGGACATAACTCCGGGTATCGGAATGCTGACCACTCCCGTCACTCCATGAATGAACAAGCTCCATACGGTCAATCGTACCATTACCGTCGCCATCATAGAGCTTGCCGGTGTCACTGACTGAGATCGCAAAAGTGTCAACCAATGTATCCAAGCGGTTGATATCCGGTATCAACTGGTAAGAGGTCAACCCGGAGATTTTACCAAATCCAAAGGTGCTGTCGAGAGTGCCATCCGTGTTGATACGCGCAATTGCAACGTCTCCATTGCCATCAATGGTGCTTGAGCCCGCTACAAGAATCTTCCCGTCTGCCTGCAATGTGACACTGAAAGCTGTATCCGAAGAAGCTCCAAAGTCAATAGTGAGCTTTCCGTCGCCGCTAAAGGTGGTATCGAGAGTGCCATCACTGTTGTAGCGCACAACGGCAAAGTCAGAACTGCTTCCGGCCAGGGTAGTGCCACCTGCCACGATAATCTTGCCATCGCCCTGCACAATAACGCTCCGGCCATTATCAAAACCACCGAAATCTGTCACAAGCTTGCCATCACCATCAAAGGTAGTATCGAGAGTACCGTCACTGTTATAGCGAGCAAGCGCAATATCGCTGTTGGTCATAAGAGCACCGACATAGGTAGAGCTGAATCCGGCCACAAGAATTTTTCCATCGCTCTGCAAAGCGACACTCTGGGCAGATTCAGTGCCGCCAAAATCCGTAGTGAGCTTGCCATCTCCACTAAAGGTTGTGTCGAGGCTGCCGTCGCTGTTGTAGCGGGCAAGAGCAAAATCAGGAGAGCCTCCTGTTGGGATACTGTTACCCGCAACAATAATTTTACCATCGCTCTGTAAAGCGACACCGAGTCCATATTCATTGCCGCCAAAGTCAGTGGTAAGCTTGCCATCTCCGCTGAATGTGGTGTCAAGAGTGCCATTCGCATTGAAGCGTGCAAGCGCAATATCACTGACACCAACGAGTGTAGTGCTTGTTCCGGCAACGAGAATCTTGCCGTCGGACTGCTGGACGATACTCTGTCCATTGTCATTGGTTCCACCGAAATCCGTCATCACCTTGCCATTGCCGGAGAATGTGGTATCGAGGCTGCCGTCGCTGTTATAGCGCGCAAGGGTGAAGTCGTTGGTGTTACTTCCTTCCTTGTCATATCCTGATCCGGAGACAAGAATCCTTCCATCAGCCTGCAGCTTGATAGCCGTAGCAAAGTTAGCAACGTTGCTGTTTCCTCCACCAAAGTAAGTGTTCACGTTTCCATCGCCAGAGAAGGTGGTATCGAGACTGCCGTCACTGTTGTAGCGCACAAGCGCATGTTCGCCCACAAGGTAGGGCACATTTCCTGTAGACGCATTGAAGTATCCGGAATAGCCATCGCCAAACCCAGCGACAAGAATCCTGCCATCAGCCTGCACCGTAATGGCGCGGGCAAATTCCTCCCTGCCAAAGTCAGTAGTCACCCTGCCATCACCAAAAGTAATGGGGGGCACGACAATCGGGGCCGGTGGAAGGGAAGGCTCGGTGATCTGAACGGTTGTACTGCCGACAGCGCTCAACGCTCCACCACTGCCCTGGCTGCCACTGTTTCCGTCGGTAAAGTTCCAGTCGATCTGCACCGATGAGGATGGAGTAGAAGAGGCGTTACTGTATGTTATCTGCCTTAACAATGCGTTGACCAGGTTTTGCGTGGCGTTGGCATTGAAAATAACTTCAAGCGTGCCGCCAGAATTGGTGGCAACAGTGCCAATGGTGATGCCGCCTGCAACCAGATCACCGCCCTCGCTCAGAGCGCCAAGGGTACCGGTATTGGAGAAGTGGTCTTCACTATTGGCGCCACCATGACGCATCAGGGTAAGCGTGGCGCCACTGTAGTTACCGGCAGCAGCAAGTTCGATATCGGAGACACGAACGTCACTGTCAAGCACAACCGGTGTACCATTCCTGATATAGACCGGCGTCCCGTTGAGCGTATTGGCCAGACCAAACGAGGTATCGAGAGAACCATTCGCATTGAGTCGTGCAAGCGCAACATCTCCATTTCCATCACTTGAGCTGATCCCTGCTACAAGAATCTTTCCGTCGGACTGCAAGGTAAGAGTGAAAGCTGTATCCGAAGAACCACCAAAGTCAATGGTGACCTTTCCGTCCCCGTCAAAGGAGGTGTCGAGAGTACCGTCACTGTTGTAGCGCACAAGCACAAAATCAGAATTGCTACCAGTGATCAAGCTGCTGCCTGCAACAAGAATCTTGCCATCGGACTGCACGATGACGCTCCGGCCAATATCATTACCTCCAAAATCTGTCTTAAGCTTGCCATCTCCATCAAAGGTAGTATCGAGAGTACCATTGCTGTTGTAACGGGCAAGCACGAAATCATTGCTCCCCCCGGTTATGAGGCTGTTACCTGCAACAATGATTTTGCCATCACTCTGCACGATGACACTCTGGGCAGTTTCATTTCCACCAAAATCTGTTGAAAGCTTGCCATCGCCATCAAAGGTAGTATCGAGAGTACCATCACTGTTGTATCGGGCAAGTGCAAAATCTGGAGTGCCACCTGTCAAGGAACTACTGCCCGCCACAATAATTTTTCCGTCAGACTGCAATGCGACAGCTCTTCCGGAGTCAATGCCGCCAAAATCTGTAATGACCTTCCCGCTGCCACTGAAGGTTGTGTCGAGACTGCCGTCAGCATTGTAACGGGCAAGCGCAAAATTGCTGTTGGCAGGTATGACGCCGATAACTACTGTACTGCTGGTTCCGGCCACAAGAATTTTTCCGTCAGACTGCAAGGCGAAACTCTGGGCATTGTCATTGGTGCCGCCAAAATCCGTCGTTACCACACCGTTGCCGGAAAATGAGGGATCGAGACTTCCGGAACTGCTGTATCGCGCAAGGGTAAAGTCATTCGTGCTATTGCCCAGGCTGTCATATCCCGACCCTGCCACAAGAATCCTGCCATCCGACAGCACTTTCACACCCGCAGCAAAATCGTTGTTTCCCCCAAAATATGTGGTCAGTTTGCCATCACCGGAGAAAGTGGTATCGAGAGTGCCGTCACTGTTATAGCGGACAAGAGCATGAGAACCGTTGCTGTAGGAGACATTTCCTGTTCCGTTATAAACATAGGTTGAAAACCCATTGCCCATGCCCACGACAAGAATCTTGCCGTCAGACTGCACTGTGATACTCCGGGCGAAATCCTCCCAGCCAAAGTCTGTGGTGACTTTTCCATTGCCAACAACAAATGTTGGCGCGGTATTGACATGACCCACAGTAAAATCATAGCCTGAGCTGCCTGCATAGCTGTTGCCAGCCAGATCCTTGATGCTCCCGGCGCTGAAGGTCACGAAATAGTGCGTATCGCTGGCCAGATCTGCCGTCGGGTTGATGGTGAGTATATTGCCTGAAACAGTAAGGCTCGAACTGTTTATTGCCGCATCGTAGCTTTCCACAAGCGGACCAGAGGCTGAATCGCTGTGGATTTCAATCGTACCCGTGCCTTTCTGGATCGCTTCACTGAAGGTGACAACGATGTCGGTGCTGGCAGCAACTCCGGCTACTGCATCGGCAGGAGAGAATGTAGTAACAGTCGGGGCGGTGGTGTCATGGATAATCTGTACCGTGGTAAAGCCTGTGGCACTCAACGCTCCGCCCGTACCCTGGTTCCCAGTGTTGCCGTCAGAGAATGTCCAGTCAATCTGCACAGAGGAGGGCAAGGTGGCAGAGCCGTTGCTGTAGGCTATCTTGTGCAAAAGTGCATTGACGAGGGTTTCTGTGGCGCTCGCATTGAAAGTAACCAGCAATGTGCCACCTGAATTGGTGGTAACAGTACCAATAGTTATCCCTCTTGAAACAAGATCACTGCCTTCAGAAAGCGCTCCAGCGGCGCCTCCTTCCTTTGAGGAAAAGTGATCGTCAGCATTTGAACCACCATGACGCATCAGAGTGAGCGTTGCGCCAGCATAGTTGCCGATCGTGGCAAGTTCGGTATCAGTGATCTGGATAAGACGGTCAAGCACGACAGGCGTGCCGTTTTCAATATAAAGCGCATGGTAGGCATTGGCTGCTCCAAACGAGGTATCGAGAGTGCCGTCACTATTGAAACGTGCGAGAGCAAAGTCGCCATTGCCATCGGCACTTGTCCCTGCCACGAGAATTTTACCATCTGCCTGCACCGTAACGCTGTAGGCAATATCAGTCGACCCGCCAAAATCCAGAGTAACCCTGCCGTCTCCACTGAAGGTGGTGTCAAGGCTGCCATCCGCGTTGTAGCGAGCCAGCGCAAAGTCATTGGAGACACCAGTTATGACGCTGTTACCTGCAACAAGGATTTTTCCATCGCTCTGCAGAATGACGCTCCTCCCATAGTCTGATGAAGCACCAAAATCTGTGGTGAGTTTTCCATCCCCACTAAAGGTAGTATCGAGAGTGCCGTCAGCATTGTAGCGGGCAAGCGCAAAATCGCTGTTGAATGTGACACCATTCATAATCATGCTGCTGAAACCAGCAACCAGGATTTTGCCATCGCTCTGCACCGTGACACTCATGCCCCTGTCATCACCACCAAAATCAGTAGTGAGCTTGCCGTCGCCATCAAAGGTGGTATCAAGGCTGCCATCGCTGTTGTAACGTGCAAGCGCAAAGTCATTGGAACCACCCGCAATGAGACTCCTTCCCGCAGCAAGAATCTTGCCGTTGGACTGCACGGTGACGCCCATGGCAAACTCATTGCCGCCGAAGTCAGTAGTGAGTTTTCCGTCGCCATCAAAGGAGGTGTCAAAACTGCCGTCGCTGTTGTAGCGCACAAGCGCAAAATTGTTGTTGGTTGTCCCACCACTGACAACATCACCGCTGGTTCCCGCAACAAGAATCTTGCCATCGGATTGCCGCGTGACAGCATTGCCCATGTCACTGGTAGTGGTAAAGTCGGTCAGGACTTTGCCATTGGCTGAAAAAGTGGTGTCGAGAGTGCCATCAGCGTTATAGCGCAGGATGGCAAAATCGTTGGTGCCATTAACTCTGCTGTATCCTGATCCTGCAACGAGAATCTTTCCATCAGTCTGCACGGTAACACCCATAGCAAAATCGTTGTTGCCACCAAGGTATGTGGTCAGCTTTCCATCACCGTCAAAGGAGGTGTCAAGAGTGCCGTCACTGTTGTAGCGGGCAAGCGCAAAATCGCCAAAGAGAAAAGTTATCGGACTGGGGGATGAAGAGAAAAACCCTGAAATGCCATTACCAAATCCTGCCACAAGAATCTTCCCGTCAGACTGCACCGCGACGCTTCGGCCCAAATCCTCTCCGCCAAAGTCCGTTGTAACGGTGCCTGCGTGACTTTCAGAAAAAACAGGCGCGGTATTGACTGTAGCGCCAAAACCCGCGTCAAGAGAACCATCGCTATTGTAGCGAACCAGTGCAAAATCGCCGTTGCTTTGACCGGACACGAGAATCTTGCCTCCCGCTTGCATAATCACGTCCGTTCCTGTGAAAATCTGGCTGTCAATGGCTGTTGCTGTACCGATATTTTTGGTAACAACGCCATCACCGGAGAAGGTGGTGTCAGGTGTACCATCGGTATTGAAACGCAAGAGAGCTATATCACTGTTGCTGTGCCCCGAAACCACTATCTTGCCATCAGACTGTTCGGTCACGCTGTAGCCCTGATCATCACCGCCAAGCTCTGCAACAATCTTGCCATCCCCGGAGAAGGTGGTGTCGAGAGTGCCATCGGAATTGTAACGTGCAATAGCGATATTGTTGTTGGTTCCGTTCAGGCTGTACCCTGTCACAAGAATCTTGCCGTCGGACTGGAGCGTTACGCTTGAAATCTGATCACCACCACCGAAGTCTGTCGTGACAACGACGCCACTGTTAAAGCTTGTGTCGATGGAACCGTTGGAGTTGTAACGAACAACGGCAAAGTCCTGGTTACTGCCGTTCGAATTGGAGCCTGCCACAATAATTTTCCCATCAGACTGCAGAGTCACCCCTCTGCCAACACCTGAGGAACCAATCAATGTAATGAGCTGGCCGTCACTGTCGAAGCTTGTGTCGAGTGTTCCATCCGGGTTGAAACGCACAAGGGCTATATTTGAAGATGACCCACTCCCCACCATTAAAATCTTGCCATCGGACTGCACAACCAGGCCCTGTCCATACAAACTGCCACCAAAATTTGCAATCACTTTGCCGTCACCATCAAAGCTTGTGTCGAGGCTGCCATCCTGATTGTAACGTGCAAGGGTAAACTTGTAATTGCTGTTACTTGGCATATCCCAGCTTTGTCCCGCAAGGAGAATTTTGCCGTCCGCTTGAACAGCAACACTCAAACCAGCGTCAGAATATCCAAAGTCTGTTATAATTTTACCTGTACCACCACCAAAAGAGCTGTCGAGTCCACCGTCTGCATTGTATCGAACAAGCGCAAAATCGAAACTTCCTCCGTTCAGGCTTGCTCCTGCTACAAGAATCTTGCCGTCAGACTGTGTAGTAAGGCTGAAACCAAAATCCTGTCCGCCTCCAAAATCAGTTGTAACCTTTCCTGCTCCACCATTTGTGCCAGCAAAGTAATCAGTAGTAGCCATTCTCTCTCCTTGATTAATAAAATGAGTATTTGTCAATATCTGTCACTGTCCGGACAAACCACACTCAATCATGAAGTTGGCTTTCACGACTGAAGAGATCGCACTGCTGATAACCAAAAGCGGCAGATCGATGATGGTAAAGGCCCATAGTAAGCAGAATGGGGTAATGCAGAAATTCATTTTTTTTTCTTGTAAACAAAAAAAAGCGGGAAAACGGCATGACTTTACAGTTTTCCCGGCAGAGGAGGTTGCTGATTTATGCAATAAGCAACCTCTCACTCTTTTTTTCAGGACAGCGACGCTTCAGAGTCAGGCAGAGCAGGGGTATCTGTTTTCTTCAGAATACCATCCTCCAGCATCTTGTTGATGGCCTTTGAAAGCTGTTCATGGGTACGCAACAGCGCAGGAACAGAAAGCGCAAGCGCACCAACCTGGCGAATATTGGCTTTATCTTTCTCGATCTGCGAAATATTGACGAGATCAAGGCGAACAACACCATCAATCAGTGTAATATTAGCAATTCCGTCAGCATAGATAGTTTGCATACTGTTTACTCCAATTAAAATTTTACCTCAAAAAGAAACGACAAGAGTTGATTCCAACAATCAAGTAGCTATAGACAGAAAAAAGCCGACGCAAAAATACCCACATCCACAACCACTATAAAAAACAAAGATTGGTGCTTAATACTCCAGAATCGACTTCACTCTGGCATATACCCGCTCCCCTCTGTTAAAATTACATACCAGGAGTGAACACCTCCAAATAAACGTATTTAACTTACATCTTTTTATACTGATTCTCAAATCAGCACAGTTCATTACGTCATAATCAAGCCAAAAACCAATAATAAGAACCCGCAACCAGATGCCTGTACAAAAAAGAGGCTGAAAAAAGAAAAACAGACCATTCACCGCCTAAACACACCAACCAACTGCATACACCTGAAAAACTCATACTCCGTAAAGGCAGTCCTTTCGAAGTTAGTTTATTGGTGGCAAACCTGAATTCGATTTCCTCAAAAATCAGCAAACAGAACAAATCTTAATTTTTTCGGACTTTATAATGATAAAGCATATTTATTATTGGCAAAAACACCTAAAAAATAAATTATTTATGCAATTTTGGTGTTTTTTTAAAAAAATCTCTTACTTTTTCATTGAACCTTGATTATTCTACACGATTGAGTGGCGATATGGGTGGTGTTGAAACAGAAAAGAAACCGGGCTTTAACCGTATTTAATAAGTATCGTGCCGATGATATAACCATTCGAGACCATTCGGTTGTGAAAACAAAAAAAAGCAAAGCTCAAGGCACGATTGTGTTGCCTTAAATCTGGAGAGAGCTGCTCAATTATTGTGTTGCAGGGGTGAAAGTTCTGAGCGTGAAGCGATATCGAAAAAACAACTTTCAACAACAGAGTGACAACTCAACTTCTGTCCATTTTCAAACAATAAACAATCATCCTATGAAATCAGGAACTATCTACCTCGGAAGGAGTCATTATTTCGCCCGAATCCGGGATAATATGGCCAAGCAAAAAAACTGGAAACTTGGTTTAACCATTTTTGCAGGCAAGATGATCGGGCTTTTTGTGATTTTCATGGTTATGAATTTGTTCACTGGTATTGTAGGTATACCTGCAATAGCAGCAGAAACCTATTCTCCGATTGAAACGAATCTGATTAATTCGCTTAACACCGTATGGACATTGGTTGCTGCAGCCCTGGTATTTGGAATGCAGGCTGGGTTCGTCATGCTCGAAGCGGGTTTCGCCAGAAAACGGGAAACAGTTAACGTGCTGATTGAGTGTATTCTGGATACTGCCATTTGCGGAATCTCATTCTGGGCAATCGGATATGCTTTCATGTTCAGTGAAGGTAATGGCTTTATTGGCCAACACTGGTTTTTCCTGCAAGGTATCCCGAATACTTATGGAACAACCGGCGTAGCACTCCTTGCACACTGGGTCTTCCAGTTTGCTTTTGCCGACACCGCTTCGACCATTACATCCGGCGCCATGATTGGACGTACCAGTTTCCGTGGCGACATTCTCTACAGTATTGGAGTGACTGCATTCATTTATCCTATCATTGGGCACTGGGCATGGGGTCCGGATGGATTCCTGGTAACCATGGGTACTCCTGGAAATTTCTTGCCTTCACTCGGTAATCCGTTCCGCGATTTTGCCGGATCAACGGTTGTACATACCATTGGTGGTGTCGTGTCGCTTGCTGGTGCCATTGTTTTGGGGCCTCGTATTGGACGTGTTTTTCTGCGGGATGACAATCAAAGAGGTGGTTTGCCAGCAGCACACAACTTGCCGGTTGCTGTAACAGGTGCATTTCTCTTGTGGTTCGGATGGTATGGCTTTAACCCAGGAAGCACTCTTTCAGCCATGGATGCCATTGGAATTGGTCGTGTCGCTGCAAATACTACCCTCGCAGCTTGTGGCGGGGCATTGAGTTCCATGTTTTTAGCCTTCTATTTTGGCTCATTCAAAGGAAAATTTGACGTTGGCTTTACCGTGAACGGCCTTTTGGGTGGACTGGTTGCCATTACCGCGCCATGCTACTGGGTTTCACCGTTTGGCTCCGTCATCATCGGGCTTGTTGCAGGTGCAATTGTTTTTGGTGGTATCTACCTGCTGGAATACCTGCGCATTGACGATCCTGTAGGCGCAGTTTCAGTTCATGGGTTGAACGGCATTTTCGGAACCTGGGCTATTGGACTTTTTGCCTGTGGAAAATACGGCGCTGCCACTCCTTTCGGCGCTGACAACTCTGCTCCGGTAACTGGCTTGTTTTACGGTGGAGGCTGGAATGTATTCCTGGCTCAATTTGTTGGCAATGCAATCGTTACTCTGACAACCTTTGCCATTTCGATGATTTTAATGTGGGTAATCAATACATTGCCATACCCATTCAAATTACGTGTGGAAGCTGAAGGTGAAACCGGAGTTGGCGGCCTTGATGTCTTTGAACATGGTGCTGAAGCATATTCCAATTAATTGAAGTACAACCGATCGAGAACAGGAGAATTAATTTTTTCCTGTTCTCGATCAGTCAGATACCCTGAAAATGACAAACTTCAATTAACCAGCATCTTTAAATTATTCACTCACCAAAAACAGATCTCTTATGAAAAAAATAGAAGCGATTATACGACGCTCAAAATTCGAAGAAGTCAAGGCTGCACTGCACGCCATTGATATCGACTTCTTTTCCTATACCGAATCATTCGGAGTAGGAAATGAGAGGAAAAAGAAAAATGTATTCCGTGGCTCTGCTGATACTGATTTTATTTCGCGTTTAACCTTGTCTATTGTTGTTCGCGACATCAATCTTCGGAAAACAATCGATTGCCTTTTGAAAACAGCTTATACCGGTGAAATTGGTGACGGAAAGATCTTCGTCTGGAGTATTGAGGAGTCCTATCGTATCCGGACTGGAGAGAGCGGGGACGATTCCATGTACAACAAAGATTAGTCGATTTATTATTGCACAAAAAAAAAGCCGCCATCTGAAAGGCGGCTTTTTTTTGATCGAAAAACGAAAGCTCAGGATTTTCGCGCTTTGCGGTAGGCGTTGATCAGGGCATTGGTTGAACTGTCATGAGCGGAAACGGTTTCACTGCCCTGGATTTCAGGAAAAATGGCTTTGGCCAGTTGCTTTCCGAGCTCGACACCCCACTGGTCAAATGAGTTGACCCGCCAGATAATTCCCTGAACAAAGACCTTGTGCTCATACATGGCAATGAGGCTGCCAAGATTAAACGGACTCAGCTCGTCGAGAAGAATGGTGTTGGTGGGCCTGTTGCCTGGAAAAACCTTGTGCGGCAAGAGCGTATTGATTTGTGATGCATTACAGCCTGCGGCTGTAAGTTCATCGTGTACCTCGTGCTGATCTTTGCCTTTCATGAGCGCTTCGGTCTGGGCAAAACAGTTGGCCAGCAGAATGTCGTGATGTTCCCCAACCGGATTCTGGCTTTTGAGTGGCACAATAAAATCGGCAGGAATAAATTTCGAGCCCTGATGCAGCAGTTGAAAAAAGGCGTGCTGTGAGTTGGTGCCTGGTTCACCCCAGATCACCGGACCGGTTGCATACTCTACCACATTGCCGATACGATCCACCCTTTTGCCGTTGCTCTCCATATCGAGCTGCTGAAGATAGGCAGGGAAACGGTGCAGGTACTGGTCGTAGGGAATGACGGCGTGGGATGAAACATTGAAAAAATTATTGTACCAGACACCGAGCAGGGCAAGAAGGACAGGAATATTATGCTCAAGAGGTTCGTTCAGAAAATGCTGATCCATCGCATAAGCACCATCAAGCAGCTCCTGAAAACGCTCAAAACCAAGAAAAAGTGCTATGGAGAGCCCTATCGACGACCAGAGGGAGTAGCGACCTCCAACCCAGTCCCAGAAACGGAACATGTTAGCTTCATCGATACCGAACTCGACAACTTTTGCACGGTTGGTTGAAACTGCCACAAAGTGCTTTGCAATATGCGACTCTTCAGCGGCCCGACTTAAAAACCAGTCGCGGGCAGTCAGGGCGTTGGTGAGTGTCTCCTGGGTGGTAAAGGTTTTAGACGCAATAATGAAAAGGGTGGTTTCCGGGTCGAGCTTTTTCAGTGTCTCGCTTATATGGGTTCCATCAATATTGGAAACAAAGTGTACCTGAAGCTTGCCGTGGGCAAACGGACGAAGCGCTTCGGTCACCATATATGGACCGAGATCGGATCCGCCAATACCTATATTGACGATATCGGTCATCCGTTTCCCTGTGTACCCCTTCCATTCCCCCGATATGACACTCTCGCAGCAACCTTTCATCTGCAGAAGCACATCGGCAATTTCCGATGAGAGATCAAGCCCGTCAAGCTTGAGCGAATAACCCGGAGGCCTGCGAAGAGCGGTATGCAGCACAGAACGGCCCTCGGTATAATTTATTGGAAGACCATCAAACATCTCCCCACGCTTTTTTTCAACTCCCGCTTCAATCGCCAGGTCGAGCAGCAGATCAATGGTTCGGGGCGTTATCCTGTTTTTTGAATAGTCGAGCATCAGCTCGCCCCACTTTATCGAGAATCGCTCAAACCGGGAAGGATCCTCAAGGAACATATCCCTCATCTGCAATTTTTCGATTTGATCTTTGTGCGACGCAAGTGCGCGCCATGCTACACCGCTTGATAGAACCATGATGATTGTTTTCCAGATTAAGAATTATATGCCAGCCATAACGGGATGGCTGACTTGCTACCAGGGAATATAACGCAACTGCAGGGTTGAACCATCACCACTGCACTCAAGAGCAATTATTTCTGCAATACTCCGGATAATATAGAGCCCTCTTCCTGAAGGTTTTAATAAATTTTGGGGTTCAGTAGGGTCGGCCATCTCAAGAGGATTAAAGCCTGCTCCGCAATCCCGGATAGAAGCAAGAAGTGAGTTTGCCTCAGCAGTCAGCGTGCAGGTTACAGTAAGATGTTCCTCTTCCCTGTTGCCATGCCTTACAGCATTGACAAAAGCCTCTTTCAGCGAAAGTTGAAGCGCATACTGAAAAATAGCGCTGTATCGCTGGCTCTCGGCAAACGTAACCACAAAATCATGGAGCGCAGTGTATGCAGAATATCTTCCGGGCAGCACAATTTCAGCTCGCTTCATGAGTAGGGGTACTAATGCAAAAAATTAAAATCAGGCTTGAAGTTACGGTAAAGCAAGTGAGCAGACAAACACGTGAAAAATAATGGTGATCTTAATTAATTAATACAACGCGACTATTGACCTAATATTTTATTACACATTTGTATTATTTTATTAAATATTTATATTACCAAGAGGAGTTTTATTAAAGAATTCACGATTTTTCAAAGGGCACCAAAATAATAACACAACATTACAAAAACCAGAAACAGGAGTAGATCAATGAAAAAAACAGCCAGACTGTTAACCCTTGCTGTAGCACTTTTTGCAGGATTTGGCGGCACCGCACAGGCTGCAGATGTCAAGATCGGCGCAGATGTTGTCAGCAGCTATGTATGGAGAGGCGGCGAACTGGGTAACTCACCCGCCATTCAGCCTGCAATTTCTTATACCTGCCCAAAAACCGGTCTGATAATCGGCGCATGGGGATCTTATGCCGTTACCGAAGCTGATGGAAAACTGGCCAAATATCGCTATCAGGAGGTTGATCTCTACGCAACAATACCGGCTGGACCTTTCAGCTTTACCATTACTGATTATTATGTTGTCCCGGAACCGAATATCGGGAGCAGCAGCAGAACTTTTGATTTCTCAAGTGATGGCCCTAACGTGGTTGAGGCAAGTGTAGCCTATGCCAAAGACAATCTAAGCCTGCTTGCCGCCATTAACATTGCCGGAAACAAAGGTGACAATACCAATGGTGTAAAGAATGCCAAGTATCTGGAAGCTGGATACAAGGTCTACGACAAAGAGGGCTATACGGCAAAAGCTTTTGTCGGAGCAGGTGACCAGGATTACTACGGCAGTAAATATCTTGTACAAAAGAACAACACGATCAGCATTGTCAATGCCGGAATCACTGTCGCCAAAGACAGGTACACCGCCTCATACATTTATAATCCTGACACCGAAAAATCCAACCTTGTCTTCATGGCATCGTTCTGAACAAAACTCTCCAGTGTTCTTTCTCCACCAGGTTGTGTAACACCAATAAAAAAGGAGGCCCTGCAAAGTGGCCTCCTTTTTTATTCATCTCTGTCCAACAATCTTATATGTCAGCTTCGTAAATGACATACTCCTTGTATGGCTTCCCGCCGATAACCTTTGCCAGCTTGCTCATCGCCTCGTTTGCCTTGAGTACCCAGCTCATCTCACTGGCAAACACGCCATGCTTTCCGACATAATCGGCAATGTGGGTATTGAGAATACTGTCTACCCCTTTGTTACGATATTCAGGCAAGACCCCCATGGTAATGGTGCGAACCATTGAAATCTTGCGACTGTACCAGAGATATTTCAGGAGGCCGAGCGGTGAGAAGGGGTTCCCGTTCACATGTTTCAGCGCCTGGTTGACATCAGGAAGTGAAAGGGAAAAACCAACCGTACGCTTGTTGCGATCTTCTACAAAGTAGATGTAATGAGGATTGGCAAGAGGTTTGAGGCTTTTTGCAAGAAAATTGAACTCCTTTTCAGTCATGGGCACAAAACCCCAGTTTTTCTCCCACGCCTTGTTGTAAATCTCCCGTACACGCTCAATTTCCCCGTCAAAATCCTTCATGTTCATGATCCTGATCGACAAGCCTTCCCGTTTCATGACATGCTCCGAGATACGACGCAAACGTTCGATATCGATAATCGACTGATCGATGTACCATGCCAGCAACTCCTGCCCGATATGGTGCCCATAGTTCAGCACAAGATCATTGTAGTAGGGCGGATTGTAGAGCATGAGAAAAACCGGAGGGCTGTCATACCCTTTTGTCAACATGCCGCACTGGTCGTTCATGGATGGACTTACAGGGCCCCGCATCGCATTGAGCCCTTTCTTTTTCAGCCACCCGGCTGCAGCGTCAAAAAGTGCATTGGCCACCTTCTGGTCATTGATACACTCAAAAAAGCCCCAGAACCCAACCTTGTCGCTGTGTATCTCATTGTGCCGCCGATTTGCAACCGCAGCAATAGTGCCTGCCATAACACCATCTTTCCAGGCGGTGAACATGGCAAGATCGGCATGATCGTACAAGGGAAACTTCTCAGTGTCGAGTGTTTTCATATAATCATCAATAACCGGAGGAACCCAATGTTTGTTGAGTTCCGGATCCTTGCGATAAATCTGCCACGCAAAGGTGATGAACTGCTTGCGTTCTTTTTTATTCTGTACCTGCCTGATCTCTATAGCCATAATCGCACACACTGCATTGTTGAAGAAATAAATAAAACCGGCACTGAAACCAGGGAAACCGCTTCAGCCTGGACGTGTATTGTGTGGCTGTTCTTTCGAAAAGTTGTGCAAAAGCGGGTTGCTAATTTCTTTACCGGACAACCTTCTGCATGATTGCCGCCCCTTCACGAAGCATACGTTCAGTCTGCTCCCATGAAAGACATTCGTCAGTTATGGAGACTCCGTAGCGGAGCTTCTCCGGGTCCTCGGGAAAGGGCTGATTACCGGCACAAATATTGCTTTCGATCATAACCCCGACAATGCTTTTGTTGCCACCCACTTTCTGCTGCAGAACATTTTCCCAGACCTTCAGTTGCTGCTCATGTTTCTTGCCTGAATTGGCATGACTGCAATCAACGAGGAGCGACTGTTCCAGTCCGCCCTTTGCAAGCCATGATTCAGCCTTGGCAATACTCTCAGCATCATAATTCGGTTTATCGCCACCACGCAGCACAAGATGACCAAAGGGGTTCCCTTTGGTTGTAATGACGCTGCTGTGACCTTCCTGGTCAATACCGAGAAAACTGTGAGGGTGCATTGCCGAACGAATGGCATCAACCGCCACATTAAGGCGTCCATCGGTAGAGTTCTTGAAGCCGATCGGCATGGAAAGTCCACTGGCCATCTGTCGGTGAGTCTGCGACTCGATGGTTCTGGCCCCGATTGCAGCCCAACTGATAACATCGGCTACATACTGGGGTGAAATTGGATCAAGAAACTCGGTCGCGGCAGGAAGCCCCATCCTGTTGATTTCAAGAAGCAGCTTGCGAGCATAGAAGAGACCGTGCTGTATATCGTATGTATCATCCAGATGAGGATCATTGATAAACCCTTTCCATCCAACAGTGGTGCGTGGCTTTTCAAAATAGACCCGCATCAGAAGACAAAACTCATGCTGCAGCTCGACGCGCAATGCCGCCAGCTTGGCGGCATACTCCTCGGCAGCCTGCATATCATGTATCGAACAAGGCCCGACAATCACAAGCATTCTTGAATCCTTGCCGGTCAATATATTTTCAACTTCACGACGCCCGGTAATAACCGTTTCGGCAACCTTTTCATCAATCGGCAACTCCTCCTTGAGCGATCTCGGAGAAGAAAGACGGATAATTCGTGAAACTCTTAAATCATGTAACTGTTCCATTCTTTTTACAACAATAATAACGTCATTGAAAGCCATTGCTTGCAAGATAAAAAAAACCACAATATAATAATCGGTTCTACGAGGTGTAAATCACAGGGATTAAGCTACACTTTGCTCATTTTTTCATTTCCTCATCCCTGCAGAAGGGCCGCTGGTGCAAGATTTCTTTAATCTTATAGCCTCAAAAAAAATATATTATACCATAGGTAAAGAACAAAAAAAGCATAAAGCGATTTGCAATCCCTGACTTGTATAATTCCAGGCAATCAATAATCAAGAAAGAACATGAAAGTACTGATCACTGATGGCGTTGATCCACAATGCGGTCAAATCCTCGCACAAAATGGTTTCGAAGTGACCGAAAAAGCGAAAATCAGCAAGGAAGAACTCAAGGAGATAATTGGCGAGTTTGACAAGCTGATCGTCAGAAGCGCAACAAAGGTCACTGCTGAAATTATCGAGTGCGCCCCCAACCTCAAGCTTATCGGAAGAGCCGGGGCTGGAGTCGATAACATTGACATTGAAGCTGCCACCCGCAACGGCATTATTGTGATGAATACACCGGGAGGCAATACCATTTCCGCAGCAGAACATGCCTGTGCAATGATGCTTGCCGCAGCCCGGCGTATTCCCCAGGCAACTGCAGACATGAAACAAGGCAACTGGAACAAGAAAAAATTTACCGGGGTTGAACTTGAAGGCAAAACCCTCTCCATTATCGGCCTTGGAAAAATCGGGCGCGAGGTAGCAACCCGTATGCAGGCGTTCGGGATGAAAACCATTGCCTATGACCCAATGATTCCCGACGAATATGCAACAAAGCTCAACATCGAGCTGCTTCCCCTGCATGAAAATTTCATCCGCGCTGATTTTATCACCATTCACTCCTCACTCAACGAATCCACTCGCAATCTTGTATCAAAAGATACGCTTGACCTGATGAAAAAGGGTGTCATCATCGTCAACTGCGCCAGAGGAGGAATAATCAACGAAGCTGACCTCGCTGAAGCCATCGTGACGGGAAAAGTTGCCGCTGTAGCACTCGATGTTTTCGAATCAGAACCGATAAACGCCGACAATCCGCTTCTAAAACTCGAACAGGTAATAGTCACACCGCATATCGCGGCCTCCACCAACGAAGCGCAGGAAAAGGTTGCCGTTCAGATTGCCGAACAGATTGTCGAATGGAAAAGCAAGGGAAAACTCGAAGGAGCCGTCAACGCCTCAGCCGTCGAGCTGGCTCAGACTCCCGGAGTACAGTCATATCTGACACTGGCCGAAAAACTTGGAGCTGCCCTGGCACAAATGGCGCCCCCTCATGCCAGCAAAATGACCGTCAGAACCTCCGGTGAATTCCTGCACAAATTCAATGAAGTCATTACCGCTGCAGCTCTCAAGGGCTTTCTCGATGTCAGGCAGTCAAAAGATACCAACTACATCAATGCCTTCACGATGGCCAAAGAGTGCGGTATAAGCCTTGAACAGAAGTTTGAAAAGGAAAATCCCGACTATACCAACCTGATCCGAATCGAACTTGAAAATGAAACCGCAAAACGCATGATTGGCGGATCCGTCTTCAGGGAAAAGGATGTTCGTATTGTCATGATTGACCAGTTTCTCGTGGAATTCAAGCCGGAAGGACACATCATTATCTACAACAACAGCGACAAACCGGGAGTCATTGCAAATGTCACCCAGCTCCTGTTGCAGCACAACCTCAATGTTGCTTATGTAGCCCTATCGAGGGACGAAGAAAAGAAGGTCGCCATGACTGCAATAGTGGTCGACGGCGATGTCGAGCCATCACTGCTCGATGAAGTCAGAAATGTTGACGGCGTCAGCGACACATGCCTTGTCTCTCTCTGAACTCAACACTGACAAACCGCACTAAATAAAAAAACCTGCTTTTTCAGAGCAGGTTTTTTTATTGGTTGGAAGCCGAAAATCAAGTACAGCGCTAACCGCGAAATCAGTGAGCCTTGGTGAAATCGATACTGAGCCACTTGTCTTCATAAGAAGCACCTGTAGACTCCATACCGGCAAGGAAAATCGGCAAAACCACAATCTTCTGGTAATCACCAATACGGATGGTAAGATCATCGCCAAGCTTGAGAATCTTTGGTTCAAGACCCATATTCTCCATAAATGGCAACCTTACACGCACCTTGTAGTGACCATCGGAAATTTTCTTGATATCGATCGGATTTTCCGAGAAGAATATCGTGAGAGGATCCAGGTCGCCATAAACTTTTGCACCAACCCTGCGAAGCATATCGATACCGACAACCTCATCATCAAACAACGGCACTTCTGCAATTGGAATAGGAGCAAAAGCTTCCGAAATCTGCTCGATATATTTCTGCTGAATGGCACGCCATTTCTGGAAATAAGGATCAGGGCTCTGGTCAGGCATGACACGGTTGATGGTAATGCGATCAACGGTAATACCATAAAGGTTAAGATAGGTCAAGGCACGCATCGACTCCTTGATAACCATCTTTTCAGGATTCATGACAAGACGCATGGTTGTTCTGGTGCTGTCGGCAAGCAAGTCAATAATCCCCTCGGTTGAAGAGAAAAGATTGTCAACCTTGTCGTACACCTCTACTGGAGCTACGAAATCGTCTATTCTCTTGATTTTCTTGGAAAGAGGCCTGATAACCGGCTTGACCATGAATTTCTCGACATTACGAATCATCTTGATAAACCAGCCGAAAGTTTCAGGCAGGGAAAGAAGACGAAGGGTCTCACCTGTCGGAGCACAGTCAACTACAAGAAGATCATATTCATTCTTTTCATTATAACGCTTGATATAAGAGAGCGAAAAAAGCTCTTCCATACCAGGCAGCACACCCATCTCCTCAGCATAAACACCCTCAATACCCCTTGATTCCATCAGATGAGCAAAATGCTCTCTGACCACATCCCAGTTCAGATTGAGATCACCGAAAACGCTTACCTCCTGGCCCCAGAGATTATCAGCAATTTTCACGGGTGAAGGTCCTAACTGAACATCAAGCGAGTCACCCAGACTGTGCGCCGGATCGGTAGACATAATGAGTGTCCTGTACCCCATATCTGCTGCCTTGAGCGCTGTGGCTGCAGCAATAGAGGTTTTACCAACTCCACCCTTTCCGGTAAAAATGATATTACGCATACGTTTTAATGATTCTCATTTAAAGAATTATTGAATAAAGCAAAATTCCCGACAACAATTATTCTTTCATCAGTGAAACAACCCCGACCTGAAAAGGCTTAAGATAATAAAATTATCATTTAATCGAACATGAGGATAAACAATTGCCGTTGCAAAAAAAATCTATCCGGCAGATTCCACTATACCACATCAGCCCTGATGGAAGCAGGAAATGAAGAGCCGGAAACCGGTCATACTCACCGCCTGGGTTTCCGGGAAGAGGTTACGGCTTTCTTCTTTTTCACTTTTGTGTTTTTGGCAACCTTGGCATGTTTGGATGAAGAACGGGACTTCCCTGCAGAGATCTCTTTTTCAACCTTGATACGCTGACCTGGAACGATAGCCTTGCGGCTGCCAAGATTGTTCAACTCAGCCAGATGCTGAACCGTGGTGCCATACTTCCTCGAAATGGAAGCCAGAGTTTCACCTTTACCAACCTTGTGACGCACCATCACCTTCCTGACACCCTCTGCCTGCGACGAAGAGCTGCTCTCGGCACCCTCGAAAACAATGAGTTTCTGGCCGGGAGTTACATCCGCATCCGTCAGACTGTTCCAACTGATAAGCTGGCTGATATAGGTGCGATAGAGCCTTGCAATGGAACCAAGGGTTTCACCCTGCTCAACGACATGAATCTTCTGCGTTTTTCCGCCAGAGCTTGACTCAGAGGGCCTCGAACCTCCGCTGAACCCTGCAAACCTTGAATAGAGCTGCTCACGTTCAAGACTTTTTGGTGACTTGTAAGCATAGATTTCCTGTTCCCGTTTCTGGAAAACGGGAATATATTTTCTCGGAAGTCTCACAACATTGCCGACAGAGGTGGCCGGGGGAATTATACCAAGCTTGTACTGAGGGTTAAGGAACTGGAGATCCCCCATTGGTACCCCGATAGTCTCGTTGATCTGCTCAAACGACAACATCCGGGAGGTTCTCAGCGTATCGATATCCTGATACAAATATCCCGGTTCAACCGGACGGATATTGTGCTCATTATAATAGCTCATGATATAGTTCACGGCAATAAAAGCAGGAACATAGCCTCTCGTTTCGGCTGGCAGATAATCCCATATTGCCCAGTAATCCTTTATACCTCCTGCCCTCCTTATCGCCTTGTTGACATTTCCAGGACCGGAATTATAGGCCGCAAGCGCAAGGAACCAGTCACCGTAAATATTATGAAGATCCCTCAGATGTCGGCACGCCGCCAAAGTTGCCTTTTCCGGATCGTACCGGTCTTCGATAAAGGATGACGACTGCAGACCATACATTTTTCCCGTACCATACATAAACTGCCACAACCCTTTCGCACCGGCAGAAGAGACCGCTGTAGGGTTGAGAGCCGACTCTACAATGGCGAGATACTTCATTTCGAGCGGAATATTGTAGGCATCGAGTTTTTCCTCAAAAAGGGGAAAATAAATTTTGGTAAGTCCCAGAATCTTGGCCGTCATATTTCTCTTGTCCACGGCATAAATTCTTATAAATCCACGGACATGGTCATTATAGACAAGGTTGAAGGGGGTTTTATGGGCCAGTAAGGCTATCCTTGACGCATAGACCGAATCGCTGTACTGCGGCACAAAATGGGAGGGAAAACCGAACTTTTCCGGCTCTTTCGTCGAAAAGGAAAAGTGCTCATCCTTGAAATAGGTTGCATTGACAAGGCTGTCAAGAATATCTGAAACCGATGACTTTCTGATCGCCGCCCTGTCATTTGCCACCAGATCAGCAGCAGGAAGAGGTCGCGCCAGCATCTGAAACAACAGTGCCGACAATAACACCCTGAAAATCGTCTTATATAGTCTGATGTTCACAAGCAGCACGTTCATTAGGGAAGGAAATGCTGAAGATCCATGCTGAACCAGCAAAAATCAACGTTCATAGGAGTAACATAAAAACAGTTCATGACTAATACAATAACCCTTTACGTAAATAGTGGTGCACAAGTGCCCGTCGAAGCCTTTTATCTAATAGGTAACCTTCCAGAGAAAAAGGCCATTTGGCCTGGCGGGAACAATTGAAGTGCTCATAATGCCGCTTTCGAGCATCCTGCTGAACTCTTCAAGAGAGAGTCCCCCCTTTCCGGCGCTCACCATTGCACCAACAAGATATCGCACCATACTCCTTAAAAAACGGTTCGCGGAAATACGGAAGACTAAAAAGCGCTTGTAACGGTACCAGTCACAGGCCGTTACATTGCAGATCGAACCGGGACTGTCACGATCTTCCCTTGAAAAGGCAGAAAAATCATGGACTCCCACCGCCGAAACCGCAATCCGCTGCATCACAGCAAGATCGGGCTTGCCGAACGCACAACCCGCAAAACGACCGTAAATCGCCGACGGCTCCTCAAGAAGAAAATAGCGGTAATGCCTCTCCCTCGCACTGTACCGGGCATGAAAGTCCATAGAGACTTCAAGAGGGTTGCTGACCCTTATGGTATCGGGCAAAAGCGAATTAAGCGAATGAACCATCCGGGAAAGCTCCATCGGTGAATCAGAAGAAAAGTTGACCACCTGGGCCCTCGCATGAACACCTTTATCCGTTCTTCCTGCCGCATTGAGTGAAATTTTTTCCTGCAGAATCTTTCCAAGTTCCCTCTCAATCTCTCCCTGAACGGTCACTTTGGTGCCGGACTGCCGTTGCCATCCCGCAAAAGAGGTGCCATCATATTCAACGGTAATCCTTATGTTCTTCATAAAGAGAATATCTTTAGATACATTGGTTTTTAATATAATCGTTATCTTCTCGTTATCTTCCCGAAAAACAACAGCATGACGTTGGAAACAACTCACCTCGCATTGCTCCATCAGGCACTGAAAAGCCTGCATAACTCCGTCACCGGCAATACCTACCTGGTTCCCGGTATCTGGAGCGGAAAGGAAACCGGTTCCGAACTGGTCAACCCGTCAGAATACTTCTCAACCATCATTGAAGGCATCATTCAGGGGCAAAAAAAGCCTTCAACCTCTTCCGAGGATGGTGACTGGAGAACTGGTGCCGTAGTCTACAACCTCTTTATCCGCCTTTCCGCAGCCTTTGACCATAACGGAGACGGCGAAATCTCAACCGAACCCCTGGAGTGCGGGTTCAGGGAAACAGGCACCCTCTTGAAAGCCATTGCACTGCTCCCCTATATAAAAAAACTTGGCGCCAATACCCTTTACCTCCTTCCGCTCACTGCACCTGGAAAACAATGTAAAAAAGGCTCACTCGGATCCCCCTATGCCGTTAAAAATCCACGGCAACTTGACACAATGCTCAATGAACCGGCACTTGGCCTTTCAGCCGAAATCCTGCTCAAGGCATTTGTCGAAGCGGCACATCTGCTCGACATGCACGTAGTGTTCGAGTTTGTCTTCAGAACAACCTCAGTTGACAGCGACTGGATAAAAGAACATCCCGAATGGTTTTACTGGCTGCGGGACGATGAATCCACCCGCAACTACGGCCCTCCCGGTTTCGACGGCGATACACTCCATCGGATCAAAGAGCAGGTTGACCGCCATGATATGCTCTACCTGCCCGCCCCTTCAGAAGAATACCGTAACCAGTTCGTTGCTGGCAACGTTACCGTCCATGAAGAGAACGGCCAGCTTCAGGGAACCGCTGCAGACGGAACGCTCTGCCGTGTGGCAACGGCCTTTTCCGACTGGCCGCCAGATGACCAGCAACCAGCCTGGACAGATGTCACCTATCTGAAAATGCACAGTCACGAAGCGTTCAACTACATTGCCTACAACACCATCAGGATGTACGACTGCGCCCTTGAAAATCCGGAAACCTTCAACAGCTCCCTCTGGGACGAAATTGCAGGTATCATTCCCTTCTACCAGGATGAGTACCAGATTGACGGCGCAATGATCGACATGGGCCACGCCCTTCCCTCAGAGCTGAAACGAACCATTGTCCGCAAAGCGCGCGACAAAAAAGCCGACTTTGCCTTCTGGGACGAAAACTTCGCCCCTTCACCCGCGATTCGCGACGAAGGGTTCAATGCCGTCTTCGGTTCACTCCCCTTTGTCATCCACGACATTGTCTTTATTCGTGGATTACTTAACCACCTCAACAGAACAGGAGTTGCGCTTCCCTTTTTCGGCACAGGCGAAAACCACAACACCCCCCGAGTCTGCTTCCGTTACCCCGGAGAAGAGGCTGGCCGCAACCACTCGATGTTTATTTTTACCCTCAGCGCCATCCTGCCAGCCATCCCTTTCCTGCAATCAGGCATGGAACTCTGTGAATGGTATCCGGTAAACCTCGGCCTGAACTTCGAGGACAGAGACCGCGAACTCTATCCACCCGAAAAGCTCCCGCTCTTCAGCGCCTTCAGTTGTGACTGGGAAAAAAGTAACGGCCTTTTGCCACTCAACAGTTATATCAAGAGGATTCTCGATATCCGCAGCCGCTTTCTCGACCTGATACTGTGCGGAGAAAAGGGGTCGATCTCCATTCCCTACGTCAGCGAACCCGAACTCTTTGCCGTCATGAGATCGTTCGAAGGACGCTCACTGCTCTTTATCGGCAACAGCAATCTGTGGGAAGAGAGAAACGGGTCGCTTGAATTCAGCATGAAGGAAGAGGCACTGCTGGAACTGATAAGCGAAACACCCTTTTCGATCAGGGAACACCGGCTTGAAGTGAGCTGCAAACCCGGACAATGCCTGCTCTTTGAACTTCCGCTTCCGCCAGAACAATGAAGCATTGAGAAAGATAACCGGTGAAAAACGTATCTTCCGTAATTTTCCGTTAACCAAATATTCAAGATAATTATGTCCATTCTCATTGTCGGCTCTCTTGCCTTTGACGATATCGAAACGCCTTTCGGACGTTCCGACAACACCCTTGGCGGGTCATCCACCTACATTGCCCTTTCGGCAAGCTACTTTACCGACAAGGTACAGATGGTCGGTGTGGTTGGCTCCGACTTCGAGGATAAACATTTCCAGTTGCTCCACTCCAGAGAGATCGACACCAAAGGAATACAGACTGTCGAAGAGGGAAAAACCTTCCGCTGGGCCGGACGCTACCACTACGACATGAACACCCGCGACACACTCGACACCCAGTTGAACGTCTTTGCCGACTTCGACCCCGTTGTCCCGCACCAGTACCAGAACGCGGAATTTGTCTGTCTCGGCAATATCGACCCTGAACTTCAGCTCAAGGTGCTTGACCAGATCAACAAACCAAAACTGGTCATCTGCGACACCATGAACTTCTGGATCGAAGGAAAACCAGCAGAGCTTAAAAAAACCCTCAAACGTGTCGACATCTTCATCATCAACGACAGCGAGGCAAGAATCCTGAGCGGCGAGCCAAACCTTGTCAAAGCCGCAAGAATCATCCGTGGAATGGGCCCGAAAACCCTCATCATCAAAAAAGGAGAGCACGGCGCCCTTCTCTTTACTGACAGCGGCATCTTTGCAGCTCCGGCATACCCGCTTGAATCAATCTACGACCCCACCGGTGCAGGCGACACCTTTGCCGGCGGATTCATCGGCCACCTCTCCAGATGCGAAACCATCACCGACATCGAGATGCGCAGGGCGGTACTCTACGGCAGCGCCATGGCAAGCTTCTGTGTAGAAAAATTCGGCACCGAAAAAATTGCAGCGCTCAACCTGCTTGAAATCGAAGACCGATTCCAGAGCTTCAGGGAGCTGTCAAGAATCGAGCTATAAAGAGAATACTCACACACTTTTTCGGCAAGTCAGAAAAAAAAATTCCGACTTGCCGAGACTTTTCGATTACGCTGTTCACTCCAGTTCACCAGCGACAGCCAGAACAAAAGATTTCAAGACAACAGAGCTATGGAGCAACTCAACCTCCTTGACTACAGTTTCATCGTCGGATACCTTCTCCTGACGCTCGTTATAGGCCTCTGGTTCTCATCACGCGCCTCGGAAAACGTCGGAGAATTTTTCCTTTCAGGACGCCAGCTCCCCTGGTGGATTGCCGGAACCGGCATGGTCGCCACCACCTTTGCCGCCGATACACCCCTCGCCGTCGCAGGATTTGTCGCCAAAAACGGCATTGCTGGTAACTGGGTCTGGTGGACCTTTGTATCAGGCGGCATGCTCACCGTCTTCTTTTTTGCCCGCCTCTGGCGACGCGCCGAAATCCTTACCGACCTCGAATTCATAGAGTTACGCTACAGTGGCCCTGCCGCACGCTTTCTGCGCGGCTTCAAGGCGCTCTACTTCGGCCTTTTCATCAACGCCGTCATTATTGGCTGGGTCAACCTCGCCATGTACAAGATCATCCGGATCATGGTGCCGGAACTCAACCCCGAACTCACCATTGTCGCGCTGGTTCTCCTCACCACCTTCTACTCCGGCCTTTCCGGGCTTTGGGGCGTCTCCATTACCGATGCCGTACAGTTTGTTATCGCCATGGCAGGCTGCATCATTCTTGCCGTTCTCGCTGTCCAGTCACCCGCAGTGGTCAATGCCGGAGGACTCACCAAAGCACTTCCAGCATGGATGTTCGACTTCTTCCCAACCTTCTCCTCCAAAGGCAGCAGCATAACCGGCGCAGTCGCCCTCCCCTTCATCTCCTTTGCCGCCATGGCCTTTGTGCAATGGTGGTCATCCTGGTACCCCGGCGCAGAACCCGGAGGCGGCGGCTACATCGCCCAGCGCATGATGAGCGCCAAAAACGAAAAACACTCGCTCCTTGCCACCCTCTGGTTCACCGTAGCCCACTACTGCCTGAGACCCTGGCCCTGGATCATCGTCGGCCTCGTCAGTCTTGTCATGTTCCCAGACCTGCCCATGAACCAGAAAGAGGACGGCTTTGTCTACGTCATGAAAGCGGTACTTCCTCCCGGCCTCAAGGGACTGCTCATCGCCGCATTTCTGGCCGCATACATGTCAACCCTCTCGACCCACCTCAACTGGGGCACGAGCTACCTCATCAACGACTTCTACAAACGCTTTATCAAAACTGACGCCAATTCAGACCACTACGTCAACGCGGCAAAAATCACCACATTTCTCACTGCGGCATTTGCCCTCTACATCACCTTCTTTGTGCTCGACACCATCACCGGCGCATGGGAGTTCATCATTCAGTGCGGCGCAGGCACAGGCTTTGTGCTCATCCTCCGCTGGTTCTGGTGGAGACTCAACGCCTGGTCAGAAATCACCTCAATGGTAGCTCCATTTGCCGTTTTCACCTGGATAAAATTCTTTACTGCCATAACCTTTCCCTTTTCAATCTTCATCATCGTAGCGGTCACCATTATCGCAACACTCATTGTCACCTACCTGACAGCGCCAACCGAAACCGCGCAGCTCGAAACCTTCTACCGCACCACACGGGTCGGCGGAGTGCTCTGGAAAAAAATCTCAAAAAACCTGCCGGAGGTAGAGTCCGACACCGGATTTGTCATGCTCTTTGTTGACTGGGCGCTTGGCATCATCATGATCTACACCATCCTGTTCGGCACAGGAAAACTCATCTTCGGCGACACACTCCAGGCAGCGCTCTACCTCGGCGCCGGACTCATTGCCGGAACACTCATTTTTGCAGACCTGAACCGCAGGGGCTGGAACAACCTGAACTGACAGAGAAAAACCATGGACAAACCAGCACTTATTCTGGCCTCACAATCCCCGAGACGCAAAGAGATACTCGCACTGATGCAACGCCCATTTGAAACAATGGCCGTCGAGACCACAGAATCCATCGACCCCTCACTCTCCATAGAAGAGAACGTCACCACCATTGCCCACAAAAAAGCCGAAGCCGCCGCCATCCTGCTTGGGAAATCCGTGCGCAACACAATCATTCTCGCCGCCGATACCGTTGTAGCCAAAGGAAACCGCATTTTGGGCAAGCCGGTAAACTTCGACGATGCATTCGACATGCTCAAAAGCCTCCAAAACCGCTCACACCGGGTCTACACCGGCTTTGTACTGCTCTCGGGCGAAAAAACCCACACCGAATGTGTCACCACCTCAGTAGAGTTCGACCCAATGTCCGACACCGAGATCAAGCGATACCTCCTCTCAGAAAAACCCTACGACAAAGCCGGAGCCTATGGCATCCAGGACCCCGTAATGGCCTGCCACATCAAACGCATTGAAGGCTGCTACTACAACGTGGTTGGTCTGCCGCTGTCGAGAGTGTGCAAAGCGCTGAAACTGTTTTTGTAAGCGCTATTAAAAAACCCGGACAGGCCGCACCCGCAGCTCGTAGGTCTTGTAGTTGCCGCCCTGAGTCCCACTGCCGAAGTGCTGATACCATGCGATATCCGCACTACGCGGCGTAGAACTCCAGTAGCTACCATACACAAAACCGCCAACAGAACCTTTTGTGAGATAGAGCTTGTTCAACTCCTCCTTGCTCGGCAAATACCAGTCGCTGGAACAATCTGCCACAAAATTGTCACATGCTTCTTTTGCCGCATCCCAATTATAATAAGTGCCTGGCAAGTCAGCTTTTGCAGCAATCAGACCATGATTACCAGTAGCGTCGATATAGACAATTTTTCCACCACCATACTTTTCACCGATTTGCAACGCAGATGCCACTGCCGAAAACGTAACAATGCAGAGGCTGGTAACCAGGAACACCCTCCACAGACTGGCAAAGGATACTTTTGCAATGAATTTCATGATGGTTGTGTTAAAGATTAATGGAATCAAGACATTCACTTCGCCGCTGACTCATCGGGGCTTTTATGACACTCTTTCCTGTTTTCAGCACTGATAAATGAACCTGTCTTGAACATAAGATAATATGAAATGAAAAAAGTGGTTAGGGTGCATTTTATCTGCAAAGATATCATGCTTGCGTCACTTGGTCTATCGAGAACCTTAAATTGAAGGCCCCCTGCAGGCCGGAGAAATAATGTCATTTTCCATGTCAAGAACGTCCCCTCTTAATCGGCTGATTGATTTGTCAGGAATAGTCACGTGAATCAGACCCGCATCTGCAGGTTTGACCTCGAAGCGCCGGAAAGCCATAACCTTGCCTTCAGCAATATCCCCGGCCTCCTTCAGGCTTTGCACCAAATCATCAAACACTCTCTTTTCCATTGTATCATAACTTCTTCACAAATTCTCGAAAGATTGCAGTTTCTTTGTGCGGTCAGATTATCCTTTTTCGACTTGGGATACATCAATAACGAGGTGGTTGCTCATCCCGTATTTGAGGTTAAAGCCTTTTTGTGTCAAAAAACCCGGACAGGCCGTACCAGCCCATTGCCATACTTGACGCCGCCGTCCTGGAAGCCATTGCTGAAGATCTGGCTCCATGGGTTGTACGCATCACTGTCCTTCGTAGAACTCCAGTAGTAGCCGTCCGCAAAACCG
>SERZ01000374.1_pt1 | contig 30469 bp, 30 predicted proteins | sample 3171461 | NCBI WGS metagenome assembly SERZ01 (sample SAMN06051861, study PRJNA518727) | freshwater metagenome | biome: subpolar coniferous forest; feature: holomictic lake; material: water; isolation source: holomictic Lake 227, 6 m depth | place: Canada: near Kenora, Ontario | collected... | reverse complement strand
GCATTTGAGGCCGTAGGTGGACCCAAGAATCGTTTCCATGACGAGGCTTTTGCTTTCCACCGCGAATAAACCCGCAGGTATGTATCTGTATGCGTTAAGCAAGTTCTCAGGTAAATATAGTTAAGTACGGGTATTGATTCCAGCAAGACCAACGAGAGGTAGTAGCGATGAAACGGGCGTTATTAATTGCAGGGGGCACATTAGGTGGCCTCGGCGCAGTTATGGCTATTACGCCGCCGCAGTTATCTGCAACTAATTCACTTGGTATGGCCGGTGCAGGTGCAATTGGTGCAACTAATTCCACTCCAGCAGCTCCAGCAACTGCAGCAACTGCTTCCTCCACTCCAGCGGCCAGCCCTAGTGCAACGGCAACTACTAAAGCAGTTGTAACTAAGAAAAAGAAAACAACGGCGTCAAAGAGTGCAAGTGCAAGTGCAAGTGCTACGCCAACACAAAGTGCAACGGCGAGTGCAACGCCAACTCCAACAGCAACTAAAACTACAGCTGCACCAGTTGTAACTAAGGCCGCGGCAAGTTCTGCAAGTGGAACATTTGTTGGGCCATCAGTTTTTGTTAATTACGGAAATGTGCAAGTAGAAATTACTGTCAGCAATGGCAAGATCACTGATGCTAAAGCGTTGCAATCACCGAATGGGCGCAGTCAGCGTTGGTCAGATATGGCGCTGCCACAACTGCGTCAACAGACTTTGGCCGCAAATGGCGATCAAATTCAAGGGGCGTCGGGGGCTTCCTATACCTCCTACGGTTGGTATAAATCTTTGCAAGGCGCCATGGCTAAAGCCGGTTTACCTACTCACTAAGTAGGCTCGCACAATGAATCATGTGCGGGAGCAGTTTCCTGTGTGGGGAACGATTGTGGATGTGGATATGTCATCTGCGCATGTCAGTGAAGCTGCGTTGAATGCAGCAATGCAAACCGTGATTGAATTTTGCGAAAACGTGGATCAAGATTTTTCTACGTATAAGGAATCGTCGTGGGTGTCGCGTTTGCGCCGGGGCGACGTAGAAATTAATGATTGCCCAGCGGCGGTGCAAGAAGTGTGGAACCTGTGCGCGCAAGCAAAATATTTAAGTGATGGGGCTTTTGATCCGTGGGCAGTAGATGGTGGTTTTGATCCATCGGGATTAGTTAAAGGTTGGGCCGCCGATATTGCTGCCGATATGTTGGTGGCAGCAGGGGCGCAACATGTGCAAGTAAATGCGGCCGGTGATTTAGCGTTGCGGGGTGGGTACTTTGATCCAACCGATAGCCAGATAAAGCCGTGGAAAATCGGTGTAGTTAATCCTGATAACACATTAGAAGTGTTAGAAGTATTTGAAATTATGGATGGGGCCATTGCAACATCGGGCACATACGAACGCGGTGCACACATCACCGATCCATACACGGGCATGATTGCAATTGGGGCAAAGTCTGCAACGGTTGCCGGCGAAGATGCTTGGTTGTGTGATGCGCTGGCAACGGGGTTAATGGTTGCCGGAAAAGACGCGGCACAGTGGTTTGGGCAAAGCGAATTAGCGGGCTATCAGGTGTGGGTTATAGATCGACATGAAAATACTGCGTGGAGCATCTAAAGTGAGCGCCGTGAGAAAACGCATATCGATATTTGTTGTACTGATCTTTGGCTTTGTCGGCCTGGGTTTAGCTCCGGCAATCGCCGTTGATCAACGCGTTGTCGATATTGTTTCAGTGACGTGGACTGGTGCCGCGCCTTTATATGCAACCGTTAATGAAATTGCGGACGCGGTAAATACTGAAGTAAATTCAGATTGGCGCAAGTTCACCAACATGTATGGCGACACCAAAGATCGCACAATTTCATTTGTGTCAGGTTCACTTTTGCAAGCACCCATTACTTTGCTAGCAAAGATGCCGTGCGAAGGTGCAGCCGCATCTGATTTTATTACGTCGGTGCGCGCTGAGGCATACAAGCGTTTAGGAATTGCCGATTCCAGTAAGCGATATTTAATTATTGCTGCGCCTAAAGCCGGCTGTGTCTGGTCGGGCCGTGCACCCATGGGTGGGCCTAAATCTGTCAGTGGTTCTTTAGTTCTACATGACACCGGATCAGGTTTTGTAATTGCGCACGAACTGGGTCACACATTTGGTTTAGGACATTCAAACTTTTTGCGTTGCGATAATTCAGCTAATGATGGTGCGTGGTCTGATACCTGCAAAGCCGTTGAATATGGCGGCAGTATCGATGTCATGGGAAATGTTGATACAACCTCTCCCCTTAACACGTATCACCAATGGCGCATGGGTTTAATTGATGATTCACAAATTAAACAAGTCTGGCAATCCGAAGTTGTTAACTTAGCGCCCAGCGATTTTGCTAATGGAATTAAAGCTATTTATGTGCGCGATGGAAAAGCGGCGTATTGGATTGAATACCGCCGCAAGACCGATGGCGCTTCATATAAGCCTGGTTTAGCTATTTATCGCATCGACCCACCACCAGTTTCAGCCATTGTTTCGCCCAATCCAGAAGATATGACCGCCTCAGATTTCACGGCAGTATTGAGCACCGATGTATGGATGCTCAATTTAGATACCTATGTCTATAAAGATTCACGCATCGTGGGTGGATCAATGACTGGGTTAACAGCAACTACGTATTCTGGAAATGTTTCTTTTAACGCCGTTGCAACTGAAACTGGCGCGGTTGTAACAATTAAGAAAAAACCAATAACTACTGAAACACCAGTACCGCCAGTAATTCCAGTAGAACAGTGGAACTCTCCCAGCATGGCAATTGTGCAATCAGGTTATGAAAGCCCTGATGCCGCCATCGTTGGCTTTGAAGCACAAATCAACGGCACAATTCAAAGCATTAAAGCCTCCGATATTGATGGTTGGCTACCAACATATTTAAATCCTTTTATTCCACCGAAGACGGTTTATATCCGCGATCTGCCCGAAGGCTCATATAGTTTTTCTCTGCGTGCAGTTGATGTTCTGGGGAATAAGAGTGCGTGGACTAAGCCGATGAATGTTGTCGTAGATCGCGCTCATCCAGTAGTAACAAATGATTTTGTTTTAGCTGGGGTCAGCGGCAACGAGCTCTCCTATTCCTGGAAAGGTGCAACCGATGCCGGCAGCGGAGTGTGCCAAGTAAATATTGTGGATGAAGATGGATTAATGATCCAAAGCTCAACCGCTAAAAATGCACCGGTTATAAAGATTAATTCAGGTGCAACGGTGACTGGAACTGCGCAAATATTTGATTGCTTGGGCAATGGCACCACTGGCGATATCAGTATCACTAGCTCATTAACGCTGCCCGATAAGAGTTCTAGAACTGGAACGTGGAGCACGGCACCAGCTAGTTATGGCGGTAATGCCCTTAAGTGCGTTGGTAAATGCACAATTTCTTTAACCACATCAGGCAAAAGCGATGTCTTAGTTGGCAGCGGCGGTGCAACCGTAGCAATTGCTAATAAAACTGTGGCAACAATTGCTGATAGTAAAGTGGCCAAACTTCGCGTAGGTGCAAGCATTGATGCAGGTACAACTAAAAAAGTTGTGCGAATCAGCGGAACTAACTTTGTCTTCATTGGTTTGAACGCTTTTACTTCAACGCTTGGAACCCTGAAAGATTTAGATCGGGCGCCAGCAATTAGCGATCCATCATTAACTGATGCAAAACAAGTTGCGCTAGCAAAATTAGGTTTTAGAGCTAGTGACTTTGGCCAAGAGTGGACAGTCTTGCCCATGGCTAATGGAACAACCTTGCTCGACCCATCACTTGATTTATGTAATGGCACCTTTGCTTCTGAAACTAATCGTGTTGATCGCCGGCAAGTAACGGCCACAAAAGTTGGCAGTACATTTTCATTTTTATCTACCGAAGTTGTGCGTTATTCATCGGCTGCGGCAGCACGCGGTGCAGAAAAAGAATTAGCTGCGGCTTTAGCGTTGTGCCAAACAAATAAGGGCTATACCGATTCAACTGGCGCGCTTAATTCATATGAATTTAAAACCATTAAAAATATTCCAAGCGGGGTGGCGGCCGAGGGTGATCGCGTATTTGTACATACAGTAATTGGTTCAGGTGTTACTGCCAGAACGTTGCTGGGTTTCTATCAATTCAATGGCGATATGTTTACTGGCCTATACGTGATGAACGCCGATGGATTTACTGATGCGCAGGTCGCCAAATGGCTCAAAGTTGCCGTCACAATGGCCTCTCGCTTAAAGGGCTAAAGCCCGCCATATACTCACTCCGTGAGCATTACCTCCGGCCAATTCATTCTTTTGGGACTAGCCGCTTTTGCTCTCTCTGGTTTATTAACGGCTCCTATTCGAAAGTTAGCCATATATGTGGGGGCGATGGATTTGCCGAATCTGGCCCGTAAAACACAAAAAGAGCCAGTGCCATATTTAGGTGGCGTATCAATTGCTGTCTCAGTAATAGTTATTTCTTTTGCCGCAGTTCTATATTCCGATCACACGACAACAACTTTACCGCTCATTACTTATGCATTAGCGCCAGCGATTTTGTTGGGCATCATGGGTTTGATTGATGACCTTAAAGGTTTAGAACCATTGCCCCGATTGATTGCCCAAACCGCAGTTGGAATTGTGGTTGCAATATTTCTTATTAACCAAAATATTATTGGTTCACCGCTGGGTAATCCGGTATTAGATTTCTTGATTAGTGTTTTTTGGATTGTTGGAATCTGTAACTCCATCAATTTCTTTGATAATTTAGATGGTGGAGCAGCAGGAGCAGTAGCGATTTCAACTTTTGGAATTGCACTTATTGCCTCTAACCAAGGTCAGGAGTTAGTAACTGCCTTAGCAGTAGTTACTTGCGGTGCAACCGTTGGATTTTTATTGTGGAACAAATCCCCCGCCAAGATTTATATGGGCGATGCAGGTGCGTTATTTCTGGGCGTGCTAGTCAGTGTTTTAACTATTCGACTTAATCCAGGAATCCATCCCAAGTGGAACTCAGTTGCACTGTTGCCAACGTTGTTAGCCGTACCAATTTTAGATACCTGTATCGTGGTTTTCTCGCGCATTCGCCGTGGAATATCTCCATTTACTGGCGGCAAAGATCATTTGTCGCACCGCTTAATGCGAAATGGAATGAGTAAACCAGGCGCGGCATATTGCTTGTGGAGCATGCAGGCCAGCTTTGTTGGCTTAGCTTTAGTGGTTTATACATGGAGCGCAGCGATAGGAACACCTGCGCTAATTTTTACTGCGTTGTATTGGTTAAGCGCCTTTGTGTGGTTCTGGCGCATACCCGCAACTGATTAAGCTGAAATAGCGTTAAGTTTGGCTACTTCTTCAGGCGCTAAATCAACGATCTGAACAATCTCGTGAACTTGTTCCACGGTACGCGCTGATGCAATGGGTGCGCTGACCGTAGGTTGAGCACGTAGCCAACCCAAAGCAATTGCCGCTAATGAAGCGTTATGGGCTTTAGCTACTTCATCCATGACTGCAAGAACAGCAAAGTTTTTATCATTGGCATATTCGCGGGCACCGGCCGCGCGCTTTGAATCTACTTCGGTAACACCGGCGCGATATTTGCCAGTCAAGAAACCTCGTGCAATTCCGTAAAAAGGAATATTTGAGATACCCAAGTCGGAAACAGCTTGGGCCATTTCACCTTCGTACTTAGTGCGATCAACTAAGTTATATAAATCTTGAACAGCAATATAGGCGGGCAGATTATTAACTTCACTAAATTTAACGGATTCGCGTAAACGCGCAGGAGTAAAGTTAGAGGCAGCTATATAGCGAACTTTTCCTTCGGCAATTAATTGGGCATATGCGCCAAGAGTTTCTTCCAATGAAACCGTTAAGTCATCGTCGTGGCTGTAATACAAATCTATGTAATCGGTTTGCAAACGGTTGAGGGATTCTTCACACGCGGCAAAGATATTTTTAGCCGATAGTCCTGGGCGGCGATCCATTTTGGAAACTTTTGTAGCGATAACCATTTCATTGCGATTGCCGCGCGCGTTCATCCAAGAACCAATAATCGTTTCGGATTCACCGCCAACATGGCCTTCTACCCACTGGTTATACATATCGGCGGTATCGATGAAATTGCCGCCATGGCCACGATAGGCATCCATGACTGCGTGGGACTGGGCCTCATCGGCATTGCTGCCAAAGATGTTGCTGCCAAGGCAGAGCGGATGAACTACGAGGTCGGTTTCGGCGATAGTGATCATGGCCGAACTCTAAGGCACAATTAGCGCGTGGTCGAAACAACGGGTGGATTTACAAGTGCAGGGTTGGCGCTAGAAGCCAAGACCTTAGAGCTGCCATCGTTGTCGCAAAAAGAGGCGATTGAAATTGGTGAGATCGCTTTAGATTTGGGCTTTGAACGCGCGTTACCAATTGCCGTTGAAGTTCGCTTGAAAGCGTGGACCGTTTTTCATGCATCACTACCTGGCTCTTCTCCAGATAATGATTCATGGATTGCGCGCAAAGCCCGCGTTGTTTTAGCAACAGGTAATTCAACAATGTATGAAAGAGTTTTAGCCGAAGAACAGGGAATTGATTGGTATGCCGTGAAAGCTTTGCCTGAAGAAAGCCATGCAATTCATGGTGGCGGATTAGCTCTTAACGTTACTGGTTTTGGTTGTATGGGAATTTTATTAATTAGTGGTCTGCCACAAGTGCAGGATCATTTACTAGGTGTTGAAGTTATTACTGAATTTTTAGCGCGCAAAGGCGAGCTGCCTTGAGCATTTGGGTGTGCGGTGAAGTATTAATAGATATTTTGCCAACGGGCCCAGTTGTGGGTGGTGGACCAGCTAATACTGCAAAAGCATTAGCGCGTTTGGGTTATGAAGTTGATTTCATTGATGGAATTTCTAATGATGCGTACGGTATGAGTGCACGTAAAGAGTTAAGCCGCGATGGCGTGGGTTTAACTTTAACTTTAGCAAGTGATAAACCAACATGTACTGCCACCGTTACGTTAGATTCCAAGGGCAGTGCTACTTATGAATTTTTGATCGATGGCACAGCTACTTTTGATTTTAATAATTCATGGTTGCCTGACCCTGAACGTTTAAAGCCCTCGGTTTTACATATCGGCACGTTAGTAACGATTATTGAACCTGGGGCCACTGTTTTATTTGATTGGGCGCTAAAAGTAGGCGAATTTGCTCCGATTGTTTTTGATCCCAACATCCGTCCATCAGTGATGGGTGATCGCGCGAATTACGCAGCAGCCGTTGAAAAATGGGTGAGTATTTCATCGGTAGTAAAAGTTAGTGATGATGATATTAAGTGGCTGTATCCAGAAGAATCTTTAGATGTAGTTGCCCATCGCTGGATCGCCGCAGGTGTTAACTGCGTGGTTATTACGCGCGGTGCTCACGGCCTTATTGGTTTTACGGCCAAAGGTATGGAAGAAGTCGATGGCATAAAAGTTGATGTTGTAGACACGGTGGGCGCTGGCGATACGGTGGGTGCAATTGTCGTTGAAGCAATTATTAAACATTCAGTACATGGCTTGGAAGGTCAAGTTTTGAATGCGGTGTTGCACAAAGCCGCGATAGCTGCCGCAATTACTTGTTCACGTGCTGGCGCACAGCCTCCACGCACGCACGAACTACTGGAAGCGATGGATGCCTAATGCAATTTATTGATGATGCTGAATTTCAGATTGCAATCGATGATGACAATGGCGCACGAATTACTTCGCTGAAGTGGCGCGATAATGAATTTGCCGTTCCTTTTCGCGGGCAAGTGCATACTTCCGGTTGGTATGCCATGGCGCCGTGGGCTGGGCGAATTAATGAAGGTTTAATTAAAGATGCATCAGGTCAAGAGTTTCAATTGCCGGCAACAATGGATCCACCACATGCTTTGCATGGTTTTGGTCTTATTAGTTCGTGGCAAGAAATTGGTCCGGGCCGTTCACTACTGCATTTACCTGCGCCATATAACGGTGCAACCGTTGAACAATCCATCGAAGTTTTAGATGATGCAATTCGTTGGTCATTGGAATATGAACCTAATGGTTGCGAATTACCAGCGTGGATGGGTTTTCATCCTTGGTTTGCCCGTGATTTAGATCGAGGTGGCAGCGCCGAAATTGAATTTGCCGCAACCGAAATGTTAATTCGCGGCAGCGATGGAATTCCAACTGGAAAACGCAGTGCGCCAACGCCACAACCATGGGATGACGCATTCACGGGCATTAAAGGCACACCGGCAGTTGTTTGGGAAGATGTTGCGCGGATATCAATCGAATGCGATGCACCTTGGTGGGTTGTTTATACCGAAGACTCTGAAGGTGTTTGTTTAGAACCACAAACCGCACCCCCTGATGCGCAGAACTTGGGCATTAGTGGTGAGAACTACATTGAAGCTTTGTTTGTTTTTGAATCACTTGAATAGACTGCTTACATGATTAATCGCACGCACTTAGCCGCGCTTCGTAAAAAAGAAGATGAACGTTTTTTGCTTTTGCATCCAACATCTGGCGAATTATTTAAAGCTGGGCAAGAACACATGCCTGGTGGAGTTCCCATGTCATGGATGGCAAAGTGGCCTGGGGCGTATCCAGTCTTTGTTAAAGAAGCTAAAGGTGCCAGATTTACTGATGTGGATGGCAATACTTATATAGATTTTTGTTTAGGCGATACCGGTTCCATGACGGGGCATTCACCTGATGCCACCGTTGCCGCAATTCGTGAACAAGTAGGTAAAGGTATTACTGCGATGTTGCCAACGGCCGATGCGGCAATTGTTTCGGCCGAACTATCACGCCGTTTTGGTTTGCCGTTGTGGCAGTTCACTGTTTCAGCCACTGATGCTAACCGACACGTTATTCGCTATAGCCGCTTAATTACTGGGCGATCAAAGATTGTGGTTATTGATCGTTGCTATCACGGTTCGGTTGATGAAACTTTTGCAACTCTCGATGCAGCCGGTAACACGATAGCGCGCGAAGGAAATATCGGTGCACCTGTTGCCCTTGATCAAACTACGCGCGTTGTGGAATTTAATGACATCGTTGGAATGGAAAAAGCTTTAACCCATGGAGATGTTGCCGCTATTTTGATGGAACCCGCAATGACAAATGTTGGAATAGTTCTGCCGCAAGCCGGCTATTTAGAAGCAGTACAAGCATTAGCCAAGAAATACGGCGTGATTTTAATTATCGATGAGACTCACACAATTTCTGTAGGCCCAGGTGGAATGACGGCCGACCGGGGCTTGAAGCCTGATTTCTTAACTATTGGTAAAGCAATTGCGGGTGGAATTCCAACCGGAACTTTTGGAATGACCCACCATATTGCCGATGAAATCAAACGGCTAGTGGAGTTAGAGATAATTGATACTGGTGGAATTGGTGGAACGTTGGCGGGTAATGCCTTATCGCTAGCTTCTATGCGCGCGACGTTGACACAAGTGTTAACGCAAGAAAACTTTAATCACATGATTGATTTAGGTACCCGATGGTCTGACGGAGTAGATGGAGCGATAAAAGAGTTTGATTTGCCATGGACCTGTAATCGCTTAGGTGCACGCGGTGAATATATGTTCGGCAAGAGCGCACCTATTACAGGCGCTGATGCTAACAACGCGGGCGATTTCGAATTAGAGCAGTACATACATTTGCGTATGTTGAACGATGGCTTTTTGATTACGCCGTTCCACAATATGGCGTTGATGTGTCCGGATACTACGGCCGGGGATGTTGATGCCCATACAAAAGCTTTTAGGGCTATGTGCGCCGAACTGGTGCAGTGATACTCTGCTCGGCATGACTTACGACGTTAATAAAATCCGCGCCCACTTTCCAGCTCTCAATACCGGTCTTGCATACTTTGATGGCCCCGGTGGTAGCCAAGTTCCAGACGTCGTAGGCGCAGCAATTGCGGCAGCAATTACTAAGCCAATTTCAAATCGCAACGTCAATACTGAATCTGAAAAGAACGCTGAAGAGTTAGTACTGGGCTTTCGCAAAGCGGTTGCCGATTTAATTGATGTTGATCCCCGCGGCGTTGTTTATGGCCGTTCATGGACCCAACTTTCTTATGATTTCTCACGTGCACTAGCTAAAAACTGGGGGCCTGGCGATGAAATCGTTGTCAGCCGTTTAGATCACGATTCAAATGTTCGACCATGGATTCAGGCGGCTGAAGCCGTTGGAGCAACGGTGCGTTGGGCCGAATTCGATGTTGCAACCTCTGAATTAACCGTTGCCGCAGTTGAAGCGGTTTTATCGCCAAAGACAAAGTTAGTAGCACTGACCGGTGCGGGAAATACCATTGGTACTCGCCCAGATTTGAAAGCGATTGGCGTAGCCGTGCATAAAGTTGGTGCATTATTTTATGTAGATGGTGTGCATTTAACTCCGCACTCAGCAATTAGCGTCAAAGAGATTGGCGCCGATTTCTTTGGTTTCTCTTTCTATAAATTAATGGGCCCACATTGCTCAGCTCTGGCTGCATCCCCTGCATTGCTGGAAACTTTAAATAATGACAAGTTATTGCCAGCTACAAACGTTGTGCCCGAGCGTTTTGAATTTGGAACATTGCCGTATGAATTAATGGCTGGATGTATTGCTGCCGTTGATTTCATTGCTGACATGGCGCCCGGAAATGCAACAACACGTCGCGACAAAATTGTTAACTCAATGAACGCACTAGAAAAATATGAAGATGGCTTATTTGAATATTTAGAGAGTCAAATAAAAGCGCTGCCAGGTGTTACTACCTACGGTCATGCCAAGCACCGCACACCAACGATGTATTTTTCTTTTGCCGGCCATGACAGCGTTGGAATTTATAAAGCAATGGCCGAGAAGAAAGTAACTATTGGGGCATCAAATTTCTACGCCCTTGAAGTTTCCCGCAAGCTGGGTCTGGGCGATGCCGGGGCGCTACGTGCGGGTCTGGCGCCATATTCCACCAAAGAAGACGTGGATCGACTTATCGCAGGCTTAAAAGAGCTCATTAGCTAGCGTTTTCACAAAGAACTCACAAATAAAACGCTGGCCTGCCACAGTTTTAGGCTTTATTTTTCTCGTATCCGCAAAAAGTTGTGGAAGATTCGAGGGGTTTCATGACTACATTAAAACGAAGCATTGCAGCAGTTACTGCGGCAGGCTTATTTGCACTTGCGGGTGTAACTGGGGCCAATGCAGCTGATCCAACAACACCTGTTGTTAAAAGAGTTGCATTAACACCAGAACAAAAAGCAGCGTTTGAAGCAGCTAAAGCCGCATTCAAAAGTGCACATGCAGCACGCGCAGCAGCAGTAGCTGCAGCTAAGCCAGCAATTGCATCAGCGAAAGCAACTTTGGATGCAGCCCTTGCAGCAGCCACAACACCTGAAGCCAAGAAAGCTGCACGTGCAGCATTTAAAGCTGCAGTTGGTGCTGTGCGAGGAAGCATTCCTGCTAAGCCGACTAAACCTGTTCGACCTTAACGGGGCGGGAAAAAAAGGAGCCAGTTCCCCTGGCTCCTTTTTCTTTGCCTTAATTAAATCCTAAGGATTGATAGAGCTTTAAGCCTTTTTCATTATCGGCATCGACATACAACATCGCATGTTTTAAACCCTTGGCAACAAAGTAATTAATGGCCTCAACCGATAGTGCACGTGCAATTCCGCGGCCATGATGTTCTGGCGCAGTACCAACTACATACAATTCGCCAACGGGATCTTGGTTCACTAAATCTTGATGAATCTTGGTCCAGACAAAACCTTCGATAAGACCGGCTTCGGTAGCTAAGAAAAAACCTTTAGGATCAAACCAGGGTTCAGCAATTCGATTCTCAAGATCATCCATCGCCCAATTACCTTGGTCGGGATGGTTAGCAAAGATGGTGTTGTTTAAATTTAGCCATTGTTGTTTATGAATGGCACCATCAAAGTTTTCGATTGTGTAAGCATGACTGGCTTGAGGCAGAGAATCTGCGTTTAAATCGCGGTGCAGCTTAAGAATATGACGCATGGGTTAAGCATCGACAGTGAAGCGATATCCCACATTTCTTACGGTTCCGATGATCGCTTCGAACTCTGGACCTAATTTAGAGCGCAAGCGGCGGATGTGAACATCCACGGTGCGCGTTCCACCGAAGTAGTCATAGCCCCAAATTTCCTGCAGCAACTGCGCGCGAGTAAAAACGCGGCCTGGGTGCTGAGCTAAATACTTTAATAATTCAAACTCTTTAAAAGTTAAATCGAGAACGTCACCTTTAAGACGGGCGGTATAAGTGGCCTCATCAATTGCAACATCTCCACTGCGAATTTCTCCACCATGTGGATCGCTCTCAAGTGCTGCCGCAGCTTGCTTGCCTAAAGCAATTCGAATACGTGCATCAACTTCGGCAGGTCCTGCGGTATCGAGCATGACATCGCTGATTCCCCAGTCGGCATTAAATGCAGACAAGCCACCTTCAGTTGTGATTGCAATAATCGGGCAACCAATTCCAGTTGTAGTAATTAATTTAGTTAATGATTTTGCTGAAGGTAATTCGCGGCGCGCATCGATTAACAAAACATCGACATCCGGTGCATCAACAAGCACGGAAGCTTCAGCCGGCAAAATGCGAACCTGGTGCTGAAGCAAACCGAGTGCAGGTAAAACCTCAGCACTGGCCCCAAGAGTGTTCGTGAGTAAAAGAACCTTGGCCATTGGGAGAGAATACATCAAGGGCGGTAGGCTTAACACATGGCAGATAAGCACGAACTTCGCGATAAAGGTTTGCGGTTAACGCCGCAACGCGAACTTGTACTTGCAGCTGTCCGCGAATTAGGGCACTCAACTCCGGAAGAAGTAGCCGAGAAAGTTCGCTTGACGCATCCGGGCATCAATCTTTCAACCGTGTATCGCAATTTAGAAACCCTTGAAAACGTTGGCCTTGTGCTGCATACCCACTTGGGTCATGGCGGGGCTACGTATCACGCAGCTGAAGAGCTCACACATTTACATTTAGTCTGTGGAAAATGCGAAGCCGTTGGTGATGCACCATTAGAAGTTGCCGCTAATTTTGTTAACGCGCTCTCTGATGACTTTGGTTTTAAAACTGATGTCAGTCACTTCGCAATTTATGGAACCTGCGCTAACTGCCAATGAGCGCGGTATTAGTTGAAGAAGGTCCTGATAAAGGCGCTATTTGGCATTTCGGTGAACCAGTAAAAGAACAACGCGCATTGGAAGCTGGAACTGCATGGGCAGATTTATCGCATCTTTCGGTTGTAGCAGTAAGTGGCGAGGATCGATTGAAATGGTTACATGATTTAACTACCCAATTTTTAACCGACTTAAGCGTTGGCGTATGGAAGTCCGCGATGATTTTGGATCCACAAGGCCACATTGAATATCAATTTAATTTAGTTGATGATGGAACAACGACGTGGTTAGTTTTAGATCCGGGTTATGCCGAAACTTTGGTGGCATATTTAACTAAAATGAAATTTATGTTGAAAGTTGATGTTCGCGATGCAACCGATGAATATGCAGTGTTACGTGCACCAGGTGCAACCACCGAAATCGGCGGACCTTTTGCTTTAGTTCCACGCGATGAAGTTGCCCAAATGGCGCAAACTTTTAGCGCAGTTGCTACACAAGTTGGTACGTGGGCCTTAGATGCGCAACGCGTTGCGACATATCGTCCACGTATTGGTTTTGAAACTGATCACAAATCAATACCTAATGAAATTGGCGTGCTTAACGGCGCAGTACATATGAATAAAGGGTGTTATCGCGGACAAGAAACCGTTGCCAAGATTTATAACTTAGGAAATCCACCTCGCCGATTAGTGATGCTGCATTTAGATGGCAGCGATGTTGGTTTTCCAGCTAAAGGCACGGCCATTGAAAATGATGGGGTAGTCGTTGGTTTTATCGGCACCGTTGCCCGTCATCATGAACTTGGCACAATCGCTTTGGCTATCGTGAAGCGAAATACACCAACCGATGCCACGCTAAGCGTTGACGGAATTCCTGCAGCACAACAGGTGATTGTTTAACCGCTACGATTTGGTTCGTGGAGCTCTTTACTTCAATAATCCTTGGCTTAGTTGCCATCGCTTTAGGTATTGCGCTCATTCTGTACGCATTTCGCGGACGTCAGTCACAAGCTCGACGCTCGCCTAAATTTAGAGGACGTCCATAAATGGTTTTTACAATCCCTGAAGGATTGCACCCAGATCTCAATCCCCTTGCTTGGTTAGTGGGAACGTGGCGCGGAAAAGGTCGCGGAGAATATCCAACGATTGAAGCTTTTGAATTCGCACATGAAGTGGTCTTTAACCATGATGGACGTAATTTTCTTAATTATTATTCACGCTCTTGGATTATTGATGCCGATGGTGAAATTGTTCGTCCCGGTGCATCCGAAGTAGGTTTCTGGCGCGTAAAGCCCAATAATGTTTTAGAGGTTTTAATTTCACATAGCACTGGAATTACTGAAGGTTGGGTTGGAACTTTTGATGGTCCAAAGATTCAATTAGTAATGGATCAAGGATATTCAGCACCAACGGCAAAAATAGTTACTGCAGGTGTTCGCTTGTACGGACTAGTTGCTGGTGAATTATTTTATGCTTATGACATGGCGGCCGAAGGTCAAGAACTTCAAGCACATGTGTGGTCATCACTTCCACGTTCAACCGAATGATGTTGGGTGAGGTTTTAGCCGAAGTAACGCGCGGCGGAAAAGTTGAATCGGTGCATGCCGGCCATGTTGTTGCGCTCAATGCCGATGGCACAATCGCTTTTCAAAAGGGCGATCCAACATTGCCGATGTATTCCCGTTCTTCGCTCAAATCAATTCAAGCCTCGGCCATGGTGCGCGCGGGTTTAGATTTAGAACCACGTTTACTAGCCCTGGTTTGTGCATCGCATGCCGGTACACAAATGCACCAAACGGGCGTCACAGCGATTTTAGCTAAAGCTGATTTAGATGAATATTCATTGCAGTGTGTGATGGATCGACCATTAGATGAAGAACTGCGCCGAACTTCGCAGCCAACACGTTTAGCGATGAATTGCAGCGGAAAGCATGCGGGAATGATTGTTACCTGTGCAATTAATGGTTGGCCCATAGATTCATATTTGAGCCCGGATCACCCGTTACAACAAGCAATATTTAAAGAAGTTGAAGCGATGAGTGGTGAAAGCATTGTGAATACAACGGTAGATGGTTGTGGTGCACCGCTGTTTATGTTTTCACTGCTTGGTTTAGCTCGCGCCGTTCGCACTTTAACTATTTCAACTGATCCGGTGCATCACAGTATTGCGCAAGCCTGTCGAGAATTTCCGGAAATGGTTTCAGGTCCAGGTCGATTAGCAACGCGCATGATGCAAAATGTAGAAGGTTTGTTTATGAAAGATGGCGCTGAAGCTTTCAATGTTGCATCGTTGCCTGATGGTCGCGCATTTGCTTTGAAGATTAGTGATGGAAACTCACGTGCAGTTCCAGCAGTTACTGCAGCTACGTTGAAGTTTTTTGGCGTGGATGCGGGTGAAAAGGAAGAAAGTACATTCGGCGGAGGCAAGCCCGTCGGTACCATTCGCGCAACCTTCTAATTGCGCGTACCCTTGAAGCATGAACGGCCGCATTGCAACCTTGATGGTGCACACATCGCCCCTGGATCAACCAGGTATTGGCGATGCTGGCGGCATGAATATCTATGTTGTTGAAGCTGCACAACGTATGGCGGCAATGGGCGCTGAAGTAGATATTTTTACCCGCCGAACAAACCCTGATCAAGCTGAGATAGTTGAGATTTCTAAAGGCGTACGCGTTCGCCACTTTGATTGTGGTCACGGCGCACTCACGAAAGAACAGTTACCAATACATATTGCCGGTTTATCGAAAGAGTTTCTGCGCATTGTTAAAAACGAAAATTACGATGTCATCCATTCGCATTACTGGATCTCTGGAAAAGTTGCGATGCCGGCCGCTAAAGAGTTAGAAATTCCTTTAGTTCACACCATGCACACGATGGCCCGCGTTAAGAATTTAAATTTAGCTGAAGGTGAAAGCCCCGAACCAATGATTCGCGTGCAAGGTGAGACGCAAGTGGTTGCTGCGGCCCAAGCCCTTATTGCAAATACCGATGCCGAAGCGGCCAGCCTGGTTTCTTTATACGATGCTTGCCCCGATATCGTCCATGTAGTAACTCCCGGTGTAGATCTTTATACATTTACTCCAGGAACTGGCAAAGTGGCAGCGCGCGAATTTGTTGGTATTGATCAGGATGCATTAGTTGTCTCCTTTGTTGGGCGAATCCAGCCACATAAAGGTCCTGAAGTATTAATCCGTTCAACTGCTGAACTTGTTAAACACTCACCACATCTTCGCCCAAAGTTACTCATCAACATTATTGGTGGGGCATCAGGTGCAAATACTGAAGAAGTAGAACGTTTACAGGAGTTAACAACCTGGCTGGGTATTGATGATGTTGTGACTTTTACGCCACCAGTACCTCGCGCAGATTTGCCACAGTGGTATCGCGCCGCCGATTTAGTGTGTGTTCCAAGTTATTCAGAAAGTTTTGGTTTAGTTGCACTTGAAGCCCAAGCGTGCGGGACCCCCGTTGTTGCAACTGCCGTTGGTGGTTTACGAACTGCAGTAGCCGATGGAATTTCAGGTGTTTTAGTCGATGGCCATGATGCAAAAGCCTGGTCATCGGTTATTGCCCGTTTATTACTGGAACCACAGCGCCGTGTACTGCTTTCCATGGGCGCCGTAGAACATGCTTCGCACTTTGGTTGGGATGCAACTGCCCGTGGAACTTTAGATATTTATGATCAAGTCATTACCGAACATAGCGCCGCAGCTAAAATCGCAGGACAGTAATGGCTGCGATCGACCCACGCATCACGATCGAAGAGTTTTTAGATTCACACGATCTGGAATTTGAACGAAAAGATGCCAATACTTTTTTAATCACTTTGCCCGGCGAGAAGAAACTTCAAACGCATTGCGCATTAATCGTGGGCGACCACTCTTTGAGCATTAATGCTTTCGTTATTCGTAAACCCGATGACAATGAGGCAGCAGTGCATGCCTGGTGTATGGCTAAGAATGCATCCTTGTATGGCATTGCTTTTGCAATCAATGAAGTTCGCGATATTTTCTTAGTGGGCCGTTTGCCATTAGTTGCCGTCAGCGATCGCGAGATAGATCGGCTAGTAGGATCGGTGCTGCAAGTATCGGATTCATCATTTAATCCATTATTAGAACTTGGTTTTGCTAATGCAATCCGTCGCGAATGGGCTTGGCGCGTTTCTCGCGGTGAATCGTTGGCCAATTTAGAGGCTTTCAAACATTTGGTTTAGGATGTACCTATGAGCAACTACGAATTAATCCTTTTGCGCCACGGTGAATCCGAGTGGAATGCCAAGAATCTCTTTACGGGCTGGGTCGATGTTCGCCTTTCCAGTAAAGGTGAAGATGAAGCCCGTCGCGGTGGAGCGCTTTTAGCCGATCGTGGTTTGTTGCCTGATTTAGTGCACACATCTTTATTGCGCCGTGCAATTCATACGTCGCAGTTAGCGCTAGATGCCTGTGATCGCCATTGGATTCCAGTCAAGCGCTCATGGCGTTTGAATGAGCGTCACTACGGTGCGCTGCAAGGCAAAGACAAAGCGCAAACGTTGGCGCAATACGGAGAAGAGCAGTTCGCGCTGTGGCGCCGTTCATTCGACGTGCCACCACCACCTATTGAAGATAACGATGAGTTTTCACAGGCCGGCGATGCCCGTTATGCCGACATCACCACACCAAAGACTGAGTGCCTTAAAGATGTCGTCGCGCGTATGTTGCCGTACTGGCATGAATCAATCGTGCCGGACTTAAAAGCGGGCAAGCGAGTATTGGTAACGGCGCACGGAAATTCTTTACGTGCATTAGTTAAGCATCTCGATGGAATTAGTGATGCTGATATCGCTGGATTAAATATTCCAACCGGCATTCCTTTGTATTACAAACTCAATGCCGATTTAATGCCAATGGTTAAAGGTGGAGAGTACCTAGATCCAGAAGCTGCGAAAGAAGCAATTGCAGCGGTGGCGAATCAGGGTAAGAAGTAAATTTATTTTGAAGTGACGCCGGCGTAAATATCGCTGGCATCGCGGACAAGTGCTTGAACACTAACTTGCCCTGCATGTGCAAAGAACATCGTAACTTCTACATGGTCAGCAGCTTTTGCGCCGAGGGCTGCAATAACGGCTTTTGAATTTGCGCTGGCACCTTCAAAAATTACTGGTTTGTTTTGAGCCAAAGTATTAGTACCAGTTACGGTTGCAACAACGCCATTAATGGAAACTCCTAGGAGTGCATCTTCAGTGGGCATTTCATTCACGATTGTTCCAACAAGAACGCCGGCACCGTCGGCAGTTGCAACTACAAGCACATTTACTAACTTAATGCTGTTGCCATTGGTATTAATTGAGGCTTCAACACCATCAGTCACTTGTTTAACTTGACGCGTAGATGCATTATTTCCGGCGCCACATCCAGTAAGTGAGATGGCTAGTGTTGCTATTACTAATGCAGTTACTGTGCGGCGCATAGGCGCAATTGTCTCACATCAAATTTGCAGTGAATGACGCTGCTTATTTGGGGTTTTATGATTCAAATATTGCTGGTAGAATTGACCCTCTAGCGAAGGGCATCACATGACATTTAAGGTCGGCGAAACCGTTGTTTATCCTCATCACGGGGCTGCATTAATCGAAGCTATCGAAACTCGCGTGATCAAGGGTGAAGAAAAGACCTACCTAGTGTTAAAAGTTGCTCAAGGCGATTTAACCGTTCGTGTACCTGCAGATAATGTGGATCTCGTCGGAGTTCGCGATGTTGTGGATTCAGCTGGCCTCGATCGTGTATTCAACGTATTGCGCCAGCCTTATACGGAAGAGCCAACTAACTGGTCACGTCGTTACAAGGCTAACCTTGAAAAATTAGCATCTGGTGATGTTATTAAGGTTGCTGAAGTTGTTCGCGATTTGTATCGCCGCGACTTAGACCGTGGTTTATCAGCTGGTGAAAAGCGCATGCTCGCCAAGGCGAAGCAGATCCTTGTCTCAGAGTTAGCTCTTGCAGAGCGCACTGATGAAGAAAAGGCTGCAGTTATCCTTGACGAGGTTCTTGCTTCTTAATAATGTCTATTAGCGCCATCATCGCTGCCGGGGGCAGTGGTGAAAGATTTGGCGCAGGTTATCCTAAAGCGTTAATTCAATTAGCTGACAAAACTTTGTTGTCCCACGCCATTGAATCCTTGGCTCCGCTGGTTGATCAATTAATTATTACTGCGCCAGCCGGTTTTGAAAAACAAATAAGTGAGCTTGTTGGCGAGGCAATCATTGTCGTTACCGGTGGATCAACACGATCTGAAAGTGTCAGAAATGGTTTAGCCGCTGTCACTGGGGGTTTGGTTTTAGTTCATGATGCCGCCCGAGCTTTAGCCAGTAGAGATTTAGCTGCACGAGTTATTGCTGAATTAGAGCGCGGCGAAATTGCAGTTGTGCCGGGCATCCCAGTTGTAGACACCATTAAAGTTACAAATGGTGATGGCTATGTTGTTTCAACGTTAGATCGTGCATCTTTGATAAGTATTCAAACACCTCAAGGTTTTAAAACTTCACACTTACGCGATGCACATGCCTCGGCAAATGATGCCACCGATGATGCGGCCTTAATTGAAGCCCAAGGCGGGAAAGTCAAAGTTATTAAGGGCGAAGACCGAGCGTTAAAAATTACTACTCCAGCGGATTTAAGTACTGCACTCTCATTTTTAGGGTTAGGACGCGAAATTCGTACTGGTGTGGGTGTTGACGCGCACGCCTTTGGCCAAGGTCGGCCAATGCACCTAGCTGGACTGCACTGGCCCGATGAAGAAGGCGTTGATGGACATTCCGATGGCGATGTTGCGGCACATGCAATTTGTGATGCGCTCTTTGCGGCAACTGGTTTAGGTGATCTGGGAAGTAATTTTGGAACCGATCGTCCTGAATATGAGGGTGCATCCGGTACGCGCCTTATGCAAGAAGCACATCAAATGATCAATAAAGCCGGCTACACAATTTCAAATGTAACTGTTCAGATAATCGGAAATCGTCCAAAAATTGGAAAGCGTCGACCTGAAGCGATTGATGCGATTTCAAAAGCCCTTGGTGGTGCTCATGTTTCAGTATCTGCAACAACTACTGATGGAATGGGGCTTACTGGCGAAGGCAAAGGCATCGCGGCCATTGCAACTGCGCTGGTTTATAAGCAGTAGAATTAGCAAATGTCTGCATTGCATTTATATGACACCGCAACCCGCGAAGTAGGAGTTTTCAAACCACTTATCCCGGGTGAAGTTTCTATTTATGTGTGCGGTGCAACTGTGCAATCGCATCCGCATATTGGCCATGTTCGTAGCGCAGTAAATTTTGATATTTTGCGCCGTTGGTTATTGTGGAGTGGTTACGACGTAACTTTCATCCGCAATGTCACTGATATTGATGACAAGATTTTGCACAAAGCCGTTCATGAAAAAATTCAGTGGTGGGCACTAGCTATGAAGTACGAACGGCTATTTACATCAGCATTTGCTGAGCTCAATGTGATGCCCCCTACGTATGAACCCCGCGCTACTGGCCATATCACCCAGATGGTTGCGTTGATGCAAAAACTTATAGATAACGGCGCGGCATACGCCCCAGGAAATGGCGATGTTTATTTAGAAGTACGTAAATTAAAGCGCTACTTAGTTTTATCGGGACAAAAATTAGATGATCTTCAACCTGCCGCCGATGCCGATGCAACATTTAAAAAAGACCCCCGGGATTTTGCTTTGTGGAAAGCGGCAAAAGTTGGCGATCCATCATGGCCAACGCCGTGGGGACCAGGTCGCCCTGGCTGGCACCTGGAGTGCTCGGCAATGGCGCATACATATTTAGGTGAAGCTTTTGATATTCATGGCGGCGGTCTTGATTTAGTTTTCCCACATCATGAAAATGAAATTGCACAATCTGAAGCTGCTGGTTATAAATTTGCGAACCGTTGGTTACACAATGCTTGGGTAACGCAAGCTGGCGAAAAAATGAGCAAGTCTCTAGGAAATACTTTGCAGGTAGAAGTTATTTTACAGCGCGTGCGTGGAATCGAACTTCGTTGGTATTTAGGAAGTGCGCATTACCGATCTATGTTGGAATATTCTGAAGCCGCACTTGATGAGTCAGCGGTTGCATTTCGCCGAATCGAAAACTTCTTAAAGCGCGCATCAGAAATTTTAGGTGGACATCCGGAGCCAACAATTAGCGATGCGTTTTGTGCCGCAATGAATGATGATTTAGCCGTGCCTGCAGGTTTGGCTTCGATTTCAGAGAATCTGCGTTTAGGAAATCAAGCCATTACCGACAACGATAAAGAAGTATTGAGTAAGAATGCCGCCGAAATTCGTGGTGCACTACACATACTTGGTTGCGATCCATTTGATACTAATTTCCCTCAAAATTCAAAATCTAATCTCAGTAATGCACTCGATGGCGTTATCCAACTAGCACTCAATGAGCGTGCAGCTGCGCGTGAGCGTAAGGATTTCGCAGCATCAGATGCCATCCGTGATGGGCTCCTGGATTTAGGAATTACAATTGAGGACACTGCACAAGGGCCACGTTGGTCAATGGAAGAAAAGAGCTAACCATGGCCGGTAATTCATCTCGAAAAGGCGCAATCCGCCAATCGAAAAAAGGACCATCGGCTGGCACTGGCGGTAAGAATAAAAAACGTCTTACTGGAAAAGGCCCAACTCCAAAGGCTGAAGATCGTCCGTATCACGCAGCTGCAAAACGCAAGAAAGCTGCTGAAAAGAAAGCTACACGTTCACCTTCAACTCGTTCAACGAGTCCACGTGCAACAACAATGTCTAAGGCAGCTCCTTCGCGCGCACCACGCGGTGATCGACCACGCGGTGAGGTTGTTGCGGGTCGTAACGCAGTTTTAGAAGCGTTACGTGAAAGTGTTCCAGCAACTGAGTTATTAGTTGCACGCAGTATTGATGTGGATGATCGTGTTGCAGAATCTTTAAAGTTAGCGCTTCATTTAGGTTTACCAATTCGTGAAGCTCATAGAGCAGAAGTTGAGGGAATTTCACCTAATAGCCAGGGAATTATCCTTGCAATCAAACCTTTTCAATATTCATCATTTGAAGAGATCATGCAGCGCGCAAAGTATCCTGCTTTAGTTGTCGCACTCGATGGAGTCACTGACCCACGTAACTTAGGTGCAATCGTTCGAAGTGCTGCCGCTTTTGGTGCAGCAGGAGTTCTTATGACCGAACGTCGTGCAGCAGCAATGACCGCTTCGGCTTGGAAAGCATCAGCTGGTGCAGCAGCACGTATGCCAATTGCCCAAGTAACAAACTTAGCTCGCACCATTGATGCGGCGAAAAAAGAAGGTTTATTCGTAGTTGGTCTAGATGGCGAATCCGATGATGTCATTTCAGCTATGAAAGTTGCAACCGAACCAATCATGGTTGTAGTCGGCAGCGAAGGTAAAGGTCTTGCGCGATTAACTCGTGAAAAATGCGACTTAGTTATTTCAATTCCAATTAGTGCTTCCACCGAATCACTCAACGCCAGCGTTGCAACATCAATCGCGCTCTTTCATATCGATCAGGCCCGCCGTAAGGGGTAAGTAAGTGATTTACACTCGTTTTATCGCATTAGGGGATTCATACACCGAAGGCATGAGCGATGAAAAAAAAGATGGAAATTATCGAGGGTGGGCTGATCGTGTCGCCGATGTCATGACAACGGCTCATCCTGATTTCACTTATGCCAACCTGTCTATTCGTGGAAAATTAGTTAAACAAGTTTTAGATGAACAAATTGCCCCCGCGTTAGTGCAAGTAATTGGGCCCGAAACTTTAATTTCATTTCATGCCGGAGCTAACGATGTCATTAGACCGGGATATAAGTCCGAGATTGTTTTAACCCAGTACGCCGAGGGTGTTCGACGGCTAGCTGCATCCGGTGCAACTATTTTGCTTTTTACAGTTTTAGAGCGCACTGGCAACACCGGCAAAACTGCGAAAATGTGGGAAGAACGCTTTAGCGCTTTCAACCGAAATGTGCGCGCAGTTGGCCAAGAAGTTGGTGCAATTATTGCTGATGCAAATCAAGAGCCCGCATTTAGTGATCGCCGATTTTTAGCTTTTGATCGTTTACATTTAAATGCAATTGGCCATGATCGAGTCGCACAAGCAGTTCTTGAAATTTTGAATTTACCTTTTGATAAAAATTGGCGCAAACCTTTGCCACCGGCAAAACCTGAATCAAAGGTTGTGCGCGTGGTAGTGACCACAATGTGGTTTATTACTTTTGCTTTGCCATGGATGTGGCGACGTGCGCGCGGTAAATCATCTGGTGATGGTCGTACCTGCAAATATCCAATTGCCATACATTGGCCACTGAATTTAAATTGAAGTCAGCGTCCACTCCCAGGTATGCACACCTGGCTTAATTTTGTATTTTGGCAAAGTATCGGGACCACATGAAGAAGTTCCAACACCGCGATGCGCACCATCGATATGAACAACAGTATTTCCGCATGCTTTAACTTCAACATCATGCGTCGCATCAGCTAAATCAACGGCCCGATTAGGGGTAATTGATACTTGTAATGGCTTGGCCATTTGTACGCGAACTCCATGCCCAGATGCATCAGTAACTTCAAACCAGCGAACTGCATTATGCCCACCATTTTCTTGTGGTCGAACATAAGGCACATATTGGGCAGCTACCGTTGAAATAAATCGATGGATTCGCGCAATTTTGCGATCTGGATATGACTCGTGCGGACCAGAACCAAACCAAGTCAGCTCGCTGAGTTCACCGTCAAGTTCGAAATTAATTCCAACTCGTGCAACATCAGTGAGTTGCTTAGGCAGAGTCACACTCTCTTTAACTTTAAAACCATCGGCAACTGGCGTAATGACTTGAACATGCTTGATGTTAATTCCAGTGCTTGTCTGCCAGGTGTTAGTAATTTTGGCACTTGTGCGATTTTGTGAAACTACGCAGTCGGTACGATCCATGTCGCGCAAGCCCCAACGATTCCATTTAGTAGCCATATGCCCAATGCGATCATTATCAGTTGGCGCACGCCATAAAGTTAACGTTGGTGCAACAACACCACGAGGGATAACAATTTGTCCGTAATCATCAAGAATGTTGGTGAATTCATCTGAGGACTTAGCACCCTTAATTGTCAGAGATTTAGAGGCAAGCGGCATCTGATTCCAGCCAACTTCACTCATGGCTGGCGCCCAAGCAGTACTTGAAACGCGAACGATTGTAAAAGTAATGAAACGTTCACCAACGCCATCAGTTTTAGTTAAGTGCTTTGAAGAAACTTTGAAAGCCGCAGTTTTTCTTGGCGCCACTCTAGGAAGTTTAACTTTTCCGCCATCAGTGTTAAGACCATCGCGCGTAATTGACCAATGCACCTCATAATCAGAGAGATCGGTAAAGAAGTTCTTATTAAATATTTTAAAATTACCAGTTGAAGCCTTTACTGCGCTGATATTGGCCGGGGCTGCAATAGCTTTAAATTCAGCCATTGCAGGCTTGGCGGTGCGATCTGGGAACACCATTCCGTCACAGCAGAAGTTTCCATCATGCTTTTTCTCACCGTAATCTCCACCATAAGCATTGCGCTTTGAACCATCGGGCATAGTTTGAACTGGACCGTGATCCCAGAACTCCCAAATAAATCCGCCTTGCAATCCACGTGTCGTTTCAATGACTTCCCAATATTCAGCAAGGGTTCCATTTGAATTACCCATTGCGTGCGAGTACTCGCACATGATGAGTGGCCGATCGGCTTTAGCAGATTTTGCATATTCTTTTATTGCAGAAATTGCTGGATACATTGGGCAAATAACATCAGTCAGAGAATGACTACCGGTCCAGTTTCCACGGATTCCACCTTCATAATGAAGTGCACGGGAAGGATCAAAGTTTCGAACAAAGGCAGCAGCGGCTTCATGGTTTGTGCCCGCACCAGATTCATTTCCAAGGGACCACATGACGGCAGCTGGATGGTGAATGTCGCGTTGCACCATACGACCAACACGATCTACAAATGCCGTTAAATATTTTGCATCATCACAAATTGAAGCAATGAATGCGTGTGATTCGATATTGGCCTCACCGATAACATAGAAACCAAGCTCATCGCATAGATCCAAGAAAGCTGCATCATTTGGATAGTGAGAAGTACGAACTGCATTGAAGTTCCAACGCTTAAGCTCTAATAAATCTTCACGCATGTCATCGCGAGTTAAGGCGCGGCCTGTGTACCGATTGAAGTCATGGCGATTCACGCCATAGAAAGTTACAGGTTGACCGTTGATAAGGAAGTCCTGACCTTTAACTTCAACGGATCTGAAACCAATTTTTTGCTGGGAAACTTCCACAACATTTCCATCGGGATCCAGTAATTCAATATGCAGGGTATAGAGATGCGGGGTTTCAGCTGACCAGGCTTTCACTTTAGGAATTTGCGTATTTAAGTGAATCTTTCCCGCAGGTGGTGGCTCATTTTCTAAAATTGCTTGTTTAGCTTCGGCGGGCATATCTCCATGCCAGAACTTGCCGTGGAAATACTCATCGCTGCGGGCTTTCAAGCTTTCTGGGCGTTCGGTCCATTGCGGCGAGACAAATGTTTTTAAAGTCGCCGACAGATGCGCTGGCTTAACTTTAGGTAGCTCAGTAATTGATGTGCGCAATGTGTAGTTATTGGTTGAAAGATTATCTATTGAAGCAATATGCGCACGGATATCTAGCGTTCCTGTTGTGCCGTCTTTTGCTAGACCGGCAGTTGTGTAAAAACGCTCGATAAAAACTTTATTAGTAGCAAAAATCTTTACTGAGCGAGTAATTCCACCATGCCACCATTGGTCTTGGTCCTCAATGAAAGTTGCATCAGACCATTTAGTTACATCTATACGAACAACATTTTTACCACTGCGAACAAACTTTGTAATATCGAATTCAGCAGCTAAACGAGAGTCTTTAGTTAATCCCACTTCAACTCCGTTAACGAAAACCAGTGCCACTGATTCATAGCCACCTAAATGTAAAACAATGCGTTTACCAATCCAGCTGTCCGGTAAATCAAAATCACGCTCGTACACACCATGTGGATTTTGCTCTGGAACGAAAGGAGGTTGCTCTTCAAAAGGCATTTGGGTATTTGTATAAATTGGCTTATCAAAAAATACATCACTCTCGGGTTGCATCGTCCACAAACCTGGAACTGGGATCGAACTCCACTTGCGACCAAGAGGTTCGCGCGGACTACGTAGAAGTTGAAAACGCCACGTTCCATCCAAAGAGATTTTCTCTACATGTTCAATATTGAGCATGGGAAGACGATTTACTGCGGTGGTTTCAGGACTCATCCAGTAGTTCGTGATCATGTCGGCAAGTCTGCCATTGAGCGTGGATTTGCACCTAATCTCTCGAGGTTAGCCTGGTGGTCGCTTGCCAGTTACCTGTTGTTCACTAGGAAGAGGGAGAATTCGACTATGAAGCACCAGAATATTACTGATCGAGAGCTCAGTTGGCTTTCTTTCAATCAACGGGTGCTAGAGCTAGCCGAAGATACAGATACTCCACTTTTGGAAAGAGTCCGCTTTCTTTCTATCTTCTCATCAAATCTAGATGAGTTTTTTATGGTCCGCGTTGCCACATTAATGAGCAAATTGGAAAATAATGTCACGGCCGCCAATGTTGCTGGAATAACCCCAAAGGAGTTAATGAGGCAGGTTTCATTTCGGACCAATGAATTAATGTCACGGCAGTCAAAGCTTTACCATGAAGAAATCCAGCCACAATTAAGTAAAAATGGAATTGAATTTCTCAATTGGGATCAACTTGATGAAGCTGAACATAGCTATGTATCGAAGTTATTTCACGATCGTATTTTTCCCGTACTCACGCCTTTAGCCGTAGATCCATCGCACCCATTTCCATATATTTCAGGTTTGTCACTTAATTTAGCGGTGATAGTAAAAAATCCAAATTCGCAGGACGAGTTTTTTGCTCGCGTTAAAGTTCCAGAGATCCTTCCGCGCTTTATTGCTACAGCTAAATTTGGGTCAACGCGATTCTTACCACTTGAAGATTTGATTGCAATTCACTTACAAGAACTTTTCCCGGGCATGATTATTCAAGATCATTACACTTTTAGAATTACACGTAATCAAGATATAGACCTTGATGAGGAAGAAACTGAAGATATTTTGGTCTCACTTGAGCAAGAGCTCGCACGTCGGAGATTTGGGCCTCCAGTACGCTTAGAAATTGAAAATGGAGTTGACGCAAAACTAGTTGAAAGACTTTCAGAGGAACTAGGCATAAATCCCGAAAACGTTATTCAAATTGCATCGCCATTAGATTTGACGTCACTGAACAAGATTGCCGATCTTGATTTTCCAGAGTTAAAATTTGAAAGGTTTAGATCACGAACCGCCAAAGCACTGTCGGAAGTAGACCCTGAAGACCCGGATCTCTTTTTTGCAGCCATTCGCCAAGGTGAAATTCTGCTGCACCACCCCTATGAATCTTTCACAACATCGGTTGTGCAGTTCTTACAAAATGCTGCGCTAGATCCACAGGTTTTAGCTATTAAACAGACACTTTATAGAACCTCTGGTGATTCACCGATTGTTGAAGCCCTTATTGAAGCTGCCGAAGCAGGTAAGCAGGTCTTAGCTGTTATCGAAATCCGGGCACGTTTTGATGAGCAAGCAAATGTGCGGTGGGCCAGAAAATTAGAAGCTGCTGGTGTTCACGTAGTTTATGGATTAATGGGATTAAAAACGCATGCAAAAATTTCTTTGGTTATTCGCGATGAAGCCAATGGTCTTCGCCGCTATTGTCATATGGGTACCGGAAATTACAACCCAAAGACTGCCCGAATGTATGAGGATCTAGGAATTCTCAGTGCAGATCCCGAACTCACCGAAGACTTAACTAAACTTTTTAACCAACTATCTGGTTTTGCTCCACAATCAACTTACTCTCGCTTGTTAGTTGCGCCATCAACTTTACGATCTGGCATCACTGAGCGTATTGATCGCGAAATAACTAACCAAATGGCGGGCATGCCAGCCGGTATTCAATTAAAACTCAATTCGATTTTGGATGAAACATTTGTTGCCAAACTTTATGAAGCGTCACAAGCAGGTGTAAAGATTGAATTATTAGTCCGAGGTATTTGTGCCGTTCAACCAGGCATTAAGGGGCTTTCTGAAAACATAATTGTTAAATCAGTCCTTGGGCGATTCTTAGAACACTCTAGAATTTTTCACTTTGTGAATGCGGGCAGTGACGAATATTGGATTGGTAGTGCCGATTTAATGGGCCGAAATCTGGATCGCCGAGTGGAAAGCTTGGTTCGCATCGAAAAGAAAGAGCACCAAAATCGCTTACAAGAGATTATTGATTTAGGGCTAAGCCCATCAACAGTTAGCTGGCAGTTAGTCGGAACCGAATGGACAAAAGTAAGTGAAAACAGCCGAGGAGAAGCCCTTAGTAATGTGCATGCCACATTAATCAATCAATACTCAAAGGAGCGTTAACGATGAGCGAAGTTTCACAAGTAATTTATGCCGCTGGTGCCGTGCTATGGCGCCAAGCCGGAAAAAAGAAAATCGAGATTGCAGTAATTCATCGCCCACGTTATGACGATTGGTCATTGCCAAAAGGCAAACTCGATCCGGATGAAACTATGATTGGCTGTGCGTATCGCGAAGTTATGGAAGAGACTGGTTATACCCCAATTTTTGGTCCAGAAATCGGTGATGTTACTTATGAAGTCGATGGCGTAAAAAAACTAGTCAAATACTGGTCGGCTCAAGCCGTTGGAGAGCCCACTGGTACAACTGATCTTCACGAAGTTGATCAACTATTGTGGCTAACGCCGACGGATGCCAAAAAGAAATTAACTTTAGACGATGACAAATCACTCGTAGATTTCTTTTTAGAGTTTGATTCAGGCACAACACCACTTGTGCTTTTACGTCATGCCAAAGCAGTAAAGCGCGAAGATTGGGATGGCGATGATGGTGATCGCCCCCTTGCCCACCTTGGACAGATTCAAGCTAAGCGAATGCTTTCACTCTACTTGCCATACGGCATTGCTGAAATTCATTCATCAGATGCACAACGCTGCATTGAAACAATCGATTCGATGGCACGGGCGATGAAATTAAATGCAATCTATTCCGCTGATTTAAGTGAATACGGCTTCGAAAAAGACAAAGAAGCGCCACTTGATTATGTTCAAGATTTAATGGATAAAGGTAAAAGCGCAATAATCTGCAGCCATAACCCAATTTTGCCTAAGTTACTAAAAAAGCTCATTGGAAAGAAAAATTTTAAGCACATGGATCAAAAGCTGGAGCCGGGTGAAGCGTGGGTGCTGCATTACCGAGATGGAGAGATTGTCTCTATCGATTATGTTGAAGCACCCCGTGCTTAATTACTGAGCCAATCCAACCTTCTTAAAACAATTCCTTCGCGCAGCGCCCAAGGACATATTTCAACTTTTTCGATATCCAGAATTGCCATCACAGAGCGAGCAACTATTGCTCCAGCAACAATTTGTTGAGCACGACTGGTCGAGACTCCTGGCAAGTCAGCCCTAGTTTTATTTGTCATTTCAGCTAACTTAGAAATCATTGCTTTCAAGTTTGCACTTTCAAGAAACTTCGGATTTTCATTAAACATGTGACCTGAAAGTCTGGCTAAAGTTCTAAAAGTTTTACTGGTTGCTACAAAGTGATTCGCATCGTGAACTCGAAGAATTGAAGGGAGTTCATCCTCTAACTTTGTTTGCACAAATTCCTCTAGAAATTTCACTCCTTTAGAACTATATGGATCACCAGTTAGGAAATCTCTGGTTAAACGTGCCGCACCAAGCGGAAATGAAATAGTGGCTTCTGGGTTCTCATCAATTCCTGATGCAATCTCAAGTGAACCTCCTCCAATATCTAGCACTAATAATTTTCCCGCAGACCAGCCCATCCAACGACGGACGGCTAAAAAAGTCATTCGGGCTTCTTCATCTCCAGTTAAAATTTGTAAATCAATTTGATGGCGTTGGTTTATTTCTTGAATAATCTCTGGCCCATTTTTTGCATCTCGTACGGCAGAAGTTGCGAACGCTAAAATCTCATCGGTCTTATTCTGGTTGGCATGTGACACCGCATCAGCGATCGCATCGTGAAGTTGCTTGATTCCTTCTTTAGTTATGGAACCTGTCTCATCTAAATAATCTGTTAGGCGGAGTTCGACCTTAAAATTTGTGGCAGGTGTTGGCCGAGCGCCCAGGTGGGCATCCATTACCTGCAGGTGGATGGTGTTAGAACCCACATCTAAAACGCCTAATCTCACGTGCACAACCTATCGTCGAGGCTGGCAAAGCTTCTCGATTTCAA
>SERZ01000370.1_pt1 | contig 30718 bp, 30 predicted proteins | sample 3171461 | NCBI WGS metagenome assembly SERZ01 (sample SAMN06051861, study PRJNA518727) | freshwater metagenome | biome: subpolar coniferous forest; feature: holomictic lake; material: water; isolation source: holomictic Lake 227, 6 m depth | place: Canada: near Kenora, Ontario | collected... | reverse complement strand
GAAAAAAAACAACATATAGACTTTCAGATATTAAATTTCCAATTTACGTTGCTGTAAGATCATACAGATAACATCCCTTGAAAGCATGGTATCTGTCGACATAGAAATTATTTATCTGAAAGTGTATAACTTATTTTTGATAACGGCTCGGTAGCTGGAAAAACGAAATAAACATTGTCATCCGTATTCCATTTTAAAATTTGCCCTGCCAAGTAGTTATCGTTTTTGAGCTATTCCCCTTTAAAAATTTTCGTGCTTTTCGTGTCTTTCGTGGACAATTTGCTGTTATTTCCAGTCGCCGACAGCTTTTTTTAATGCAGCTTCAGCACTCAGGGCATCGTAATGCGCTGCGATGGTGTTGGATTGCGCTTTATTTCTGGCGACTTCCGATTCGATATAACGGGTGACCGTGACTATTTCAGCGCGTCTTTCCTCATTAACCAGTCTTAAGGCTTCGTCGGCAGCCAGCACCGAGACTTCCGTAACACGCAAACGTGCCAAACCTTCTTCAAGCTTTAAATAAGCAATTTTTACTTCTTGCTCAATGGCCAGCCTGGTTTTTCGTTCTGTTTCACGCGCTTCTGCGGCTTTTCGTTCTGCGGCACTCACCCGTTGTTGGGTGTTAAACCCTGAAAACAAATCCATTTCGACGGTAACGCCAGCGGTGACATTGTCTTTGCTACTGGAAAATCCCGGATTTTGGCTGTTTTGTCCATAACTGACATACGCATCTGCTTTGGGTAAATAAGCGCCTTGCTCACTTTTTAATTTGCGCAGACTGATTTCTACCTGATTGGCTGCGGCCTTAACTTCCGGGCGCTGCGTCATGGCAAGCTCAAGCAAATCATTAAACGATGCAGTCAATTTGGGTTTGGCTAATATGGATGATGACGGCGCGACAGTAAACGCCTGATAACTTGATAGGCCGAGCAAGTTGGCAATGTTGGTTTTGGATATCTCAATGCCGTTGGCGGCTCTGATTTGGGCATCCTGCGCTTCAGCCAATTTCACTTCCAGTGACAATACGTCTGATTTAAGCACGGTTCCGGCATCGTACTTTAGCTGGGTTTGATTGAGCTCGCTGGTAATGGCGGAAATGGAATCTTGGGCAACTTTCTGCGCTTCTATGGATGCTAAATAAGCATAATACGAAGCCGTTACCGCTTCAATCAAGCCATTATGGACTGATGAACGCTCAAACTCAGCCGCGTCTATACCCAGCTCAGCCGCTTTACTGTTTTGATAATCCTGTCCGCCACGAAAGAGAGACAGTTTTCCTATAATTTCAGGCCGAAAATTTTGCCGGTAACCCGGATTATTAATAGTATTGATATTATTGGGTTCGAAAGCCCTTTGCGACACAATCATCGAAAAGACCTGAGCTGGATTGTTAGATGTTTCATAACCCACTCGGGCAGTTACTTGCGGGTAAAACGCAGAGAGCGCGACACCTAATTGGGCTTGAGCCTGATTGATACGTTCGATGGCAATTTGCAGATCAGGATTATTGGCTATCGCATAATCAATCGCCTGATCCAGCGTATAAGATTGGCTGGTTAATTTTTCCGGCACCGCTTTATTGGCAGTATTTTTCGCAATCGTTTCGGCGACGACTGAAAAACTCGCCAACATCAGTACCGGCAATAAACCAAGCACCAAACTGTTTTTAATTGTTTTAAGCATAATCTTCACGTAAGTGTGTCAGGAATAGACAAAAGTCTTCCAACAATTTTATTCACCACGAAGGACGCGAAGGAATAAGCTTTTCTTCGTGTTCTTCGTGGTGAAAATTTACAGATGCTTTGGTGTGTTGGGTTACGCTATCGCTAACCCAACCTACAACTGTAATCAGAAAGCACAACCCGGCTTAACACCCAACTTTTTAAGCACTATTGCCATGGGACAAAACCCCGTAAATGCTGATTGCAACAAATTGGCCCCAACAAAGGCGGTAAACCATAACCAGTTTTCAGAATGAAAATGCGCCAGTAACAAACTAATCAGGATAAAACTGCCGGCAACGGCAAATACTATTCTATCGATACTCATTTTAATGACCTTTTATCCGAACTACGCCCAATAATTTGAGCATTAGCTTTTCATAATAGGGTTCACTAATGCCTTTTCTTACTTTGCGCATAAAGTATTTCTCGAACCCGATTTTAGCCAAATGCACCCATTTACCTTCCGCCGACCAGGTTGTGTTGCGCGGAGGAATTTGCGGCATAGCCAGAAAAGCGACGCCGGAATCACCAAAATCAGCCAGACATAAAGCATTCCAAGTTGCTACGTGTGTTGGCTCTTTACCCGCCAGTTCATCGGCAATATTATGGGCGGTGGTCGTCACCATCGATTCAATCATATAACCGGTTTTTGGCACCCCGACCGGCACGGGTGTCTTTTCAAGCGGGGGAATAGCAATGCAAACACCGACCGAATAAATGTTTTTAAAGGTGCTATTACGCTGATGATCATCCACCAACACAAAGCCGCGTGGATTAACCAGTCCTTCAACATTACGTACGGCATCAACACCGGTAAATGCCGGTAACATCATGGAATGCTTAAAAGGCAGTTCATGTTTTTTCTTGTCATTACCGTCGTCGTCAACCTCCGTCACAAACATCATGCCGGGTTCAACCTTGTCTACCTTGGCATTGGTTATCCATTTGATAGACTTTTCACGCAAGGCGCTTTCCATCAGGCCTTTGGAATCGCCAACACCACCCAGCCCTAAATGTCCGATGTACGGTTCCGAGGTAACAAAAGTCATCGGTACTTTATCCCGCACTTTTTTATTACGTAATTCCGTTTCAAGAATCATCAAATATTCATACGCAGGGCCATAACAAGAGGCACCCTGAACCGCACCGATAACAATCGCCCCGGGATTTTCCATAAATTTATCCCAATCTTCGGCAGCCACTGCGGCATGATCTACATGACAGACAGATGAGGTGTACCCATTCGGCCCTAAACCGGGAATTTCATCAAAGGCCAGACGAGGCCCTGTAGCAATAATCAGAAAGTCGTAGGCAACCTCGGAACCATCAACCAGCTCAACTTTACTGTTAACCGGATCCACTTTTTCTGCCGCTTTTTGAATGAATTCAATGCCTTTCTTTTTCATCACCGGTGCCAACTCAATCTTTAAGTCTTCCGGTGTTCGCCATCGGGGTGGAACCCAAGGATTTGATGGCACAAAATGAAAAGTCGGGCTATCGGAAATCACAATAACATCGTGCTTTTTCCCTACCGTCTCTTTCATTTCATAAGCCATTGGTACACCGCCAATGCCTGCACCTAAAATTACAATACGAGCCATGATACTCTCCTCATTATTAGTTTATTGTGGGTCTTGCGTGTTTTCAATTGACTTTTAGTCGCTTAAAAATCCCGTTAAAGTAAACCGGTGCAAATCCTGAACAACGAAAAAGAAAAAATCATTAGCCCATAATTGATCAGACAACAGCACCGAAAAACAAAAAATCATATTAGCGTTAGATAATATTGCTAGACAATAGCATATTTTAATCTTAGGATACAATACTAATTATTAAGAGTAACCTCAATCAAAAATGGTTTGCTAATTATAATTAACGCTAAAGACAAGGTATTTTGTTTAGCTTTTATCCTGTCTCGTTTATTTCACTAATGAACTACAAAACAACAACCCATAGGTGAATCAATGATTTCAGAAACCGTGGTTAATTTATCCCGCTGGCAGTTTGCAGCAACCTCTTTATATCATTTTCTATTTGTTCCATTGACCTTAGGCTTATCGTTTTTACTGGCTATTATGGAATCGACCTACGTTATGACCGGCAAAGAAATTTACAAGGATATGACCCAGTTCTGGGGGAAGTTATTCGGAATAAATTTTGCGCTGGGTGTAACCACCGGCTTGACGATGGAATTTCAATTCGGCATGAACTGGTCTTATTTCTCGCATTATGTCGGTGACATTTTTGGCGCTCCGTTAGCCATTGAGGGCTTGATGGCGTTTTTTCTGGAGTCTACCTTTGTCGGCCTGTTTTTCTTTGGCTGGGATAAATTGGGCAAAGGCCAGCATTTGTTGGTGACCTGGCTGGTGGCTTTAGGAACCAACCTATCCGCGTTATGGATTTTGATTGCTAACGGCTGGATGCAAAATCCGGTCGGTGCAGATTTTAATTATGAAACCATGCGTATGGAGCTTTCCAGCTTTGGCTCGCTGTTATTTAACCCCGCTGCCCAAGTTAAATTTGTTCATACCGTTGCCGCCGGTTATACCACCGCGTCTGCTTTTGTGCTGGGTATCAGCGCTTATTACATGCTGAAAGGTCGTGACGCCGCTTTTGCACAGCGTTCTTATACCATTGCCGCCGGATTTGGTCTGGCCGCCATCCTGTCAGTTATTGTCTTGGGCGATGAAAGTGGCTATACCGATGGCGAAGTACAAAAAGCCAAACTCGCGGCGATTGAAGCGGAATGGCACACAGAAGCACCACCGGCCGCCTTTACCGTCATTGGAATTCCTGACCAGGAAACCATGGAAACACGTTATGCCTTAAAAATACCGTGGGTGCTGGGCTTGATTGGTACGCGCTCTATCGATGAACCGATTACCGGATTAACAGAAATTCTGGAAAAAAATCGTTTGCGAGTACGTGAAGGTATAAAAGCTTACACCGCATTACAAACATTAAGAACCGGTAACCGGAATGCCAATACGCTCGCAGAATTTGACCGCTACAAGCAGGATCTGGGTTACGGCTTGTTACTCAAGCGCTATACGGAAAATATTGCCGATGCCACTGATCAACAAATTGAACAGGCCGCGCAATCATCACTACCCCGAGTCGTGCCGTTATTCTGGACTTTTCGGATCATGGTCATTTGCGGCTTTATTATGCTGGGGATATTTGTTATGGCCGTCATTGCCAGTTCAATTCGTAAATGCCGACAGACCTGGTTATTACGTGCCAGTCTTTTGATGATGCCTTTGCCTTGGATTGCCTGTGAAATGGGCTGGTTTGTAGCCGAGTTTGGTCGGCAACCCTGGACCATTGCAGAAATTTTACCGACATTTTTAAGCGCATCATCCTTAACCGAACTGGATTTATACCTCAGTCTGGCAGGCTATATCGGTTTATATACGGTATTTTTGGTTATCGAAGTATTCTTGATGCTTAAGTTTATTAAGTTAGGGCCCAGCAGCCTGCATAAAGGTCGTTATCATTTTGAAATTGCTTCAGGAGTAACACCATGATTTTTGACTATGAAACCATGCGCTTAATCTGGTGGGCTTTATTAGGCGCTTTATTGATTGGCTTTGCCATTACCGACGGCTTTGACTTGGGCGTCGCCATCTTGTTACCTTTTTTAGGCAAAAATGATAGCGAGCGCCGCGTCATTATTAATGCCATTGGCGCTACTTGGGAAGGTAATCAGGTTTGGTTTGTAACAGCCGGCGGCGCGTTGTTTGCGGCTTGGCCGATGGCTTATTCCGTGGCATTTTCAGGATTTTATTTTGCCTTGCTGTTAACCTTGTTTGCGTTATTTTTAAGGCCGATAGGCTTTGATTATCGCAGTAAATTACCCAGTCAAAAATGGCGCAACAACTGGGATATTGCCTTGTTTGTCGGTGGCCTTGTGCCTGCATTGATTTTTGGCGTAGCCTTTGGCAATTTATTAAAAGGGGTGCCGTTTTATTTTGACAATGATATGCGTATTTTTTATACCGGTTCATTCTGGGCATTATTAAACCCTTTCTCACTAGCGGCAGGACTGGTTAGCTTATCCATGCTCATTATGCACGGCGCGGTATTTTTACAAATCAAGACCGTGGGCGACATTAATCAGCGTTGTAAAACCGTAGTTCTTGTTTTTGCAACACTAACGCTTGCCATTTTTGCCTTGGCCGGTATCTGGGTAGCCAATATTGATGGTTACCGTATTAGCTCTGAAGTTTTATCCAACGCCCCCTCTAACCCGCTCGCTAAAATAGTTTATAAGGAACCGGGCTTATGGCTGGCTAATTATGCACATTTTCCTGTGCTATGGCTCGTACCCGGATTGGCCTTTATTGCTGGCGCGGCAACCATCCTGCTATCAAAAATTGAGCGTCCAGGACTGGCTTTTATCACCAGCTCTTTAACATTAACTTCCGTTATTTTAACCGCCGGCGTGTCCCTGTTTCCTTTTCTGATACCGTCAAGTTCGGCCATGAATAGCTCTTTAACCGTATGGGATGCCAGTTCCAGTCTTGCCACGTTAAAAATCATGTTCTGGGTGACGTTGATTTTTTTACCCATCGTTGTTGCTTACACCACTTGGGCGTTTCGTGTGTTGCGCGGCAAAATAACGCTGGAACACATTCATCAGAACGATCACACGGCTTATTAGGAGACTGTTATGTGGTATTTTACCTGGATACTTGGTTTATTACTGGCCTGCTCATTAGGTATTATGAACGTGCTTAGACTGGAGGCACAGGAAACATGGGATAAAGAACATATTGCTTTAGACCCGTTAACCCGGTTAATGACCAAAGACACCATGCTGGGCCGTTTAAAGGAAAAAGTTGAAAATTCCAAACGCAACGGCTTTCCTTTTTCTGTTCTTTTTATCAGCTTAAAAGATTTTAAAGCCCATAATAATATAGCGGCTTATGAAATGGATGCGATATTACGTAACGTGGTCGATTGTTTTAAAGAAGACATTAGAGTCGGCGTTGATATTGCGGCAAGAATGGATGAACAGGATTTTATTATTGCCATGCCCGGCTCTCCCTTAAAAAAAGCGGAAGAAATTGCGCTACGGGTTAAAAATGCAATAGCAGAACGTGTAAAAGCACCTCAAAGCTTAGTTGTTAAAGTAACCACCGGCGTTGCGGAATACTCCGCTTTATCTGAACAATTAGCCACTACCGCGCATGAAGTGGATAAATTGATCAGCATTGCCACAGCAAAAAGTGGCTGATAATTGCAGTGTCTATGTAGTCAACACGGCATGAATTAAGGCTCACCCCGCACTCTCGCGGGGTGAGGTCTTCCAAATAAGCGCCCGATTTCAGGTTAAACCAACTGAAGAATTATCGATGCAAAATAAAACCGTTCTTATTCATAAAATTGGCGATATCCTGGTAGACAGCTTTCACTATCTGGCCTTATTTGGCATAGGTGCCACCATAGTCTGGTCTGCGGTTCATGAATATATCGTGATGATGAAATCAGGACATGCCACCCTGGAAGATATACTGTTGCTATTTATCTATCTTGAATTAGGCGCGATGGTCGGTATTTATTTTAAAACACGTCGACTACCGGTACAGTTTCTAATTTATATCGCCATTACCGCGTTATCACGCCATTTAGTAATTGATGTCCAAAAAGTAGCCGATAGCTTCCATCTTTATTTACTGCTGAGCATAACCGTCGCCATTGCTCTACTCAGTATTGCCATATTAATCTTGTCTTACACCGCCAAAAATTATGGCTGCCCTGAAGACAATGACATTGGAGACAAAAATAACAGGCGTTAACCGCTACATCTAAAACGCCTGCTGTTGTTATCGTCAACACACCCAAATCCGCGCACGTGAATACAACAATCACTTTAATTCCTACGCAACGACCGCCTTCAGCATTGATGTTTTCCCCACCATAATATCCACCGCTTTCAACAGCCGTTTAAAAACAGACTGTTGGAGATAAGGAATATTATGTTTTTTACACAAGGCCATTACTTGTGGCTGTACTTTTTGATATTGACTTAAGGGCATATCCGGCCATAAATGATGCTCGACTTGATAATTCAACCAGCCGTAAAAAAAGTCATTTAAATTAGAGCCTGTTGGATAATTCACTGATCCTAAAATTTGCCGCAAATAAAATTCGCCTTTGCCTTTGGCTTTTTCATCAAACGTCATCACATCATCTCCGGCATGATTGGGAATCATCACCAAAAAACTGTGCATATTGGTGAAAATTTCCGCCAAAATTGAATTAATTAATACGCTGATAACAGCAAAACTTCCTAAGGGGGAAAACAGCAAAGGCAACAATACAAAGCGATAAGCCGTGTAAGGCAAAATACTATGCAGCCATAATCCACGACCCTGTTGGGTAAATAAACTCCATGCCCCAAGGCGGGTCATCACAGGTTTAGACTCACCCTGCTGTCTGGCAGAATCTAAACGTAATTCCTTGTGGGTTCTGGGCGTGTAATAGACAATCTTCCATATCCCCGAAAAAAACGCTACAATTACATAACGTTGCCACATCGGCAGATTTGATTGCCTTAGCCATTCCATATTATGTTGCGCATTATTGGGATCGTTTTTTTCACCCAAGCTGTAATGATGCAGTTTGTCATGCTCATGATGCCAACCGGCCGGAGTCATCCAGTCAGGCCAATCCAAAAATCGTCGCCAGCCTTGCGCAAATTTCTTGCTGGTATAATTGGCGTTTACACCATCAATTTTGTTGTAGGCTCTATGACTAATGGGATGCCCTACTTGTGTCCAACGGGTAAAGCTACCTTGACTGATTAACAGCGCAGAAACAGGATTGGGGAAAATCCAGGCAGTGCCATAGCCGATGAGGGAACAAATTTTTCCCCAGCGTTCCATTCTTGTTAAATGCTTAAAATCTTCAATGCTGATATTGGCTAAAGCTTGTTGGTGAATTTCGCTAATGTCTTTGGCTAATTGCCCGCGATCTACCGACTGATAACTGTCTAAACTCAAAACGTGCTGCCCCTTGTAAGTGCAATGGTGGAAAGTTGAAAAACTTCGCTTATACGGTGAAATATAAAATAATTAAAAAAATGACACAGAATAAGGCTTTAATGGTTATTTTTCAAATTATATTATCGCCTCGTCTCTCTATGGCGCTGTTCACCGCTAATAATTTATACTTTTATATTCAACAAGATGCTTTACCGAACCACTAACAGGCAAGATATCAGCAAATATCACACCAGTGCTTGTCACTCCTATTGAAGTTGAATGGTCTTTTGGAAGTTATAGGCGACGCGTTATTCTATTTAAAATGGGTTGAAAAGCCTTTTTACCCATATTCACGCCTTCTGTTAAAGGGTTTCCAGCGTTTTCAGGTTACTCTTGAGGGTCTCTTTGCAAGGACAAACTAATGCAGCCCTGTACTTGTTCACTATAAAAATCTGCGCTTATCCATAAATCACCGACAGCGGCCAGCTTGTCATTCAGATAAATCAAAGGGATTGCATCCCTTTCCCACGGTGGAATACCTGCCTCCTGAAACAGGTTTTTTAGGGAATGATGTCCTTTACGCTTTGGCAAGCTTATTTTTTCCCCGCCACTTCGGACCTTTACACTAATTATTGCCTTTTGCCACTGCTCGCAACTTATCCCCGTCGATGACGGCACCCAAAACAAGTGTTGATGAGTTGATATTCTGAGTGAGGTTTGGCCTGCTGACCAAACACTTTCACGGACTATTTCAGGTGCGGCTGCTTTAAGGCAATACAGCTTATCCCGATAACGGCGCACACAATAACCCTGACCTGATAATACCGGATCAGCATCTTCCCTTGCCGAAATAACCTCAGACTGTAACCGTTCAATAAACGCTTGTGCAGGCATTTTTAAGTTGAGTACCCGAAACCATTCCCTGATGATCAGCGATTGTTGGATGTCGTTACCTAATCTTAACTGACTGATGCAAAGTGTCTGGTTGGCACGAGTAAAAACCCCACTGAATAATGCTTCAGCATGCTCCGAAACCACAAGCTGTGCATTTGCACAATGTCGGGCTGAACGCGCTACCGTTTTGTCACACGCGGGCCAACGCTGCTTTAATAAGGGCAATACCGCATTGCGTAGAAAATTGCGATCGTAATCGTTACTGAGATTACTGCGATCATCGACCCAGCTTAACGCATGTGCTTGCGCATAATCGTTGATAGCTGGCTTTGAAACGTTTAGCAACGGTCGCAGCATAAGACCCAGGCCAAAAGCCATGCGCTCAGGCATTGCCGATAACCCGCGCAAACCACTGCCACGAAATAGTTGCAACAAAACCGTTTCCAATTGATCGTCTCTGTGTTGGGCAACCAACAGCACATCATTAGCGCCAATTAATGACTTTAATGCTTTGTAACGGGCATTCCTGGCGGCTTCTTCAGGACTTTCTCCCTGGCTTGCAACGGCATTTACCCGCAGCAGTATAAAATTAACGTCCAGGTTTTCTGCCGTTATTTTGCAATGTCTGGCCCAGGATTCTGCTTCTGCCTGTAAACCATGATGCACATAAACCGCAGTGATTTTGTCCTTAAGTTCTGTTATTGAAGCGCACAAGTGTAATAACACATGAGAATCCACACCGCCGCTGTAACCTATGTAAATATGTGCCGGGTTATTACATTGATTTAACGCTGATGTTATAGAATGTGCTGAAAGCAACTCTGTCATGTGTTTTCTTGGTGAGGCGTTGTGCGGTAAATGTTCAGCCCTTTTTTTTCAAAGAAAGGGACTGAACATTGATGCTATGTGAGTTAAACAGAATACTTAATAGACCATGGAAACAGACATTATTACCTTGGCTTTTTCTTCGTGTCTTCGTGGTTTTAGATCTTAAGCTAATGCCTCAGGTTAGCGCAAGCCGATCATTTTTTTTTAATTAAATTTTTTATAACAGGCCAACCGTGCTTTAACCATTGCTCTTTTACGAACAAGGCTGCGGGTTTAATCTGACGGGAAAGGGTCTTAAGAACCACCCATATCCGATCGGCGATTGATGCTTCGGGGCTATCTCGCCATTCCAAATAACGTGAACCGAAACCATTAATAAATACCGGTTTAAACAGCCACATCTCCAAAATAGACGTGAACCACATAAACATAAAAGAAATCCCCATACCCATACCGGCAAAAATAACCAGCCAGGCAAACATCGGGTGAATTTTAGTCAGCCACCAGGACATAATATCTGCCACAAGAAACGCATAAGGCATACCGATTGCGATACATTTATATTGCGTTGTTGTCGTTTCTGCAAAACTAAAAATAAGACCGACAAACATGAAAATAAAGCTGATACCGAACAAATGGATATGCGAAATCCGCGTTAAGGAGGCGAAGGTAGCCCCGGTATCCTGGGTAGTATAGGGTTTTAATTCCTCATAACTGGTAAAACTGGGTATTCCAGAGGCTTCTTTGTTATGGCACATCACACATCGGGTTTCGATTATTTTTTCAATGCCGTTATCTTTATAATCATACTTATCCGCACCATCTCTGACCCACTCCATAATCTTGAAACGTTCCTGATCGGGTGCATTGGCTTTCATGGCACCGTTAAGCTGAGTTTCGAGTACCGTGCCTGAACGGTTGCCGTAATAACTGTAAACAATATCATCAACCGACAAACCAAATTTGCCGTCCGCCATGCCATGCGTAAATAATATCTGAATTAATGCAAACAGATAGCCTATGCCTACGGTACAAAGATAACCGGTAAACAATACCTTGATAGGCGTATCGTGATCTTTTAAAGGCGTGAATTTTGGAGTCATAATTTCGTATAATTTATGGGTACGCTGGACACATCATGAATCCATGGGTTTAAAAAAAGTACCGGCAAAACTTATAATGATGAGTCCTAAGTGCTGGCACTGGATAACATTATAACCTGCCTTGACTTAAGTGCTTATGGTTACTGTTGATAATTTATGCTACCCCCCTTTTAGCTTTTGTTTCTGGTATTTCAATAAGATAGTCCTTTCGTTTAATGCAACAGCAATTATCGCACCACTAATAAAAGCACTTGCTCAAGATAACAACCGAACCCTGTCATTTCCTCGAAAGTGCGTAGCCGTTGCATAAGTAAAATTCTTAAATCATAAGACAACAAAACACTTATCTTATTGAAATAGTTTATTTTTATTGTTAGTTATTTTAGCAAGCTAAAGCGGCATCCACTTTATTCAAAAACAGTTCGTATCAATTGATTATTAATTTCAGCCGTTACATTGAGGGGAGCGCCCCGTATTTAATCATTGAACAGGGTCTATTATGGTGCAATATCAGATCGATTGCACAAAATTGATGTGGGTTTTAAGACTTTTTAAAGGCGTATAAATAGGCATCCTTCATAGAAGCCCAAAAGCAGTTGACACTTTTTTACCACAAAAAATGCTAATAATCACTGTCGGGTTAGACGTTAGGCGTAACCCGGCACAGATACTTCGATTTGTCGGGTTACGCTATCGCTAACCCGACGCGACGCGACGATAAATGCAAAAAGTGTAAACCGAGGAATCAAGGATGCCAAATACTATAAACAAAAAAAGCCGATGCAAAACATCGGCTTTTTAATTTAATGGTCGGCTTGGATTACAAACTGTTTACAGCATTCAATTCTTGAAAAGCCTGCTCTAAACGTGTGACCATGCCTACTTCACCGGCACGTTGCCAAACGCGTGGATCGTAGTATTTTTTGTTAGGCTTGTCGTCACCGTCAGGGTTGCCGATTTGACCTTGTAAATAAGCTTCGTTTTGCTTGTAAAAGTTCATGATTCCTTCCCATGTAGCCCATTGGGTATCGGTATCAATGTTCATTTTAACCACGCCGTAGCTAATTGATTCTTTGATTTCTGCAGCAGAAGAACCTGAACCGCCGTGGAAAACAAAGTTTAATGTATTTGCAGGTATACCGTATTTTTCAGACACATATTTTTGTGAATTGTCTAAAATGGCCGGTGTTAATTTAACGTTACCTGGCTTATAAACGCCATGTACGTTACCAAATGAAGCTGCAATAGTGAAACGATGACTAATTTTGCTTAATTCTTCATAAGCATAAGCAACATCTTCCGGCTGTGTGTACAACAAGGAATGATCCATATCTGTGTTGTCAACGCCGTCTTCTTCACCGCCGGTAACACCCAGTTCGATTTCAAGCGTCATACCCATTTTGGACATACGCGCTAAATAGTGACCGCAAATTTCGATATTTTCTTGCAGACTTTCTTCAGACAAATCCAACATGTGCGAACTGAATAACGGTTTGCCTGTTGCAGCAAAATGTTTCTCGCCAGCATCCAACAATCCATCAATCCAGGACAATAATTTTTTTGCTGCGTGGTCTGTGTGTAGAATAACCGGTACGCCGTAAGCTTCTGCCATAAGGTGTACATGCTGAGCGCCTGAAATAGCACCTAAAACAGCAGTTTCCTGCCCTTCCAACTTAAGGCCCTTACCAGCAACAAATTGAGCGCCACCGTTAGAGAATTGAATCACTACAGGTGATTTTACTTTAGCAGCTGCTTCTAATACCGCATTGATTGAATCGGTATTGATAACGTTAACAGCCGGCATTGCAAATTTGTTTTCTTTGCAAATCGCGAAGATTTTTTGAACATCTTCACCGGTTACAACACCTGGTTTAACTACATCTAAAATTTTTTGTGACATTTATAAATCCTGTTTCAGTCGATTACGTAGAAGCCTGTAAAGTCGAAGCCATTCGGATGTCAGTCAATAAAACAATCCGCTTCCGAATAGCCTGGAACTTTTTTAACCTTCGAGGCTAGCCAAACGCGCTGCAAGAAGTTCTTCAAGTGCTTCCAACGCTTTCGCAAAACCACTGATGCCTTCAGCCAGCTTATCGTTAGCCATACGGTTTTCAACGTGCATACGGTCGAAAGTGGCTTTATCTATTGTTAATTTTTCAATTGACATTTTAGCTGAATTTTCTGGATCCAGCTTGCGTGGCAAATCGCCCTCTGTCGCTTGCAATTCTGCCAGCAAAGAAGGAGCAATGGTCAATAAATCACTGCCTGCCAGTTCTGTAATTTCACCAATGTTTCGGAAGCTAGCGCCCATTACTTCAGTTTTGTAACCAAATTTTTTGTAATAGTTGTAAATTTCAGTCACTGAAACAACACCTGGATCCTCTGCTGGTGGGTATGAATCACGGCCGGTGTCTTTCTTATACCAATCAAGAATACGTCCGACAAAAGGAGAAATCAGGGTGATTCCGTTTTCAGCACAAGCAATTGCTTGGTGAAGTCCAAACAAAAGTGTCAAGTTGCAATGAATCCCTTCTTTTTCGAGAACGGCAGCAGCCTGTATGCCTTCCCAGGTAGCAGCAATTTTAATTAAGACACGTTCACGCGACACGTTTTGTGCTTCATACTGTGCGATCAATTCACGACCTTTAGCAATAGTCGATTCAGTATCGAAAGACAGGCGTGCGTCAACTTCAGTAGAGACGCGACCTGGAATAATCTCGAGTATCTTATGCCCAAAAGAAACTGCAAGACGTTCAAAAGCAAGATCAACTACTTGAGCAGCCAAAGCAGCGTGCCCTAAACTAGATCTAGCCGCTTTCAGCGTGTCATCAACAATACCTTGATATTGTGGCATTTGTGCCGCTGCGGTAATTAAGGATGGGTTAGTCGTTGCATCACGAGGTTTGAAAGTTTCAATAGCCTGGATGTCGCCGGTATCCGCAACAACAACAGTGATTTCTTTGAGTTGTTCTAGTAAATTTTTTCCCATAAGAGGTGCCTTTTATATATAATTAAAAATTTTGAATATTCGCACGTCATAATTATAGTTCCGCGAATGCATGAATTTAGAAGTTGACAAAAACATTACTGATCAAAACAATCTGGCCTAAACCTATCCCGATAAAGGGAGAAACAGAGACATCAGCCAGCGTTATCAGGTACACGGTAACTTGTTGGTCTGTTTCTCAGAGATTTATCAACCTTGGTGACGCATGTACTTTTCAACACCCGTTTCAGTGACAACGGGTTTTTGTTTTTCAACCAAAGCTTGTCTCACCATATATTTGGCAACCCGGCTAATCTGTGGCAGACCGGCCTGATCCTGTAGATACTTGGCAACTCCGGTTGGACCAACCTGTTGCTTAACCTGCTTGACAGATAAAGCGGCTAAAGCAGCTTGTTTTGCCAAGTACTTGGCAACTCTGCTAGGTTGCGGCAAACTTTCCTGACGCTGCAAATATTTGGCAACTCCAGATACCTCTACTTCAGCATGCTTTATTTGCGACGCAGACAAAGCAGTTTGTCTTGCCAAATATTTGGCAACTTTACTGGGTTGCGGCAAACCAGCCTGATGTTTCAGGTATTTTGCTACACCACTAAGTCCTGGAGCTTCTTTTTTATTTTTTAGATATTTTTCAACGCCGGTTACTTCAAGCTCACCTGATGACTGCTTTTTCTGTTTTTCAGCAATGGCCTGTCTCAGCAAATACTTGGACACACCACTGGTCGGAAACTGACTGCGGCTTTCCAAATATCTGGCAACGCCACTGACTAATTTGGCAGGTTCCAGGCTTTCTTGTTCTTGCGCTTTTCTGCAAGCTAAATAATCCTGATGATCCAGATACTTCGCAACCCCGGTAAGTCCACTCACATCTCTTGAGTAAACAGGATAATCCGTCTTAACTTCTTCAACTTCCTCAATTTTTGGTCGTTTCATGAAAAAGAACAGTCCGGCAACTGCCGGAAAAAACAAACCATTCAAGTTATTCTGGCTCATTGATTACCCCCGGTCGCGCATGTACTTTTCAACTCCAGTTGCTGCTTTCGCTGACGTTGTTTTTTGTGACGCTGCCTGTTTTGCCATGTACTTGGCAACGCCGGTTGCTGATGCGGATTTAACGCGCGTTTCCAGATACCTTGAAACGCCGGTGCCTGATACTCTATTCAAGTATTTAGCCACACCCGTAGTGAGTGCATAAGAGGCTTTAACAGGTTGCCGGGTTGTCGTTTTTTTCTGTACGGCAGGAGTGCTGCGTATTTTGAAGAAATAAAATCCAGCCAAGGCAAGAGCAATCAAACCTATCAGATAGCTCGTAAAAGATGACTCTTCTGTGCTTTCGGCAGCTTCAGTAGCGCTTACACTTTCAACTGATTTTGAAACAACTTCTTTCTTCGGTGCAGATGCCTTAACAGACTCGATGTGCTTGTAATTAGGATCTTGATACAGCACTTCTGGCTGGAAGTCAGCAGCAGGATACTTTGAATCTTGTGCATTTTCAGCTGCCGAGCTGGCAGCAGCTTTTGGTGCTGCTACAGCAGATTTAGTTGTCGTTGTTTTTGGGCTATTCTTGGCGATATAGTCACTATCTTGGTAAAGCACTTCCGGCTGGAAGTCTGCGGCAGGATATTGTTGATCTGCACCTGCAACGGTACTTGCCAACAGCAATACCGCAAATGCACCACTGGTCAAATTATTCTTTTTCACGTTGTTCACCTAAAAGTCGGAAGAAGTGGATCAAGACCCCGACCTGATAGACTGCTGTGCGCATCTAAAGATTGAGGTCTTTCTCCAAATATAATGTGTGTAACTACTCTATATTTCGTTTTAAAATTAAAGTACTGCTTCTACGTTCTTAACTACGTTTTCAACGGTGAAGCCAAACTCTTTGAAAAGCTGACCCGCTGGAGCAGACTCGCCGAAACGGTCGAGGCCTACAATTTTACCGTTGGTACCTACGTACTTCCACCAACCATCAGTAACACCGGCTTCTACAGCAACACGTTGAGTCACGGCAGAAGGCAATACCGATTCACGATAAGCGGCATCTTGAGCATCAAAGATGTTTGTGGACGGCATAGAAACAACACGAATTTTCTTACCGGCGGCGTTTAATTGCTCAGCGGCTTTCAGTGCCAGTTCAACTTCCGAACCGGTAGCAATAATGATCGCTTCCGGTTGACCATCACAGTCACTCAGGATATAGCCACCGCGTGAAATTGCCTCAATTTGTTGTTGAGTACGTGGTACGTGAGGCAGATTCTGACGAGAAAAAACCAAAATAGAAGGACCGTGTTGACGTTCAAACGCGGCTTTCCAAGATACTGTCGTTTCAACTGCATCACAAGGACGCCAAACTTGGATGTTTGGAATCAAACGCAGTGTTGCGATTTGTTCAACCGGTTGATGAGTAGGACCATCTTCACCCAGACCGATAGAGTCATGAGTATAAACAAAGATAGAACGAATCTTCATCAAAGAAGCCATACGCAACGCATTACGTGCATATTCCGAGAACATCAGGAAGGTCGCGCCAAAGGGAATTAATCCGCCATGCAGTGCGATACCATTCATGATTGCAGACATGCCAAATTCACGTACACCATAATTGATGTAATTAGCATCAGGCTTATCAGCACGCATGGGTCTGTAGCCAGTCCATTCGGTCATGTTGGAACAGCCCAAGTCAGCAGAACCACCAAAAATCTCAGGTAAAATCTTTGCAAAACCTTCAATGGCAGCCAATGAAGATAGACGTGTAGCAGTTGTCTTGGCTTCAGCATTAACCGCGCTTACAAATGCATCGGCATCAACTTTCCAGTTATTGGGTAAATCACCCGCCATACGACGTTGGTATTCAGCCGCTAATTCAGGATGGGCTGCTTGATAGGCGGCGAATTTTTCATTCCATTCGCTTTCAGCTTTTGTACCTTTTGCTTTAGCATCCCAACCCGCATAAACATCAGCAGGAATTACAAATGCTTCATGATCCCAGCCTAAAGCTGCCTTGGTCAGATTAATTTCGTCCTGACCTAATGCCGCACCGTGACAAGCATGACTTCCCGCTTTGTTCGGCGAACCAAAACCAATAGTTGTTTTGCAACAAATCATGGTAGGTTTATCGGTCATGGCTTTAGCCATTAGGATTGCTTTGGTTAGTGCAGCATAATCGTGGCCATCGACATCAGCGATTACATGCCAGCCATAAGCTTCAAAACGCATCGGCGTATTGTCAGTAAACCAGCCATCAACATGTCCGTCAATGGAAATGCCGTTGTCGTCCCAGAAGGCGATTAAATTACCTAAGCCCAAAGTTCCTGCCAAAGAACACGCTTCGTGGGAAATGCCTTCCATCAAACAACCATCGCCTAAAAAGGTGTAGGTGTGATGGTCAACAATTTTGTGTCCATCTCTGTTAAATTGAGCAGCCAGTGCCTTTTCAGCAATTGCCATGCCCACAGCATTGGTAATACCTTGACCTAAAGGACCGGTCGTTGTTTCTACGCCTGGTGCATAACCATATTCTGGATGACCGGGTGTTTTAGAATGAAGTTGACGAAAGTTCTTCAGCTCTTCGATAGGTAAGTCGTAGCCAGTCAAGTGCAACAATGAATAAATCAACATTGAACCGTGACCATTTGAAAGCACGAAACGATCCCGATTTGACCATTGTGGATTGGTCGGATTGTGGCGCATAAAATCGTTCCACAAAACCTCGGCGATATCCGCCATTCCCATTGGGGCTCCTGGATGTCCAGAGTTTGCTTTTTGAACGGCATCCATGCTCAAAGCGCGTATGGCGTTCGCTAATTCTCGGCGCGAAGTCATATTATTCTCCTTTATTATTTTTATAAATTACGTGTAGTGACTTTTATCAGTTGTGCGATCTCGTCACGAAATGTTCTTTTGATGCAAATCAAATAACGATGATAGAACGAGTGGATAACCACTCGTTCTTCTGTCGTTATTCTAAGTTAGCGTGCCTTTCTCTCATTATTTCTTCAGGAATTCCTTTTTCATGAATAATATGAGAAATAGTTGCTTCCAAAAATAACAAGGTAGATAGTTCAAACACTGTTCCCATTGGCATGCCCAGAACCTTGCCATACAGTTCATTCTTGCCAATTTGAAATACGCCATCTGCCAAATCGCCAATGGTTGAATCGCTTTTCGCAGAAATCAGTACTATTTTAGCACCTATTTTTTGTGCATTTTTGGTGAATGCTATTAATTGTTCAGTCTCTCCAGATCCGGAAATAATGATCAACAGGTCACCGCTTTTAATACTTGGCGTCACAATTTCGCCTACGACACTTACATCGTAGCCGCCATGAACCAGTCTCATCGCAAAAAAATTGCCAACAAGTTTGGATCGTCCAGCGCCTGCGATAAAAATACGCTTTGCGTCGTCAAGTAACTGGGTCAACTTTGCATCATACGAATCATCTGTAGCTTCAAGAACACCTGAAATCTTTTCTATGATAAGTTGCTGATGCATAATTAAACCGCATCAACCAATTCGCGAATTTCACGAGCTGCATCAGCAGGTGATGCAGCGCCATAAATGGCCGCGCCAACTACAACAATGCTTGCACCGGCTCTAACAACGTCTTGTACTGTTGAAGCTTTGATACCGCCCGCGACTGAAATTCTTACCGGTAAGCCCAGTGCTGCGATGTCATTCAAATCAGCAAAAGGTGTATGACCGGCGGCTTGTGCATCAAGACCTGTGTGAATACCCATGATTTGGGCACCGGCTTCTGCAGTTGCTTTTGCGCAGGCGACTTTGTCTTCAACATTAATCAAGTCGATTTGTGCTTCTGCACCATGCGCATTGGCTGCTTTGATAACGCCTTGGCAAGTTGCCAGACCTGATACACCAAGAACAGTAACGATATCAGCGCCAGCTGCGTAGAAAGGAGTTGCTTCGTACTCGCCAGCATCCATTGTTTTAAGATCAACCAACAGTAATTTATCTGGAAATCTTTCTCTTAATTCTCTAACCAGATTGATGCCATTGTGTTTGATACAAGGAGTTCCAATTTCAAAAATGTCAACATAAGGTGCTACCAAGGTAGCAAGTCCTACTGTTGCGTCAAAATCCAGTGAATCTAATGCCATTTGAATTAATGCTTTTGCCATGATAAGTGCTCCGAAGGGTTATATTAATAATTATTTTTGGTTACATACTTGTTTTGCGGACATAACTGTAAATTAGAAAGGGTGCTGATGTCAATGGCAAATCATCAATGATCAATATCTTGCGCACCCCCAAGGGTATAATGTAGACTAAATTAACCCTAAATACAAAGCGTGATTAATGACCTCACTCTTCTATCCGTGCTTTAAACGACTGCTCTCCCGCATGAATTTACCGATAGATACCTAATGACTGCTTTACTTTATCAAGAAAGTCTCAGGTATTCATTGCCGGTTACAAAAGTATACCCGACCAGACTGCACACCCTTATAACTTAAACAGATCATAAAAATTTTTAGTCGAAAGGTCGGCTATTTTATTGGCTGATATGCCTCGTAATTCGGCAATCTGCTCTGCGACATAGCGCACATAAATTGGATAGTTGGGTCTGCCACGAAAAGGTACAGGCGCTAAATAGGGCGAATCCGTTTCTATAAGAAACCGATCGGCCGGTATTTTTTTAGCGACCTCTTTTATTACGGTGGCGTTATTGAACGTAACAATACCGGAAAAGGATATATAAAAATTTAAATCCATTGCTTGCCGGGCAAATTCCCAATCTTCAGTAAAGCAGTGAATAACGCCCCCGACTTCGCCTGCACCCTCTTCTTTAAGAATGCCCAAGGTGTCTTTTTTGGCTTCACGGGTATGAATAATTAACGGTTTTTTTAGTGCTTTTGCAGCATTAATATGATTTCTTAAGCGCTGATGTTGCCAACTTAAATCACCTTCACTACGAAAATAATCCAGCCCCGTTTCTCCTATGCCAATCACATTATCGGGTTTTCCTAAAGCAATAAGCTCATCGACACTCGGATCTTTACAATCCTGGACATTCGGATGCACGCCAACAGTCACCGATATTTGTTGAAATCCGGCCACCAATTCAAGCATGGCCGGATAGGACTCCAAATCAATAGCTATACTCAACAAGTGTTCAATTTGTTGTACCGCTGCTTCCTGCATAAAACAGGAAAAATCATTTTCGTAGGGAGAAAGATCAATACGATCCAGATGGCAATGTGAGTCAATTAACATGAATGAGAAAGTTACATGGTGTGGGTGGATCGGTCAGACTTTAAAGCGCCTGCCAAATAGGTTTCTATTTTGTTTCGCGCAATACCGCCGTCCTGATCGCTAAACTGTACGCCAATGCCGCTGGATCTATAACTCCCTGCTTGCGGTGGTGTTTTCCAGATTATTTTCCCGACAATCGGTAGCCGTTCAGTTTCTTCCATTAAATTTAACAGCAAAAAGACTTCCTGTCCCATTTCATAGTCCCGATTGGTGGGAATAAACAAGCCTCCGTTAATGACAAAAGGCATGTAGGAGGCATATAACGCACTCTTGTCCTTAATTGAAACGGTCAATATACCTTGTCTGGGCGCTGATTCTGCCATGGTTATTTGCTCGGGTTAAGTTCAAACCATTTTATTAAAATCTCTTCGAATAGAGTCTGTTTATTTATTTGGGTATTAAGTCGTTGCCGATTCAGCAGCATTAAATCATATAATTTGTAGAGCTCTTTTAATTCCAATTGCGAAGACAACTCTTGCAATGGTTCTATCAAATCCGGATTATATAACCAGTCAGATTTTATTGGGTAACGGCATTTAATCATGTCCATAATCCAGGACGTTATCCAGAATATTAAAGATGATTCAGGTAATTTATACCAGTCTTCGGCGATAATGACAGGATGCCTGCGCTGTTTTGCTATATCCATCCACGCCTTGAAACAGTCATTACGAAGCGCCAAGGTGCCATCCCTTGCATAATCCAGCGCCAGTAACGGGGAACCTTCCGCCAAACCATACAAGGTCATGGCGTTATCCTGTGATATTTCTGTATTCTGCTGTTTTAGCCAAGTAACGACCGTTGCTTTATCAGGCCTGGCAACAGCAAGTTTCTGGCAGCGACTCATAATAGTCGCAGGTAAGTGCGCCGGCTTATCAGTTACCAAAAGTATAACGGTGCGCTCTGTTGGCTCTTCCAGGCATTTTAAAAAAGCATTAGCGGCGGCCTTGTTCATGAGATCAGCAGGACTGACAATGACAACCCGCCAGGACTCAAACTGGGGTTTTAGGGTTAACCGGGTTACCAGACTCCGAATTTGTCCGATAGTAATGGTTTTTCCGGGCTCTTCGGGGCCTATCTCGATAAAATCAGGATGTGTTTGGGCATTAAGCAGCAAACAACGATCACAATGACCGCAACGTAAACCATTATCTTGCGGCTTGACGCAAAGCAGGGAAAAAGCAAATTGTTGGGCTAAATGCTGCTTGCCCAAGCCTTTATTTCCGCTTATTAGTAAGGCTTGGGGAACGCGATTTTGCGCTCTATATTCGCACAGGCGCGCCCAATTTGGTTGCTGCCAAGGCAATACACTCATCTTAAGAAGGTACCAATAACATCAATCAGCGCCCTTTGCACATCAGCTAACGACTGGTTAGCCTTAATCAACTTAATACGCTCAGGATGTAGTTCCGCTTGCAATAAATAAGCACGCCGAACCTGTTCAAAAAAACTGATTTTTTCTGATTCAAAACGATCAAATGCACCCCTTTCCCTGGCACGCTCAATACCTATTTCAACAGGCGCATCCAGTAAAACCGTTAAATCGGGCCTTAGATTGCCTTGCACCAAATGTTCCAACCACTCAATCGTGCTAACGCGCATATTTCTGCCGCCGCCTTGGTAAGCGTAAGTGGCATCAGTAAAGCGGTCACAAAGTACCCACGCCCCTTTTGCTAAAGCGGGCTCAATCACATGCTTGATATGCTGGGCGCGGGCTGCAAAAATCATTAATAATTCGGCATGCTCAGAAATGGCCTCACTGTCCTTGTCCAGCAACAAATGACGAATTTTTTCGGCCAGCACTGTCCCCCCCGGCTCTCGGGTAACAACAACAGAAATAGCATGCTGTTGTAAATAGTCCTTTATAAAGATCAAGTTGGTGGTTTTTCCGACCCCTTCTCCTCCTTCCAACGTTATAAATTTACCTCGGGTCATTTTTTCTTCCTTTGATAGCTGTCGACTGCCAGATTATGATCTTTTAAGGTAGCAGAAAACTGATGGGTACCGTCACCACGTGCTACAAAATAAAGGCTATTGCTATTATCCGGATGCAGAGCCGCATAAATGGCATCACGTCCCGGCATGGCAATTGGTGTTGGCGGCAAGCCTTTTATTACATAAGTATTGTAAGGTGTCGCGGCTTTTAAATCTTTATAGGCAATATCGCCCTGATAACTGTCACCCATACCATAAATGACCGTAGGGTCGGTTTGTAGCAACATGCCCGTTTGCAGTCTGCGTATAAATACTCCGGCTATCAGCGGCCTCTCTGCAACTACTGCGGTTTCTTTCTCGACAATTGAAGCAAGAATCAAGGCTTCATAAGGCGTTGCGAAAGGCAAATCTTCGGCTTTATGTTGCCACTCCTGCTTTAATACTAACTGCATTTTATCGTAGGCTCTTTTTAATAAAGCAACATCCGTGGTGTGCTTTTCAAAAAAATAAGTGTCAGGAAAAAACAAGCCTTCCGGTTGCTTTACGTCAGCACCCAACTGAAACATTAACGCGTTATAATCAACTTGCTGAAAGGCATGTTCAAGATTAGGATTATTCTTAATCTCCAACAATATTTCTTTAAAACTCCAACCTTCCGGAAAAGTAATGGCATACTGTTTGGTTTTTCCTTGCACAAACACGGCTAATATTTCAGGCAGGGTTAAACCGGAGGCTAACTCGTATTCTCCGGTTTTAAGTTTTTTAACCGCATCTTCGGAAACAGCAAACACTTTAAACCAGAGCGGTTTAACGTCTACGTTTTGGGCTAACAGCTTATCGGTAATCTGATTAAATGAATCACCTTTATTGATTTCTATAACAACCGGCTTGCCCACCACTGCCGGCGTGATTAAGGCGCTTTTAAAGTCCCGCCACGCCCAACCACTGACGACAATTAACGCAAGCAAGACACCCGCGATAATTTTAAAGGCCACCGCTGGTTGCCTCATTTTGAAAACGAGCGAGACAGGTTTGTAATTGACGTGTTACTTCGCCTACCGGAAAACAGGTTCTTGCGATTTGTCTGACCGGCCAAATACCTGCAATCGAATTACAAACAAAGACCTCATCGGCCGATAACAGCTCATCTTGAGTAAATGTATGCTCTATCGCAGAAATACCCTGAATAGAAGATATCGCCATTAAAATACCGCGAATAATCCCCGCAACACCGGCAAACGTCAACACTGAAGTATAAAGAGTGTGATTTTTAACATAGAAAAGATTGCTCATTGTTCCCTCAATAACATGCCCGTTAATATCCAGCATAATACCTTCCTGAATTGCGGGATCAGTCCATTCCGCCCTCGCCAGTATTTGTTCAAGCCTGTTCAGATGTTTAATACCTGCCAATGCCGGATTTAATCCCAAACGGGTATCGCAAAAACGGGCGACTATCCCCTGCTCTTTATAGCTGCCTGGATAATCAGGAAATGGATGTAAACTTAATACGCGGGTAGCCTGAATCACGTCAGGTTGACGATAACCTCGCCCGCCAGAACCGCGAGTGAGTATCAACTTAAGGACGGCATTACTTGAATGTTCTGAAAGTTTTTGAGCCTCAAAGGCAAGCAGCTCAGCACCCGGAAAAGGGATATAAAGCCGCCGGCAACCTGCCTTTAATCGATCGATATGCCGATCAAAAAAAACAGGCTGTCCGTTGATAACGGCTATCGTTTCAAATAATCCGTCACCGTATTGAAAACCCCTGTCGGATATTTCAATATGCTCCCTGCATTCACCATTAACCAGTATCATTCGTAGAGACGCAATACGTGCGCCTTTACCTTACTCGTACCGCTTAAAAACCAAAGAACCATTAGTGCCGCCAAAACCAAATGAATTGGACATGGCCACATCGATTTTCATATTTCTTGCCGTATTTGGGACAAAATCAAGGTCACACTCAGGGTCTTGATTTTCGAGATTGATGGTTGCCGGTGCAATTTGATCTTTAATGCTTAATGCAGTAATCACGGCCTCAATACCTCCGGCAGCACCTAACATGTGACCCAGCATGGATTTTGTAGAACTGATTGCTACGCTATAGGCATGATCGCCCAATGCCGCTTTCATCGCATGGGTTTCACCTAAATCACCGGCCGGCGTTGAGGTGCCATGCGCATTAATGTAGTCAACACTGTCGGCATTTAAACCGGCATCACGCAAGGCATTTCTCATGCACCGCGCTGCACCTTCACCACCCGCTGAAGGTGTCGTCATATGATAGGCGTCAGCACTCATGCCATAGCCGACTAATTCGGCATAAATTTTTGCGCCTCGGGCTTTGGCATGCTCCAGCTCTTCAAGCACCACAACACCCGCACCATCGCTTAATACAAAGCCATCACGATCACGATCCCAAGGACGACTGGCGGCTTGAGGGTCATCATTACGACGGGATAAGGCTTTGGCTGAAGCAAAGCCACCCATTGCCGTTGGCGATGTTGTACAGCGCTCTGCGCCGCCGGCAATCATCACATCGGCATCGCCATATATTATCTTGCGGGCGGCATCGCCAATATTATGCGTGCCGGCCGCACAGGCAGTCACAATGGCAAAGTTAGGGCCTTTTAATCCGTATTTGATTGAAAGGTTACCTGAAATCATATTGATAATGTTACCTGGAACAAAGAATGGGGAAATGCGACGAGGGCCGCCTTTCTCATAAGTTGCATAACATTCTTCAATACCGGTAATGCCGCCTATGCCTGATCCGACCGCTACGCCAATCCGTTCTGCATTGGCTTCGGTGATTTCAAGTCCGGAATCTTCAATGGCTTGAGAACCTGCCGCCATACCGTAATGGATAAAAGCGTCCATCCGCTTGGCATCTTTGTCGGAAATATATTGGCTAATATCAAAATTTCTTATGACTCCGCCAAAAGTGCTGGCAAATACAGAAATATCAAAAGAATCAATTGGACTGATGCCGCTTTTACCGTTAATAATGCCATCCCAAGTTTCTGAGACAGTGTTGGCTAAGCAGGTAACTGCACCCAATCCAGTTATTACAACTCGACGTTTGCTCAATGTAATGTACCGTAAGATAAGGGGAAGATAAAAATGAAGGGGTAGTGACTTAAAGACTGTTGTTAAACAACGTGAACAATCTATATTTTAATAATCCGGTATGTTACAGGATAATTGCGTACATTTTGTGCACGTTATTTACAAACAGCTAACCAGTGAATGAACAATGTGCCCATCCACTAGAAATCAGTGTTACGCGTTTTTGCTCACGTAATCGATTGCTTGCTGAACAGTAGTGATTTTTTCAGCTTCATCGTCTGGAATTTCGCATTCAAATTCTTCTTCAAGAGCCATAACGAGTTCAACTGTATCCAGAGAATCGGCACCGAGGTCATCAACAAATGAAGCATCGATAGCGATATCTTCTTTAACACCTAATTGCTCTGCTACAATCTTTTTTACTCGTTCTTCAATGTTACTCATAATTATTATCCTCAAACAACGCAAGTTTTTCCTATCTTAAGAAACTTACATTGGTATTGTTATTAGTTTTGACTGAATTCCCGTCTCCGGCAAATCCAGACGGTTTCGCAATTATACTTAATATTACAACAATGTCACCAAATTAAGGCATAAACATCCCGCCATTGACATGCAAGGTTTCACCTGTGATATAACCTGCACCTGCCGAAGCAAGAAAGGCAACAGTGTGAGCAATTTCTTTTGCCTCGCCTAAACGACACAAGGGAATGGATGCCAATAAGGCATTTTTAATGTCATCACTCAATTCCCGGGTCATATCCGTATCAATAAATCCAGGTGCGACGGTATTAACGGTAATGTTGCGTGAACCGACTTCTTTCGCCATTGACTTGGCAAAGCCCACCATACCCGCTTTGGCAGCGGCGTAATTGGCCTGCCCTGCATTGCCCGTAAAGCCCACCACGGAGGAAATATTAATAATACGCCCTGTTTTAGCTTTCATCATACCGCGCAATACAGCCTTGCTCATCCGAAAAACAGACGTTAAATTGGTGTTGATAATGTCATCCCATTCATCATCCTTCATCCGCATCAACAAATTATCCCTGGTAATACCTGCATTATTGACCAATACTGTCGGCGTACCAAACTCGTCGTTAATCGCTTTCATCACGTCCGTAATGGAGCCGACATTAGACACGTCAAGCCTAACACCACGACCCTTTTCACCTAAATAAACGGAAATTGAATCAGCACCAGCGTCCGATGTCGCGGTGCCAACAACAAAAAATCCATCATCAGCCAATCTTTCGGCAATGGCCCTGCCAATGCCACGACTGGCACCTGTTACTAAAGCTATTTGCTTAGTCATTGAATTGCTCCAACACCTTGTTTAACGTCTCAGAATTATAGATGGAAAGATGCTCTGCATCTTTAGCGATACGCTTGTTTAACCCAATCAGTACCTTGCCCGGGCCGCATTCAACAAAGCGGACAACACCTTGATCATGCATAAACTTAATGGTATCGACCCAGCGCACAGGTTTATAAAGTTGCTCTTTTAACGCATGGCGAATCTTTTCAGGCTCTCCATGGGAAGCAACGTCTACATTATGTATCAGCGTCATTTTCGGTTTATCAATCACTGTATTCAGCAGATATTGATCCAGTTTTTCAGCCGCTGATTGCATCAAGGCACAATGAGAGGGCACACTAACCGGCAACAATAAGGCACGTTTGGCACCCGCTTCTTTTGCTGCAATCATTGCCCTTTCAACCGCCGCCAGATTACCGGCAATAACCACTTGACCCGGCGCATTAAAATTAACCGCAGAGACCACTTCATTTTCAGCGACTTGAGCACAAATAGTAACAACTTGATGATCTTCAAGCCCCAAAATTGCCGCCATTGACCCAACACCGGCGGGCACCGCCTCCTGCATTAATCGCCCCCTTTCAGCAACCAGCTTGATGCCGTCTTCAAAAGACAAGGCACCCGAACAAACCAGCGCCGTATATTCACCAAGACTATGACCTGCCATCCAGTCTGGTCGAATAATGCTATGCTTACACCACACTTCCCAAACAGCGACTCCGGCCGCCAACATGGCAGGCTGTGTATTTTGGGTTTGATTAAGGTTCTCTTCCGGCCCCTGCGTAACGATAGCCCATAAATCCTTTCCCAGCACCTCGGATGCTCGACCAAAGATTTGTTTTACCTCGTCATGACTGTCCGCCAAATCCGACAACATACCCAACGACTGAGAGCCCTGACCCGGAAAAACAAAAGCCAAATTTTTCATTTGCTTGTTCATTTTCAAAAACGCTTTAGTTAGTATTTAATTAATGCTGAGCCCCAGGTAAACCCGGCACCAAAGGCTTCAAGCAAAACGACTTGTCCGCGTTTAATGCGCCCATCACGAACGGCTTCATTAAAGGCAAGCAGCACCGAAGCAGACGAGGTATTGCCCTGATTTTCAAGCGTTACCACAACCTGATCCATGGACATTTTTAATTTTTTAGCGGTTGCCGCTATAATTCGTATATTGGCCTGATGGGGAACCAGCCAGTCAATTTCAGACCTATCCATATTATTGGCTTCAAGCGTTTCGTCAACAATGCGCCCCAACGTATTAACAGCAACCTTAAACACTTCATTACCACGCATGCTGATAGCACCCGCTTCATTCCTAGCATCTGTAGAAACTTGCGGGATCGTGCAATACAAAAGATCTTTATATTCCCCATCAGAATGAATGTGCGTAGACAAAACACCCGCATCATCTGAGGCTCTCAATAATAGAGCTCCCGCACCATCACCAAATAAAATACAGGTGCCCCGATCCGTCCAGTCGAGAATGCGCGAACAAATTTCAGACCCAACAACCAGCACCGTCTTGGCAGCTCCTGACTTGATATATTGATCGGCAATACTTAAAGCAAAAATCGATCCTGAACAAGCTGCCTGCACGTCAAATGCAACGGCGTTTTTAATCCCTAGACGCTGTTGTAGCAAACAACCCGTACTCGGATAAACATACTCAGGCGTACCTGTTGCAACAATAATCAAGTCAATGGCTTCCGGATCGCAACCGGCAGCTTCTATGGCCTGCCTGGCTGCAATTTCAGCCATGCTTGCAGCGGATTCGTTTGCGCCGGCAATTCGACGACTTTTAATACCGGTTCGCTCATAAATCCAGCTATCTGAAGTCTCAACAGTTTCTGATATTTGCTCATTAGTGCGAACTTCTTCAGGTAGATAACCACCCGTACCAATTACTCTTGAATAACGAATCATGGGATTTCTCTCAGTGCCAGGATTTTCTCCACTTGCTCGCTTATCTTTCTGATAACATCTTTTTTGACTTCAATTTCAGCAAGCACAATAGCCGTTTTAAAAGCGAGAACATCCGCTCCACCATGACTTTTAATAACCAATCCCCTAAGCCCCAAAAAACTTGCGCCATTATATAAACGAGGATCTATACGCTGCTTAAAAGACTTCAGAACCGGATAAGCAATCAATCCCACCAACTTGGTCAGGATATTCTTGCCAAAAGCTTCTTTTAACGCAGAGCCAATCATTTTGGCCGCACCTTCAATGGATTTAAGTGCAACATTACCCACAAAACCGTCAGTAACAATCAAATCAACTTTAATATTTCCGGCATTTAAAGAGTTGCCTTCTACATAACCAATATAATTTAATGACGAATTTTCCAATAATTTTGCGACGGCTTTGACCTGCTCGTTACCTTTGGTATCTTCTTCGCCAATATTTAACAAGCCCACTTTAGGATTATCAATTGCCTCAACCGCTTTAACCAGTTCATTACCCATGATGGCAAATTGAAAAAGATGCTCAGCAGTGCAATCTACATTTGCACCCAAATCAAGCACATGGGTATGCCCATAAATTGAAGGTAATGTGGAAATAATGGCAGGACGATCAATGCCGGGGATCATTTTCAAAACAAAGCGTGCCGTCGCCATTAAAGCGCCGGTATTACCCGCACTCACACAAGCGTCTGCATGGCCATCACGAACCAAATTGATAGCGACACGCATGGAGGAGTCTTTTTTGTTTTTTAGGGCTTTAGAGGGTGACTCATCCATTTCAACGCATTGAGAAGCGTGATGGATTGCAAGTCTATCTTGATAATAAGCCAATGGGTTAGGCAAAAACTGTTTAATTACAGCTTCATTGCCTACTAAAATCAGCTTTAAGTCCGGATTGTTTTTTAAACAATCCAATGATGCCGGAATAGTGACTTCAGGACCATGATCGCCGCCCATCGCATCAATTGAAATTGTTAAACTCACGCTGATGAACAACTCCGCAGTTATTGAAGGAAGCCGAACCGGATAGGGTTCGGCATAGCATCATGCCAGAGCGGAAAGATTATTAATCTTCGTCGCTTTTATTGACTATTTGACGACCTTTAAAAAAGCCGTCCGGGGTAACGTGATGACGTAAATGCATTTCACCTGTGATGGCATCTTGAGACAATGCTCTGCCTGTTAATGCATCATGTGAACGACGCTGACCACGTCTTGAACGCGATACTTTACTCTTTTGTACGGCCATTATAAATCTCCAGTGTTTTTAAGTTTGGCTAATATGGAAAAAGGGTTTTCAGTGGATAACGGTTCGTCATTCACTATTGGATCTACGGTGTTATTGTCAATTTTTTTGACAAAACAAGGTTGCCGATGTTTTGGAAATGCCGGCAAAGTGAGTAATATCTCATCTTCAATAATATTTTTAAGAGGAATTTTTCCTTCCTCAACTATTAATGGCTCATAGCCTTCAGGCAATCTATTGGCTTGATCTATTGAGGTAACAATGCCTAATTTGATGGTGCAATCAACAGGCCAATTAACAGCCCCTAAACAATTTTGGCATTGAAGCTCCAAAACAGCCTTGATATGACCTTCAATTTTTGCTAACCTCC
>SERZ01000369.1_pt1 | contig 30727 bp, 30 predicted proteins | sample 3171461 | NCBI WGS metagenome assembly SERZ01 (sample SAMN06051861, study PRJNA518727) | freshwater metagenome | biome: subpolar coniferous forest; feature: holomictic lake; material: water; isolation source: holomictic Lake 227, 6 m depth | place: Canada: near Kenora, Ontario | collected... | reverse complement strand
TCCCAAAGGCGGACTTATAAGCGGGGGAAAGGCCGAAGAAATGTTCACAACGATGCTGGATGCCGAAATGGCAAAAACATTCTCCGCGTCCGGAGGCATAGGGCTGTCTTCGATGTTTCGAAAACAAGTGGAAGCGATTCCGGAAATCGACAATACGAAAGGGTAAGAAATATTGCTAAAGTTTTGACTGATAAACGCTGATATTCTATGCAGGGTAAACATCAACACATGAAGGAGCGACATTATGATAAACTTCATTGATAGAAATCGTCCTGCAGAAGTAAAAGCCTATACCAGCCAAGCTTCCAGACTCAAGGGGAAAGAAAAGGCATCCGGGGATAATTTCACTTTGGATTCCAGCCAGGATCGGGTGTTGCTTTCACCGATGGCCAAGGAAATCCAGATGGCGAAAAATTGGTTGCAGACAATTCCTGATGTTCGGGTCGAGAAAGTGGCAGAGATCAAGAATCAGATTGCCCTGGGGGCTTACCAGATTTCTTCGGAGAGAATCGCTCACCGTATGATGGGTGAATCACTGATGAATGAGCTGTTATAGTGTTCCTGTTTTGGAAAGTTGATTTTTTCGGGTTTCTGTGGGCAGCCTGTCACATTACACGAAAGCTTTCGTTTGCACTGTGATTGCGACTGGCAGCTCATGACAGGTTACCGTAAAAATACCCTGGAAGCCCACGCTTCCAGGGTATTTTTTCTTGGGGGCGACCAGAATGACATAAACGTGACCTTTTACTTTAAAAAAAAACGGGTGATAATATGGAAAATATGTTAAAAGAGTTGTTCGTGGTGTTAGAGAATCAGGCAGGCCTTTACCGGTCGTTGCTGGATATCTTGCAGAGTGAAAAAAAAGCAGTTGTCAGTGCAAAAATAGATGCGGTTAATGCAGCCCGGATCAAGAAAGAAATGATACTGTTGTTGATTAATGAACAAGATGAGAAGCGAAAAGATGTTGTGGGAAAGATATCCAATTGCTTGGGATGCCCTTCTCTTGCCCTGACGTTGACGCAATTGGCCCAAAGGGTGGAGATTCCTTTTTCTTTAAAACTGATCCAGTGCGCTGCGGATATTTCTTCTCTTGTTCAGGACATTCATAAGGAAAATGAAATCAATAAGTCTTTGATAGCGCACTCGTTAAATCTGATTCGATCTTCAATTAAATTGATTGTGCAATTGGTGACTCCGCCTCCGGTATATTTCCGTACCGGCAAAATGTATCAGGGGGAAGTTTGCGGTACGGTTCTTTCCAGCAATGCATAAACAGCTATGTAACTCCCTCGTGGATGTCACTTCGCAATGAATGACATACTGGCATTGGTTTTACCAGCAAACACGATTCTGTCTCCCGAATCTTTCCCTTAATCCCTAACTATGGTCAATTCCATGAAGCCAATTGAAGAAATCATCCAAAAACTCCAGCCGGTTATTGATACGGTTGAAACCATAGGTCTGAATGATGTCGATGGATGGAATGCTGTCTGCTCAGATATGCATGCCATTCTGCCGTGCATTCCTGACGAATTCAGCGTTCTCTCTCAGGTCATTGATCTGTCTATTCAGGGAATTAACGCCATTATTCTTAAAACGGCCTGCAATAATTTTGCAGCCGTTGAGGCAGTGAGTAAAGGCATCTGTGTCTGCAAACAATGTCTGGAGGAGGGGGCTCTTTCAGAAGATGTCATTGATGTGGTGATCCAATCCCTGAATCAGGTTATTTCAGTAGATACGGTTGTTTCGGAATCCTTGCCCGTTGACACCGATAGAAAGGCCATGTTTCAGGATGAATTAAACGATATTGCAGCGTTATGGGTTCAACTGGAGCCAGATGACGTTCTGGGCGTTTCGAGAATCAAACAGTCGTTGGCTGTTTTCTCTGATCATGACGGTCTCTATGTTTTTGTTAAAGATCAGATACTTAAATCAATAGAAATTCTGGATATGATTCTGCTGCTTGAAGTGGATAACCTGGTGGACGCTTGGACCGAAGCGGGTATTTGTATCGAACGGGCGACTCAACTGATGGAGTACCCGAATGACATTCAGCACAAGCAGCCTGAAATCAAGCAATTTTCCCAGAAAAAGGTTGATGCGCTGCAGGATTATATGCCCAAAGATCCGGATTCCGATCTTATCGGTGAATTTGTTGCAGAAGCCAACGAACTGATTGCTCGAGCTGAGGAAGCGCTTCTCGAACTTGAAGTGGATCCGGAAAAAATGGATGCTGTGGGGACGGTATTTCGCGCATTTCATACCATAAAAGGCACATCTGCATTCCTGGAACTATCGCTCCTTTCAGAGATGGGACACCACGCAGAATCCCTGTTGAGCCGGGTAAGGGACAAAGAGATTCGCTATCAGGGCGGTTATGCCGATCTTGCCCTGAGGTCTCTGGATATGCTAAAAACCCTGATGCAGTCAGTTGAAAGGGCGCTTGGCGGAGACCCGCTGATCAAGCCCAGAGGGTATGATGATTTGATGGATGCTTTGATGAATCCGGAGGCTGCGGGTGTATCCGAGGAAAGGGATGACGTAGCTTCTCCCCGAATCGGAGATATTCTAATTGCCCAGGGGAAGGCGGACAGGCAGTCTATTGAGATGCTGGCTCAGAATTATTCGGATGAACCCATGGGCATGGCTGCAATCAAAACCGGAACGGCATCGGTAAACGATGTGGCGCACGCCCTTCGCACCCAGGAGCGGATGAAGGGTCCCGCCAAACAATTTGTCGAAACATCGGTTCGGGTCAGCACGGATCGTCTCGATCGTTTAATTGACATGGTCGGCGAAATGGTGATTGCCCATTCCATGGTGGCTCAGGATGATGTGGTCATTCAGGCCGCTCACTATGAACTTCTGAAAAAAGTGAATCATACCAGCAAAATCGTTCGAGGACTTCAGGATCTTTCGATGTCGATGCGAATGGTGCCATTGAAAGCGACATTTCAGAAAATGGCGCGTCTGGTTCGGGATGTTGCCCGAAAAGTAGGAAAAAATGTTACGTTTGCTACTGAAGGGGAAGATACCGAAATTGACAGAAACCTTGTGGATGTAATCAATGATCCCCTGATCCACATGGTAAGAAATGCCGTGGATCATGGGATCGAGTCTCCGGAAGTGCGAAAGAGAAATGGAAAACCACCCAATGGGACGGTGAAACTGTCAGCTTTCCATTCCGCAGGCAGCGTGGTGGTTCAAATAATTGATGATGGCAAGGGGTTGGATCGAACGGCCATTCTTGCAAAAGCAATAGAAAAGGGGATGATCACAGACAGCTCGACAGTGTGTGATAGAGATGTTTACAACCTGATTCTGGAACCCGGATTTTCAACGGCTGAAGTGGTTACTGACGTTTCGGGTCGGGGTGTTGGAATGGATGTGGTGAAAAAAAATATCGAATCCCTTCGCGGCCAGGTCGAGATACAGTCCGAGCCAGGCAAAGGCTCTGTTTTTCGAATGAGCCTTCCCCTGACCCTGGCGATCATTGATGGCATGGTTTTGCGGGCAGGTCAGGAAACTTATGTTATTCCAACTGTTTCTATTGTTCGATCCATCAAGCCTGATCCCAAGGATATTTCAACGGTTTTCAATATGGGGCGGGTGCTGTCTCTTCAGGGAAAATTGATTCCCCTGTATCGGCTGACCCGTCTTTACGAAATTGATGATAGTGGCGAAGATCATGAAGAGCTGGTGGTGGTAATTGAAGATGATGGCAATCAGGCTGGGCTGATCATTGACGAGTTGGTCGGCAGGCAGCAGGTGGTGATAAAAACCCTTGGGGAAACCATGCAGAAGATTCCGGGTATTTCCGGCGGCGCCATCATGCCAAACGGAAGAGTCGGGCTGATAGTGGATATCGCTGGTCTGATGAAGCTGACCGTAGGGACGGGTTTCGAACCCGCCGTACGGACGTGCGGGTTTGGAACCAGCCCCTACATGAGGTTTATCAATGATGCACGCATCCCATGAACTTAGTGACAGACAATTCCGAACAATATCAGATCTGGTATATCAGCATTGTGGCATCAACCTCAAGGATGGCAAGGAAGCATTGGTGAGGGCAAGACTGATGAAGCGTTTTCGCGCCATCGGTATGGATTCCGTCGAATCCTATTTGGAACTTATCAAGAGCAAAGCCGGTGACCATGAGCTTGATCAAATGATTGATGCCATGACCACAAACAAGACAAGTTTTTTCAGGGAAATTGAGCATTTCATATATTTACGCGAAACAGTACTGCCTCAGTTCAAGGGAAGACGGATGCGGTTCTGGAGTGCAGCCTGCTCGTCGGGGGAAGAACCTTATTCTCTGGCCATGCTGCTGAGAGAACACTTGGCGGACATTGATCGTATGGATGTGCTGATTCTGGCCACAGATATTTCAAGAAGAATGCTTGAAAAAGGCGCAAAAGCCTTATATTCTGGAGATGCCCTGATTGATCTTCCATCGTCGTATCTGCAAAAGTATTTTGTCAAGTCTCGAAATGCCGCATGCTCTTATCAGGTCGCCGATAATGTTCGGTCCATGGTTCGTCTGGCCAGATTGAATCTGATGGGTTCCTGGCCGATGAGGGGGTCATTTCACGTTATTTTCTGCCGAAATGTGATGATATATTTTGACCGTGCTACGCAACAGCAACTGATTAACCGTTTATGGGAGCTTCTTGAACCTGGCGGTTATCTCTTCGTGGGGCATTCCGAAGGGTTATCGGCTATTACGCATAAGTTCAAATATATTCGGCCAGCAACATATCGAAAATAAGTAAGAATTATGAATTGACTATTCATAATTCTTATTTACAGGATCATCAAAGATGAACCATGTAGTAGCTGTAGGGGATATGAAAACGGGGTGCAGGGAAGATATGATTGTCACCCATGCACTGGGAAGCTGTCTGGGACTGATGGTGTATGATCCAGCAGCTCAAGTCGGCGGGCTTCTTCATGCCATGCTACCGCTTTCAAAGATCAATCTGCAAAAGGCTTCTGAAAATCCTTATATGTTTGTAGATACGGGAGTACCTGAACTCTTCCGGCAATTGTATGATTTGGGAGGCCAGAAAAGCCGGATGGTGATTAAAGCAGCCGGATGCGGACAGCCCTTGGGAAACAGCGAAATGTTTAAAATTGGGGAACGCAATTACACTATACTGAAAAAACTGCTCTGGAAAAACAATATTCTGCTTGAAGCTGAGGATGTGGGGGGGGTTGCCAGCCGTACGGTGTATTTTGATATCTCAACAGGTCAAGTGATTATCAGCAGTAAAGGAGTAAAAAGAGAGCTGTGAACCAGAAAGAACTCAACCTGATTTTGGACGATGTAAAGTCGTTCCCCAGCATGCCTGCAGCGGCGCTGAAACTGCTGGCGCTGCTAAAAGATGAGAATTCGTCAAATGCACAGATCGAACAGATATTGCGGTATGAACCCGGCTTGACCGCCAATATTTTGAAGATAACCAACTCGGCTTTTTTTGGCCTTCCCAAGCAGATTGGCTCAATCCGGCAGTCCATCCTTATGATCGGTTGGAAAAAATTGATTCAAATTGTGCTTACATCCTGCGTCAACGCCATTATTGATAAGCCTGTTCAGGGCTATGAATTGTCGCCCGGAGATTTGTGGCAGCACTCCATTGCAGTTTCTGTGGCTTCCGAAATTATGGTGAAAGAGCTGAATCTTTCGGTTTCTGAAGAAGTGTTTACAGCGGCGCTGCTCCATGATGTCGGAAAAATGGTGCTAGGAAGATATGTAAAAAACGATATTGTCGCGATAGATCGGGAAGAGTTGCAGGATGTGCCTTTTGAGCAGGTCGAACGCAGAATATTCGGAATTGACCATGCTGAAATTGGAGCCAATATTCTGAGACGCTGGTCTTTTCCTCCGAGTATGGTTACTGCGGTGCGCTGGCATCATGACCCGGACGGTGCTCCCAAAACCAGCCAACTGATTGATGTGGTTCACCTGGCGGACGTGTTGTGTTTGATGTCGGGAATCGGTGTGGGCAGGGAAGGACTACAATATCGACCATCTCCGGCAGCATGTGAACGGATCGGGCTTACCGAAGCACATCTTGAAAAGGTGGCAAGTCAGACACTGCAATGTGCAAATCAGATTGCTGCATCCATCCAGGCGGATTCCTAATCCGACGTATAATTAAAGGGTGCAGGGTAGGGAACAGGATTGATTTACATGCCCCCTGAACCCTCCTTTTGTGATGGGAGAAGTGAATCTATGGGAATGAACATCCTTATTGTAGATGACAGCAGCGTGATGCGGACAATGATCCTTAAGACGCTTCGCATGAGCGGGCTTTCTCTTGGTGATGTACATCAGGCTTCAAATGGAGTCGAAGGATTGGAAATTCTCAGTCGACAGTGGATGGACCTGGTGATTCTGGATATCAACATGCCTGTGATGAATGGAGAGGATATGATGATTCGCATGAGGGAAAATCCGGAAACCCGAGATATTCCCGTTATTGTCGTATCTACAGAGGGCAGCAAGACCCGAATTGAAAATTTGGTGAAAATGGGCGCCACTTTCATTCGCAAACCATTCTCCCCTGAAATCATTCGAGATGCTGTCAATCAGAGACTCAGTACAGGAGAAAATCATGGATAATTCTCAGAAAGTTGCACTGAGCAAGGTTGTCAGAGATTCCATGGAGAAACTGGCTTTTGTGTTTTTTGCGTCTGATGTGTTTAGAGAACCGATTTCATTTCAAAATGTGGTGGCTGCTGAAGTGTCGTTTACAGGCGTTTTTTCAGGTAGGCTGGCGATGGTGATTACTGAACCTGCTTTATGTGAACTGGCCGCAAACATGCTGGGAATTGACGGTGAAGATGTCGAGCGGAATCACCTGTACGATGCTTTGAAGGAAACAGTAAACATTATATGCGGAAACTGGCTTCCGATAGAAGGCGGAGATGAGGCGGTATTTCATGTTGGTACTCCAAGGGTACTGAGTCCGTCAGAAGCTGAAGCCTCTTTAACCGGTCAGTCGCCATCTATTCTGGAAAAAATGAGTGTTGATGAAGAACCCTGCGATATTTATTTTTTCAGGAGTATCTGACTGTATGGCATGATTATGGCATATTTGTATGACAAGAGTCAGGCGTTCGGATTTCATTGGCAGGCGCCATGGACGAAAACCTGTTTTTTTGTGTCGCGTTTGTTTTTTAATAACCATCTGTGAAAGTTACCAAACAGGTCAAAATGATAAGGGTATTGATTGTTGACGATTCTGCGGTTGTCCGAAAAATATTGACCGAAGAACTGTCCAAATACAAAGACATAGAGATTATCGGGACAGCGATGGATCCTTATGTGGCACGGGACAAAATTGTCAAGCTTCGTCCGGATGTGATTACACTTGATCTGGAAATGCCGCGAATGGATGGCCTTTCTTTTCTGGCCAAATTGATGAAACATTATCCCATGCCGGTTGTGGTGTTAAGCTCTCTGACCCCCAGAAACAGCGAAATGGCAATGAAGGCTTTGGAACTGGGGGCTGTTGAAGTGCTGGGGAAGCCTGGGACAGCCTATTCAACACAAAACATCTCCCAACATCTGGTTCGTGCAATCCGTGCTGCGGCATCCGCACGGATCCAGCGACTACCTGAAAAAACCGAGGCTCTTCAATCCCAGACCGGTGTTCTTCTAACCCATACAACACATAAGGTTATTGCTATCGGGGCTTCAACCGGAGGAACAAAGGCAATTGAGGTGGTACTAAGCGGCATGCCGGTTTCCTCTCCTGGAACTGTCATTGTTCAGCACATGCCGGAAAATTTTACATCGTCCTTTGCAAAACGATTGAATGAACTGTGTCAGATGGAAGTCCGCGAAGCGCGGGATAATGACGCTGTTGTGCCCGGGGTTGCCCTTATTGCGCCGGGGAACCATCACATGCTCCTTCACAGAAGCGGAGGAAATTACTTAGTCAAAATCAAGGACGGTCCCATGGTACACTATCAGCGTCCCAGTGTGGATGTCCTCTTTCAGTCTGTTGCGGCCAGCGCCGGTAAAAATGCCGTTGGGGTTATTTTAACTGGAATGGGAGCAGACGGGGCCAAGGGTCTTTTGGCAATGAAGGAGATTGGCGCCTATACTTTGGCACAGAATGAAGAAAGCTGCATCGTTTTTGGAATGCCCAAGGAAGCCATCAAGATGGGGGCGGTTGATAAAATCGTTGGATTGGCGGATGTGTCCCGTTCCATTATTCTGGCACTGCAAAAAGAGATATCATAATCTGTTATGTAGGGGCGGGTTCCAAACCCGCCCACAAATGCATCAATACGATAACCAACACTTTACTCAACACTTTACTTAACACTGCGTGGGCGGGTTTGGAACCCGCCCCTACTCTTAAAACTTTTTACTTAAGAGGTCATTTGCTATGCTAAATATAAACTCGGCTTTATATATCGGACGAGATGCCTTGATGACCCAGCAATTGGCAATCTCCGTAACCGGACAAAATATTGCCAACGTCAACACTCCTGGATATTCCCGGCAACGGGTGAATCTGGAGAGTACGGTCATTCTTTCCTCCGAAGGGCCTGTAGGTACCGGCGTGAAGGCAAGCGGCATTGAGCGAATCTATGACCAGTTTTTGAATGCAAATATCAATGGAGAGATTCAGCAAAAAGGCAGATGGGATGCTCAGAGCCAGTCGTTGCAGCAGACGGAGATCGTTTTCGATCAATCTTCCGGTAACGGTCTTAGCCAGAATATGAGTAAGTTCTGGAATTCATGGCAGGGCCTGACATTGAACCCGTCAGGCTATGCGGAGCGAAATGCGCTGGTGGCTTCAGCCGAGGACATGACCGCTGATCTTCAGGATAAATATAAATATCTTGATCAAATACAAAAAGATATGGATAACACTATCGCAAGTGGAGTCGCTGAAGTCAATTCCATGGCATCACAGATTACCAAGCTCAATGATTCAATTGTAAAGATGGAAATGAATGGCGGCTCGGCCAATGATTTCAGGGATCAGCGGGATGTGCTGATGAATCAGCTTTCTGAAAAAATCAATTTTACCGCCAGTGAGGATTCAGCGGGTCGGATGACGCTGACGCTTGGAGATGGCAATGCTTTGGTTGGTACTCCTGCCTTTGGGAAACTTACCACTGCCGTGAACGCTTCCGGGTACAAGGACATCGTATGGGATTCAGCGCCATCAACATCAATCAACGCAAATATTTCCGCCGGCAATTTAAAAGGATGGATGGAAGTTCGGGATTCTTTGGTTCCGGGATATAAAGACAGCCTGGATTCTTTGGCCCAGAAAATCATTGAGGAAGTCAACACGATTCATGCTGCAGGTCAGGGGCTGGATGGTTCAACCGGAAATGCCTTTTTTTCCGGCAATTCCGCTTCAACCATTCAGGTGAATCTGGATATTATTGCCGATGTCAATAAAATTGCCGCCGCCTCTGGATCTGTCTCATCCGAATTGATAAAGGGGGACAACACCCAGGCCATTGCCATTGCCGGACTTCAAAATAAACTGTCGATGGATGGTAATTCAGCCACATTTGATACTTATTTCAATACCCTGGTTTCCCAAGCAGGTGGTGATGTGCAGAATGCTTCGCAAAATCTGGAGATTCATGCCCTCACTGTTAGTGAGATGGACAATTACCGTGAGTCTGTTTCGGGGGTTTCCCTGGATGAAGAAATGGTTAATTTGGTTAAATTTCAGCAAGGGTATTCCGCAGCCGCAAAATTGGTTGATACCGTCAAGCAGATGATGGACACCGTCATCAACATGGTGTGATAATAAATTATGAATTCTTTGTCTTGGTCCTTTTGTCGGTAATTGAGAATTGTTATGTGTGTCCAGTCGGTTGAACATCAGTCATCCTTACGTGTCGAAGATGTCCTCTTGATTGCTTTAAAAAAAATTGAGGATGATTCCTGTACCAAAGCCATGATTTATTCCGGATTTTATTCCGGGATAGGTCTGTCTGTATTGGAAGAAGATTTGCCGGATGAAACGATTAATCCCAGATTATGGAAAAAACTGATTTCCATTGACGCGAAACTGAATTTGATCCTGGAGAAACTTATTCAAAATAGTGACGGATTCAACCGGGCCCAAAACCGGCAAGTGTCCTTAAGCGAAGAAGATGTCCGAATTTTGACACCGGATGTTTTTGCAACCGGCGACCTTGTCGAAATTAAAATCTTGCTGCCCTTCAATTCGCCAGTATGGGTTGTTATATACGGCATGGTTTCACAGTTCAGAATTATTGTATCGGAAGAAAACGAAGTATGGATACGGTTATCAGAAATGGCCGATGATGTTAAACAGATAATGGGGTACTACCTGTTTAACCGACAACGGGAAATTGTCCGAAAACTAAGGTCAGCTTCCGAAAAATCAGCCGTCAAGCCCAAAAGACCGTGAGACGTAGGTCATCCAGTGCTTGACTGCTTATCGCTTACGGTACAAAATAATCAAACAGGATATTTTTAGCCCATGTATGTTGCAATCGGTATTTTTATCGTGTTTGCCGCCGTTGGTGTTGGCTATAAGTTGGAACATGGCCAATTCAGTGTACTGTTTCAACCCGTGGAGCTGTTCATCATCGGCGGAGCAGCTCTGGGCGCATTCTTTATAGCTTCTTCAAAAAAAATAATTTTCCTGACCCTGAAAACCGTCACCAAGATTTTCAGTAGCCATGACATTGATAAAAAAGCATATATTGAATTGATGTTGCTGTTGAATGAAATTTTTTTCAAAGTCAAACGGGAAGGATTTCTGGCTATTGAGGCGGATATTGATCACCCGGATGAGAGCGATGTATTCAAAAAATACCCTACTGTCGTGTCCAGCGCATCGACCGTGAATTTTATCTGTGATAATTTCCGGACCATTATTTCTTCCAACATGACCCCGCATGAACTGGAAACGCTAATGGATAACGATATTGCGGCCCAGGAGCATGATGCGATGATTCCTTCTACTGCGCTGGCAAAAGTATCGGACGCTCTGCCGGCACTGGGGATTGTTGCCTGTGTGCTGGGTGTGGTTCTTACCATGGGGAAGCTTGCCGAACCACCGGATGTACTGGGAAAAAGCATCGGTGCAGCATTGGTGGGTACTTTTCTGGGTGTTCTGCTCAGCTATGGTCTTGTTGGTCCCATGTCAACCAATCTTGAGAATAAGGCCAAGGAACATGAAGTCTATCTGAATGTCATCAAAACCGCGATTGTGGCAATGGCCAGCGGCGCGGCTCCCCAGTCGGCCGTGGAGTCCGCCAGAAGAGCCATTCCGATCTCGGATCGGCCTGACTTTGAAGAACTCAATGAGGAAATCAAGAATTGGAAGGGCAACCAGTAATCATAAAGAAGGTCAAGAAGAAAGGGCACGGCGGCGGACACGGCGGAGCCTGGAAAGTGGCTTATGCCGATTTGGTCACTGCCATGATGGCTTTTTTTCTGCTTATGTGGCTGCTTGCCATGGTTTCCCCCGAGAAGCGGGCTGGCGTTTCCTATTACTTCAAGCATTTTAATGTTTTTGATAAAGGCGGGCTGTCGTTTGTTGACTCCAAGCTTACACCCAAAGTCAGGTTGTTGGATGATGATGCCACTGGAAAACCAGAGCTGACGCTCAAGATTGAGGAAGAAGAAGAAAGGGCTCTAAAAAGCGGGGAGGCTTTAAGCGAACATCTGAAAAAGGAAATTGAGGCCAAGCTTTCTGATTTTAAAGATCAGATCATCATTGATACGTTTGAAGGTGCCGTTCGGGTTGAGATTCTGGATAAGGAAACCGGGACCATGTTTCCACTTGGCAGCGCCGAAATATCATCGAACGGTAAAAAGATTCTGAAAATCATTTCTCCGTCCATCATCACAAGTAACCGTAAGATTGCCATTGAAGGCCATACTGATGCGTTGGTCTTTGCGGCTTCCAATAAATACAGCAATTGGGAACTTTCCACCGAACGGGCTTCAGCAGCCCGAAGAGAGATGGAACGTGACGGTCTGCCACCTGAGATGCTGATTCGGGTAACTGGATATGCGGCGACTGAACCCCTTATTAAGAACAATCTGTATGACCCGAGAAATCGCAGAATCAGCATTCTGATGTTTTATCAATATAAAATTAAAGACCAGGGATCTATCAAAGACATTAAATGAGGAGGTTGCCTGATGCGTATTACTCAGAAAATGATGACCAATAATGTCAATGGCAGTTTGTCAAAACATGCAGAAAAACTCATGACATACCAAAGCAGGATTTCATCTGGAAAACAGTTTACCAAGGCATCGGAAAATCCGCTTGGCATGGCAAAGGCTCTGGACTACCGCAAAACGCTGGATTCTGTTGATCAATATGTCAGCAACGTCTCTTATGCCCGATCTGGTTTGGATAATGGAGAAGCAACGCTGTCGGATATCGGTGAACTGCTGAATCAGGCCAGGGAACTGGCTCTGTCGCAGACAACTGGAACTGCCAGTCCGGAAAGCCGTAAAGTTGCAGCCGGAGAAGTCCGGCAGCTTCGTGATCAACTGATCCAATTGGCCAACACAAAGCAGGACGACCGATATATGTTTGGAGGCCGTAAAGCTGATACACCGCCGTATGATTCCCTTGATCCGGAAGCGGGATTTCAGGGAGATGATGGCGGGTTCTCGGTAATCGTCGGTGACGGCGTTACTATGGATGCGGCTGTGAGCGGTCAACAGGCATTTGGCAATCCTGAAGATCCGGTTTTGGTTTTAACGGATCTTATCAATGGAATGGAGGCCAATGACCCATCCGCCATTTCCGCCCAGCTTGATCCCCTGGATCAATCCCTTGCCCAGATCACCAATGAACGGGCGGACGTAGGCGCCAGACTGAATCGGCTGGATGCAACTGAAACCCACTGGGATGTATTTAAAATTAACGTTGAGCAAATGTTATCCAATACGGAAGATGTGGATTTGACTCAGGCCATAATGGATTTAACGGCTCAGCAATCCGCATTCCAGGCGTCTTTGGCATCTGCTTCCAAAATCATTCAACCCAGCCTTCTGGATTATCTGAGGTAGCCCCGTGAACAGATATGTGTGGACAACATTATGGTTTTCTCTGATATTCGCGGGGACTAGCTGGGGGATCAGCGGTGAAGACATTCTCCGGCTCAATAAGGCGGGTATTGGGAGCGAGACGATTGAACTCATTATCCGGGAAAAAATCATTGAAACCTGTGCATTCAGTGTTCAGGATTTGATTGATCTCAAGACCAAGGCCAGGCTTTCTGATAAGACAATGCAGGTTCTGATCACCGAGGGCTCATTCCTCAAAGATCGCTCACCTGTAGTATATGGTCAGGATGTCAAGCCGGTTAGCTTGACTACAGTTGCCGACATCATCGAACTGAAGCGGGCTGGTATCAGCGATGATACTATTCAGTCCATCATTATCTCCGGATCAGGCTCCCGAAACGAGTCGGATCGGAATAAAGCCTGGCAGATGCTGAATGGCGCGGGGATTGTTGTCGATACGCGAAAAAATCCATGATTGATTCTTCTCGAGCCTTAACACCGACACATTATTTTCTGGAACCTGGATTTATGGTTATGCCAGATAGCCCGACGGTTATCTCTGCTGTTCTGGGGTCCGGTGTCTCAGTCTGTCTGTATGACTGCAAACGCAAAGTCGGCGGAATGAACAGTTTTCAATTTCCGATGATACGCGAAAAAGGAAAAACAACGACCCGTTTCGGAAATGTGGCTGTTTGGACATTGATTCGCATGATGGTTGAAGATGGTTCCAAAATCCAGAATCTTGAGGCGCAGATTGTTGGCGGAGCACACAATCCAGAGCTGTCGCATCAGAATATGGGGCAGGAAAACATCCGAATCGCCCGCAGGATACTGGACAGAGAAAAAATTGCCGTGACATCGGAGGACATTGGGGGAAGCAAGGGACGCAAGATTGTGTATTCCACCCATACCAACGAAATCGCTGTGTTAAAAGTTGGAAAACTCCGAAAGGTGGACTGGTACCCTTATGAGGATGACAGAACCCCATGACGGTTGCTGCCTGTCAGCACTGCATACACTACTATATTACATGGGATAGTCATCAACCTCATGGATGTAAGGCTTTTGGTTTTAAAAGCCGGGAAATTCCCGGCAGAGTGGTGGAACGAAATTCATCCGGAAAACCCTGCCAGTTGTTCGTTAAAAAGGATAATCCACCGGCTTCTGCACGTTAAGTAGCTTTCTGCAATAATCCCCTTGCTTTTCCCTCCTGCATATTGGGATAGAGAATCCAGAAAACATCCTTTGATGTCGATTCGTAGATCAACTGGTGAGAAATCGTCGCGAGTCTTCCTGCATAACTTACTTTTTTGCCTGGAATCGTAGCAGAAAGAGAATCTGGCTTCTTGTCATGATTGCTGTACAGAAAACATATCGGGTACATGGTTTTCATCAAGACCTCCGTGTCTTTGATTCGTGGGATGCTTACAGAACAAATTCCCATATCCTGTAAGCACATATAAAGTGTCAGAATGATAAAACTCTGCTCTTAGAGCATTTGCCAACGGTTATGAAGCACCTCTTTCAAGACTTGCAATATCCTGCGTATTCAGTACTTTGTCAATGTCCAGGAGAATTTTAACACTGCCTCCCATTTTTGCCATGCCCAGAATATAATCGATATTGACGCTGGTACCAAAGGCCGGCGTATTTTCAATATCTTCTCCTTTGATATTGAGAACCTCGGAGACTGCATCCACAACGACACCGATTTTGATGGCGCCAGCTTGACCGGAAATCTCAACCACGATAATGCAGGTTCTTTCCGTGTAGTCGATGGCGGGCATTCCGAATTTCAAACGCAGATCCACAACTGGAATAACTTTTCCCCGTAAATTAACCACTCCTTTGACAAATGAAGGGGTTTGGGGTACCGAAGTAATCGGCATCATTCCGATGATTTCCTTGATTTTAAGTATTCCGATACCATAGTCTTCGCTGGCAAGCATAAATGTCAAATACTTTCCTTCGCGGTCGGTTATGGTTGATAATGTCTTATCCAATGATCTTGTAGTGTCATTTTCCATGCATGATTCTCCCTGGTAGGGTTTGTTATATTTATTATAAGTTCGACACAGTCCTGAATCACGGTTTCCCCTTCTGCGATGGATTTTAACAATTGCTTTCCAAAATATTGTGTTCTCACATCAAAAGCATTTCCATGTCAAACGGATTTGCAAAACAGGGCAGACCATTCAGGTTGAATATTAAAAATCTTTGAAATCCTTTTCATCAAAGGGAATGATCTCATCCGGATGCACTTCCTTTCTCAGTGGGAAGCGGGTTTGTTTTGACGGAAGATTTTTGGGGTTTATCGACGTTCGGATCGATTTCGGCGATTTTCGGGGATGGACCATTTGAGGTTGTATGAGTTGTGTCGTGGTCTCTCCACTGATCAGAGCAACGAGATCACTAACAATGTCTTTCATCTGTTCCGCCTGAGCACTCATTTCTTCTGAAGCAGACGCGGATTCTTCGGCGGTGGCGGCATTTTGCTGGGTTATCTTGTCCATTTCGGAAACGGCGATATTCACCTGCTCGATTCCCTTGGCCTGCTCGCTGGAGGCAGCCGCGATCTCACTGATCAGATCTCTGATTTTGGATGTGCTATCCGCGACACGGGAGAAAACTGCGTTGCTCCGGTTGACATACTCCGAGCCTTCCCGGACTTTTTTAGACGTTCCCTCGATAAGACTTGCGGTGGTCTTGGCGGCTTCGGCGGCCCGAAGCGCCAGGTTTCGCACTTCGTCCGCTACAACGGCGAATCCCGCGCCGGCTTCTCCAGCCCTGGCTGCTTCAACCGCCGCATTCAGGGCCAGAAGATTGGTCTGAAAAGCGATTTCGTCAATCGTTTTGATGATTTTTGAGGTTTCATCACTGGCTTTCAGGATGTCTGACATGGATGCCGTAAGCTCGGACATGGACGCAGATGCTGTCTGAACGCTGGCTGCAGCCTCCTTCATCAGGATGTGGGCCTGGCCTGAATTATTGGCATTTTGCTTGGTCATGGAAGACATCTCTTCCAGGGAAGCAGATGTCTCTTCGATGGATGCCGCCTGTTCCGATGAGCCTTCCGCCAGCGTCAGACTGGCCGAAGACACCTCGCCGGCTGAAGATGCAACCTGGTCCGCGCCTTCATTGAGTCCTTGAATGATCTGGTGAATAGGCCTTGAAATGCTGTGGCTGAAAAACCAGATAACTGTTAGGGCGATCCCAAGAAAAACGATGGATACCAGTATCATGGCCTTTCGCAGGGCAATGACAGAACCCATGAATTCAACCGTGGGCTGTGTAACGCCAATGCTCCATCCTGTCAAACCGACCGGGGTAAAAGCGGCTATTTTTTCAATGCCTTCAAAGGTATATGCCTCAACGCCTGTCTGGTGTCCAAGCATTTTATCCGTAATCAACTTCATGCCCTTTAAATTGGTCATATTGAGTTCAAGAATATGTTTGGGGTTGGGATGGACAATGACAAGGCCATTTCGATCCACCATGAAGGGATATCCGGTCGTTCCAACCTTGAAGGATAGAAATTTCTCTGACAGAATATCAATTTTGAGGTTAATGACTATGGCGCTTGCGAACTGTCCTGAAGGAGAGAGAACCGGAACACAGATGGGTACGATCGGTTTTCCGGTTGTTTTGGATTTCACAGCGATTGACACATTGATTTTGCTGGCTTTGGCATCCTGAAAATATTGGCGATCCTTTACAGATGTCCCTTTATTGCCTCCACCCACGCTGTCCGCGTAAACAATACCTTCGGAATTGCATACAATGATGCTTTCATAATTTTCCCCAATTTCCTTCATGGCATTGACCAGTTTTCGTTCTAGCCGCTCAATGTCTGCATCCGAACCAGCAATACCGGTTTCAGACACCTTGGCGGCTACATCAATGGTGGTGTTTCCCACGGCCAGATCCTTGGCGAGCTTGATTTCCTCCTGCAGCAACATCTGGGTTAAATCGGACAGGCTTTTGGCGATATTTAATGTGCTTTGTTCATTCATCGCCTTCATATCTTTGGATAACCGGATGTCCGAAAAAATAGCAAATGCCAGAAGCGGCATCAACACGCACAACGTGCCGCCCGCCATAAGTTTGAAATTGAGACTTCTTTTTTTCATGTTTACCTTTTACCTGTTTGAAATAATATAATTGTAAATCGTATCAATTAGTTATCACATATCAGCACCCATGACACCATTGCTTAGGCATAAACATCCGAAGGTTGTCTGGTAAGTGTATCGGCAGTCCGAAGAAAAACTTGAGAATAAAAACTAAAAAACTGCTTAAAACAAACAATAAGCGGTTAGAAAAATCCCTGGTCTCTGCATCTCAAAAAGGGTGATTTGAGATAGAGTCTCTGTAGGGGGTTGATTTGACGACCTGTACATTATAGAATTAAAAACAGGTTTTTTTCAACTTTTTTATAAGGATTATTGGTCATGTCTCATTCTCAGGAAAATTCAAAACTGGCCACTGTCGCCAAGATAGAAAATCAGGACAATCACCATAATTTTGAAAACGATTGTTTCTCATCCCTAATGGATGGAAACCCGATTTCCACATTTGTGATTAACGCAGATCATCATGTAGTGATATGGAACCATGCCTGCGAAATCATGACAGGAATATCCAGGGAAAAGGTACTGAATCACCCAGTTGATTCCAGGATATTTTACCGTGGACAGTATCGGCCGCTACTGGCGGATCTGGTTTTGGACATGGATGAAAGCGCCATGAGACATTGGTATGACAAAAAGAATCTTATCAAAAGCGCCAATATATCCGATGCTTTCGAAGCCTCGGATGAGCTGATCATTCATGGAGAAAAACGCAACCTCTACTTTGTGGCCGCGGCGATTCGTGAACCTGGCGGCAAAATCATTGGCGCCATTGAAACCGTTCAGGATATTACGGACCGAAGTCAGTTGTTGAGTCAATTGTATCAGTCCCAGAAAATGGAGGCTCTGGGAGTGCTGATAGCCGGGGTAGCCCATGAAATCAATAATCCGATCAACCTTATCATGTACAATATTCCTCTTCTGGAAAAAATATGGAAGGATGTCCTTCCAATTCTAAATGATCAGGCTGTTCTGTATCCCCAGCGAAAGTACGGGGGACTGCGTACCGATTTTATCAACAATCATCTGATGCAGCTCATTTCCGATATGGATGTGGCTGCAAAACGAGTGGCCACGATTGTGAGCGGGCTGAAGAGTTTTTCAAGATTCTCTGTACAGTCGGAGAAAATTCCGATTCAGATCAATCTTGCAGTTGAAAATGCCATAAGGCTTTCACAGTCCACCTTGCGAAAGTTGAATGTCGAAATCGATCTGGATATGGAAAAAGATCTGCCCACCATATTGGGAAATCTTCAGAGTATTGAACAGGTCATCCTGAACCTGGTCATCAATGCGGCGCAGGCCATTGAACACGATAGCGGAAATATCCGGATTTCTACACGGCTTCAACCCCGGGATGGCAGTATCCGAATATCGGTATCGGACAACGGAAAAGGGGTTAATCCGGCCATTGCAGACAAACTCTTTGACCCCTTTGTCACTGATAAACAGGAAAAAGGTGGAACCGGACTCGGACTATCCGTATCCTATAACCTCATCAAGGCGCATAACGGAACCATAACTTTTGAGAGCAATCAGGGAAAAGGCGCCACATTTCATGTCCTTTTGCCATCTGCATTAAAGCGAAAGCTGTTTCGCATCATGGTTGTGGATGATGATGCGATGATCCGCAAGATGTTACGCGAAGTTCTGGTTCAGCGGTGTTCCTACATTGTGGAGGAAGCTTCCAATGGCATCGAAGCCTGTATCCGTCTGGGGTCTTCCCTGCCAGATCTTCTGATTATGGATTTGTTCATGCCAGAAATGAATGGGATTGAGGTCTGTCGGGTGTTAAAAAATGATCCGGTATTGTCGGATATGAAAATCATGATAATTACCGGCCATGAAGGCCACCCATTGATAGGGGATATTTCTGAATTCGGATTCATTGATATCCTGTATAAACCGTTTAATCTGGAAGATTTTGTAAAAAGGGTTGACAAAATATTGATTAAATAAATAAATAGCAGGTGATGGACGTAACGTTTTCAATCCTTTCCATAATTGGCGTTGACAATGAGGTATAATGGAATCTGCATCAGAGAAAGTTCCCATTCTAATTGTTGATGATGATCCGGGGCTTCTACTAAGCATTAAAGCCACACTGGTCAGCGCCGATCTGCCAGAACCGGATACTATCTCAGATAGCAGGCTGGTAATGGACAGGGTCCGCAGACACGCCTACAAAATCATCCTTCTGGATTTGGTTATGCCCCATATTAATGGCATGGAACTTCTGGAGATGATCAAAAAAGAGTTTCCGGAAACGGTCTGTCTGGTCGTTACTGCAACAGACGAAGTTTCCACTGCGATTCAGGCCATAAGGCTTGGAGCTTACGATTACCTGGTTAAACCGGTTAATGGTGAAAACCTGGTTGCGATAATTCGACGAGCGCTGGAACGGTATCAGCTTCGGAAAAAAGTTGAGATATTCGCAGCTCAACAGTCTTTTTCAAATCTGGCCAATCCCGGGGCATTTAGTGAAATTGTGGCGGAAGACGAGTCTATGGCCCTGGTTTTTTGCCAGGTCGAAGCTGTTGCACCAACAGATTACAGCGTGATCATTACTGGCGAATCGGGAACGGGTAAGGAGATGACGGCCCGGATGATACACAAGCTGAGCAGTCGCGCATCGGAACCATTTATTGCGGTTAATATGGCGGCATTTACACAGACACTTTTTGAAGATGAGTTTTTTGGCCATATCAAGGGCGCTTATACCCATGCAGTAAGCGATAAAAAGGGATTCTTTGAAGCGGCCCAGGGCGGTACGCTGTTTCTGGATGAGATTGCTGATCTGGCGCCATCTCTACAGGGAAAGTTGCTTAGAGTCATACAGGAAAAAGAGTATTATCGTCTGGGTAGCACCAGCAGCAGGCGCATTGATGTCCGAATTCTGGCTGCAACCAATCGGGATATTCTTGATGAGGTAAAAAATGAACGTTTCAGGGCAGATCTCTTCTATCGGCTGAGCATGTACACCATTAAGATTCCGCCGCTTAGAGAGCGAAAGAAAGATATTCTCCCCCTTGTCCGGTATTTTCTTCAAAAATATGGAAACAGCAAAACTGATCCCATTGAATCCCTTTCTCCTGAACTGGAACAATGCCTTATCGCGTATTCTTTTCCTGGGAATATACGCGAGCTGGAAAACATAATGGCTTCGGCTGTTCTTCTGGAAAAATCCCGAATTCTGACGATTTCATCGGTTTGTGGTCTTGATTCGGCTATTGGTAGTTCAGCGGACGAAGGCAGTGGGCTGGCGACACTCGAAGACCTGGAAAAAAAGCACATTCTTCGGGTGCTACAGGAAACCAGGGGAAACCGGAAAAAAGCTGCAATAATCCTGGGGATCAATACGGCAACGGTTTACAGAAAGATTGAAAAATATCGAATTTATGATAAACTATTTAAAGACAGTTAATTTTAGGAAGAATGGTAATTGTTTTGCCTTCTGTAAATGACAAAAACATGCGCAATGCATAGCATATTAACTTATTTCCGGTGCAATGGAAGGGGTATTGATGGAACTCGGCAATAACATTATTGGCAAACATATACATGCCATTTTAGAGCAGGTGAAAAACGGAAAAACCCTGATTCGAATGAAGTTGATTGAAAAGGATTATGAACAGTTAACTATCATCGATGATATTCGAAAAAAAGACAAGAAGCTGTTTTTGTTAATTGATTGTCCGGATGGTTTTCACGATCTGGTTAAAAACTCTTCCGGCAAACTCCAATTCGAATATACCGGAGCAGATAAGATATCGTATTTATTTTGTGCCGATATTGCTCAGATTGATCAAAAAAGTATATGGGTCACATTTCCGGATATCATTGAACGCAGGCAACTTCGAAAAGATTTTCGTGTGGACATGCCATCAGGAACTCACATGAGTTTTAAGCAATGTGGAGTCAAATTAAATACACAAGTGCTCAATTTGAGTCTTGGCGGTTCTTTTGGGGCTTTGATCAGTAGTAAGAACATGACTGAGCCAGTACTCCCCGTGCGCGTTGGCGATTCATTAACCGAGATTGAGCTGAGCTTTCAATCGCAATATCTTGAACATCGGGTGGGCATTCGAGAGGCCATGGTTGTTCGCTTTGAAGAAAATCAATCACAGTGCAGTTTTTGTTATGCGATACATTTTCTCGATATGGACAAAACCGAAGAAAAGGCATTGACAGATTTGATTTATGTTATTCAGCGGGAGTATCTTAAAAGAAAGCTCGCTATGGCCGACTGAAAAAAAATGAGAGCCATAGCCCAAATATCTTCATCCGGGATAAGTAAAAACCTTTGATGACAGCCCCTTTCTATACGGCGGTCTTTGTGTTGTCAATGACCTTGTCCACATATTGGCGGGTTTCACTGTAGGGTACATCACCTTTATATCGTTTAACTGTTCCAGGGCCAGCATTATAGGCGGAAAGAGCTTGTTTGACATTTCCGCCAAACATCTCCATCATTTTTTTTAAATATCGAACCCCGCCGTCAATATTTTGCTTGATATCGAACGGATTTGTAACCCCCATGTCTTTGGCTGTTCCAGGCATCAACTGCATGAGACCCTGTGCTCCAGCCGGAGAGACCGCATTCGCGTCATAATTGGATTCAGCCTTGATAACCCCTTTGATCAATTTAGGCGAAAGTTGATATTGGGCTGCCGCATCCTGAATGGCTTTTTCAATTTTTGGACTGATTACGCTGTATCTGATTTGTGGTACGTTTATGCCGGAAGGCGTGATAATCGTCTTCTGAGCATTGCTGCTGAACAGTGACGTATCCTGCGTATGGTCATCAGCTCCAGTAGCGTCCGGGGAGATGATGGGTATCTGTGTATTCGGGCTTTCAGCGCCTATAAGATATTCAGAAGCTTTCTTGCTTGTGGATTTATCCGAATCCGGCGTTTTGGCGTTTGCCGGCAATTGTTTTGCCGTCCGATTATAAAGAGATGCGACCGGATGCGACCGGTAGTCCGCGACTGAAAGTCCCTTCATGGTTTTGGGTTCAGATTGATTCGACGGCTTTTTAAACGTTGAGAGAATCCCGTTAAACTCAGAACCAGACGGTGCCGAAGCTGTCTTCTGAGGTTTTAAATCCTGCCTGACCACCTTGAATCTCCCAGAGGCGTTTTTCATATAATCTTCGATTGTCATTTTTGATTGTATGCCCATAATTACTCTCTCTCTCTCTCCGCACGCTGGATTGACAAAAACAGTCCATAGATAACGGGGGCTGCCAGTTTTTTGGCGCTCTATATGGTTTTTTGACACTGGTTTCGCCTTCTTCCAGATCAGTGACCTCAAGTTAATCAACATCTCTCATGGCGAACTTACCAAAACCAGTCACAATCTTTACCGTGAAAATATTATTAAGCCACGAATGACACGAATCAAGTAGGGGCGACCGGCCGGTCGCCCACACCGCCTTCGTGTGAGAAACGCTCTTGTGTCGGCTAATTTTCATTTATCTTACGATCTTTTCTCCATGATCAGCATAACGATTTGATTTTGCAATCTGCAGCGCTGAATATGAAAAAATAAGCGCAAAACATGATGTGAAGATAATAGATATTTTGAAGAGAAATCGTGTGATCACCCCAACGAATTCGTAGGTTGAAGCCTGGCTTGATCCGGTTTTCAGGGTTGAATCTTCCACGATAACAGGACTGCTCTCTTTATTTTTAAAAAAGGAAGTTAAATCATCGCCTGAAAGTGGTTTCTGCGCACGAGGCAATGCTTTGTCCAATGGCTTAAGCGGTTCTGAATCAATGACCTGCTTTTCGGAAGTCTGGCCAAGTCCGTATCCAGATTGCTGAGAAGGATTTGTGGGAATTATAACAGACACTGGCTGGGGAACCGGGCTGGTCGGCTTAACCTCGACGTCCTTTGTCTTTGGCTCTTGAGAAGGGTTTGGTATTTTCTGCAGATGCTGTGTGGATATCCAACCATCAGTCTGATGACCATTTTTCTCATAAACAACATATGCCCATCTTGGGGTTTCATTGTGGATAAGAATCCGGTCTCCTTTTGTTAACAGCATGATGCTTTTGCTTTTTATATCAGGTGTTTCCCTTAAATTGATGTTTGCGGTCAGTTCCGCCGGAATAGGTTGATAAGACATGCTCACACCCGGAAAACACATAATCCATAGTCCCGACACTACTGCCAGATTCATCAGATAGCGAAAAAGCGAATTCATAAGTGATTGTCTCCATTTCAACAGGTTCAAAGAAATGTTCCCAGATGGTATAGTTACAAGCAAATAAAGTGCCAAGACATTATTTGGCAATATCATAAGGATGGAGCTTAATGCAGATATTGGACATGCGGTTTAACGCCGGTACAAAGCCATCAATATTCAGATTTTGAAAGTTCATCCGATTCGTTGGGATCTGTTTTCCCAACTGAGACTTCCGTAGGCAGCGTTCCTTCCTTGAAGCATTCAAACAAAACATTTTGCGTGTCAGGACCTGCCAGCCGGCCGGTGGCGGCATCAGTTTTAGCAAAAACGATTCCTTCGGGGACCGAAAATATCTGGACAGGCTTATTGGCGAGCGCCCGCTTCATAAAACCTACCCAGACCGGGCAAGCTGCTGCTCCGCCGGTCTCACCCTTTCCCAGCGATCCTTCTTCGTCAAACCCGACCCAGACTCCGGTAATGTATTCCGGAGTATATCCCACAAACCAGGCATCGTTAAGATTGTTGGTTGTGCCGGTTTTTCCGGCTGCAGGGCGGTTCAGCTCTCTGGCCTTTCGACCCGTTCCATTTTTGACAACGCTTTCCAGGAGGCTGGTCATGATAAATGCCGTACTTTTTTCAATAACCTGTGCTTTGTCCGGAATGGTTTCTTCAAGAACACCGCCATTCTGATCCTCGATTTTGGTTATGAATATTGGCTGGATTAAATTTCCGGCATTGTCAAAGACAGAATAGGCCCGGACCAGTTCCAGAAGGGAAACACCGGAGGAACCCAGAGCTATGGAGAGATTGCGCTCCAGGGTGGATGTTATGCCCAGTTTCCTGGCATAGCCTATGGCGTAATCCACGCCGATATCCTGAAGAATTTTCACAGTCACCACGTTCACAGATTTTTCAAGAGCGTTTCGCAGAAGGATTTGCCCGGAATATTTTCTGTCATAATTCTGAGGTTTCCATGCCGAATCGCCTTCATCACTTTGAAACGCGATGGGAGAGTCGATCATCATCGTCGCAGGGGTGTATCCCTTATCAATGGCGGCGGCATAGACGATGGGCTTAAAAGATGATCCGGGCTGCCGCCTGGACTGGATCGCGCGGTTGAACTGGCTGTCTCTGAAATCCCGGCCCCCTACCATTACCTTGACCTGACCAGTCCCCGCTTCCAGGCAAAGCAGGGCGCCCTGTACTTTTGGCGTTTGCTCCAGTGAAAGATTCCACTTGTCTCCCTCCTTGGCTTTATCCGTGACTGCGACCAGAATTACGTCTCCGGCGGCAAGTACGGTTGGCGACCGCTTCGCTCCGGCTTCATGCTGGATACTGTTCGGATTAGATTTTTTAGCCCATTTCATGTCCGCAAAACGGATGACACCGTGGAATTTACCAATTCGAACCCCCGCAGACTGTTCAGATTCACTAACAGAAACGACAACTCCGCTTAAAATGACTCCGGGTTTGATCGGTGCATCCTTGGTTTCTTCCTGAATGGCTGCGGAAAAAGCTTCAACTTCATCCGGTTTCACATGTTTGATCGGACCTCTATACCCCTGGCGTTTATCGAGTGCGCCAAGTCCGATGCATAGCTCTTCCTGGGCAGCCTTCTGCATTTCGATGTTGACGGCGGTATGGATGCTTAGGCCGTTATTATACAGAGCATCCGGGCCGTATTTTGATTCAACATACCGCCGGATGTGTTCGGTATAAAACGGAACTTCTTCAATATACCAGTTTTTACGGGGTTTGATGTCCATGGGGTGCTGAATGGCTTCAGATGCCTGAGATTGGGTGATGTAGCCTTCAGTAGCCATGCGGTTTAAGACGTATATCTGGCGCTGCTTGGCTCTGTCCGGATACCGAAACGGGGAGTATTTGGTGGGAGCTTGGGGAAGTCCTGCCAGCAGCGCGCATTCGGCGACACTTAAATCCGTTACAGGTTTGCCGAAATAATTTTCCGAGGCTGCTTCGATTCCGTAAGCCCCATGGCCCAGATAAATCTGATTAAGATATAAAAACAGGATTTCGTCTTTGGAAAATGCCTTGCTGATCCGGTAAGCAAGAATGGCTTCCTTGATTTTTCGGGTATAGCTTCGTTCGGGAGTCAGCAGAAAAGATTTGGTGACCTGCTGGGTAATTGTACTTCCGCCTTGAACCACACCGCCTGCTTCTATGTTTTTTAGAAACGCCCTGAAGATACCGATGACATCAATTCCAGGATGGCTGTAGAATCGGGAATCTTCCGCAGCAATAAACGCTTCTTTCAGGATTTGAGGAATTCTGGATATGGGAACAACAACCCGGCGCTCTTTATAAAATTCGCCGATTTTTCGATTGTCGTCAGAATATACCGTGGTGATAACCGGTGGACGGTAATCTGATAATTTGGATATCTTCGGCAGATCTTCGTTAATGTAAAAATAAAGCAGGATTGCTGCAATAATACCAATGATGGTAGCAACTGAACCTGACCAGAAAGCCATTTTAAAAATGATCCTGGACAGACTTTGGCGGGGTTTCTGGCGTGCTCGCTGTTTCAGAATCTGTGATGTTTTTCGAAATTCAGGCATGGATAAGATGGTCTTTTGCGTTTGGGTGAAAAGCGACTCAAAAATTCATGAGCTTATTTCTTTACAATTTTTCAGCGTCTTGTTACTTTATGCTCCGATTGATAATATGGTATTATAACCCAGGATGACAGAAAGACAAGAATTTTTAGCAATGACCTTTAGCGGGATAGATTATGGATGAGATTAAACTTGATTTCAACAAACTCGAAGGGCTGGCACCGGCCATTGCCCAGGACTTTGAGACTGGCGAAGTACTGATGCTGGCATTCATGAATGCCGAGGCATGGGAAGCCACACTTTCAACCGGCAAAGCCACATATTATAGCCGGACTCGAAAAAAACTCTGGATCAAAGGCGAAACATCCGGCCACTGTCAAATCGTCAAGGAAATCCGCATTGATTGTGACAACGATACTGTGCTGCTGAAAGTAGAGCAGGTTGGCGGCGCCGCCTGCCATACCGGCCACAAAAGCTGTTTCTTTCAGCGCGTGGAAGGAGGCTCTGTCAAAATATGCGGAGAGCCGATTTTTAATCCAAAGGAGATATATAAATAAATGAACGCTATTTTGAAACTGGGTATTCCCAAGGGAAGTTTGCAGAACGCAACCATCGAGCTGTTTAGGCGCTCAGGCTGGAAAATTGATATTAATGGCAGAAGTTATTTTCCTGAAATCAATGATGATAACATTGAATGCGCCTTGTGCCGGGCGCAGGAAATGTCGCGATATGTCGAAAACGGCACTATGGATGCCGGACTTACCGGCAAGGACTGGATCGCCGAGAACAGATCGAATGTCCATGTCGTGGCGGACCTTATCTATTCAAAAGTGAGTGCAAGGCCAGCCCGGTGGGTACTCGCCGTTCCTTTTGACTCTCCGGCCAGAAAACCTGAAGACCTGGCGGGGAAAAAGATTGCAACAGAACTGGTTGGGTTTACCAAAAATTATTTTGCTGAAAGAGGTGTTCCGGTAACCGTCGAATTTTCATGGGGCGCGACAGAGGCAAAAGTGGTATCGGGTCTGGCGGATGCCATTGTCGAAGTTACGGAAACCGGCAGCACCATCAAGGCGCACGGTCTTCGGATCATTCATGAGCTGATGCAGACCAATACCCAGCTTATCGCCAATCATGAATCGTGGAAAAATCCTGAAAAAAGAGAAAAAATCGAACAGATTGCGCTGCTGCTTCAGGGCGCGCTACTTGGGGAAAAACTGGTGGGTCTTAAAATGAATGTTCCGGATGCCTGCCTCGAAAAAGTGGTGGCGCTGTTGCCAAGTCTGAATGCTCCGACAGTTGCCTCCCTTTACAAATCCACCTGGTATTCTGTTGAAACCGTAGTAAGTATCCATCTGGTGAGGGAATTGATTCCTGTCTTGATGAAAAACGGTGCAGAAGGGATTATTGAGTATCCTTTGAATAAGGTGATATAGGTATTGAGGGTGTGCGGGACATATACCCGCACACTCTCACATATCACTTACCTGGTTGATGAAAACAACCCTGCCTTAAAGAATTCACGGTTCATTCTGGCAATGTTGGTGATGGAAATCTCCTTGGGGCATTCGGCCTCGCATTCCCGCTCGTTGGAGCAGTTTCCAAATCCCAGTTCATCCATGGTTCGAACCATAAACGTAACACGTCTGGCCGCCTCGGACTTACCCTGAGGCAGAAGTGCAAGCTGCGATACCTTTGCACCCACAAAGAGCATGGCGGATGCATTGGGACAGGAAGCTACACAGGCGCCGCAGCCAATACAGGCAGCGGCGTCCATGGCCTTTTCCGCGATTTCCTTGGGTACGGGAATGGCGTTGGCGTCCGGAGTTCCGCCGGTGTTGACCGATACATACCCGCCTGCCTGAATGATTTTGTCCAGAGCGCTTCGATCCACAACCAAATCTTTCAGCACCTTGAATGCTTTTGCCCGGAACGGTTCGATGGCGATGGTATCCCCATCGTTAAAATGCCGCATGTGCAGTTGGCACAGCGTGGTGCCTTTTTCAGGGCCATGAGGCCTGCCATTGATGACAGATCCGCACTGGCCACAGATTCCTTCGCGGCAATCGTGGTCAAAAGCAATGGGTTCCCTGCAATCCAGGGTAAGCTGCTCGTTGACAACATCCAGCATTTCCAGAAACGACATGTCCGTAGATATATTGCTGGCATGATAGGTTTCAAACCCACCTTTTACAGTAGCGGATTGTTGTCGCCATACCTTCAGCGTTAAATTGATGGTTTTTGTCACTTGTAACTCCTTTGTGTTAATTTGACGTTTTCAAAAACCAGCGGTTCTTTATGGAACTGGGGATCCTTTCCTTCTCCGGCATATTCCCATGCCGCAACATGACAGAAATTGTCATCATCCCTCAGTGCTTCATTCTCTTCGGTCTGAAAGCCTTCATTAAAATGGCCGCCACAGGATTCACGCCTTGCCAGCGCATCAATGACCATGAGTTCTCCGAATTCCAGAAAATCAGCTACACGTCCGGCCCTCTCAAGGCTCTGGTTAAGATCCATGTCCACTCCAGGGACCTTGACGTTTTCCCAAAATTCACTGCGAAGGGACTGGATGAGGGTTCTGGCTTTGGTCAATCCCTCATCGTTTCTGGCCATTCCGCAGTATTCCCACAGGATGCCCCCCAGTTCCCGGTGAAAATCATCCACTGTGCGTTTGCCATTAATGGACAGCAGGCGCTGGGTTCGATCGCTCACTGTGCGGGCGGCCGCTGTGAATTCTGGCTGGCTTGTCGTGATTTTGGGAAGCTGAGTACCGGCAAAATATCCGCCGATGGTGTAAGGGATTACAAAATAGCCGTCCGCCAGGCCTTGCATAAGGGCGCTGGCACCCAAGCGGTTGGCGCCGTGATCCGAAAAATTGGCCTCTCCAAGGACAAAAAGACCGGGAATGGTGCTCATCAAGTTATAATCCACCCAGAGTCCGCCCATCGTATAATGCACTGCTGGATAAATCATCATGGGCTTTTCATACGGGTTATCCGCAGTAATTTTTTCATACATCTGAAACAGATTGCCGTATTTCTGACCAATCATATCTTTGCCGTCGCGGCTGATGGCATCCCGAAAATCCAGATAAACCGCAAGTCCGGTTTCGCCGGCGCCTTTTCCCAGATCGCATTGTTCTTTGGCATTTCGGGAAGCTACATCCCGGGGAACCAGATTTCCGAAGCTGGGATATTTGCGTTCCAGAAAATAATCCCGATCTGATTCCGGAATCTGATCCGGAGATCGCTTATCCCCAACAGTTTGGGGAACCCAGACACGTCCGTCGTTTCTCAAGCTTTCGCTCATCAGGGTCAGCTTGGACTGATAGGTTCCATGAACTGGAATGCAGGTAGGATGGATTTGGGTAAAACACGGGTTGGCAAAAAATGCGCCCTTCTGATAAGCCCTGTAGTTAGCGGTTACATTGCAGGCCATGGCATTGGTGGAAAGGAAAAAGGCATTGGCGTAGCCGCCGGTGCAAAGGACAACAGCATCTGCTCCATGTCTCTCAATTTCTCCGGTGACCAGATTCCGGACCAAGAGGCCCCTGGCCTGTCCGTTCACCAGAACCAGATCCATCATTTCCCTGCGGCTGAACATCTGCACTTTTCCCGCGGCTATCTGGCGACTCAAAGCGCTGTAAGCTCCCAGCAGAAGCTGCTGGCCGGTCTGTCCTCTGGCATAAAAAGTCCGCGAAACCTGAGCGCCGCCAAAACTGCGGTTGGCCAGAAGCCCTCCGTATTCCCGGGCGAAGGGAACGCCTTGGGCCACGCACTGATCAATAATATTGCCGCTGACCTGCGCCAGGCGATATACATTGCCTTCCCTGGCTCTGAAGTCGCCGCCCTTTATGGTGTCGTAGAAGAGCCGCCAGACACTGTCTCCATCGTTCTGGTAGTTTTTGGAAGCGTTGATCCCGCCCTGGGCTGCGATGCTATGGGCGCGGCGCGGGGTATCCTGAATGCAGAAGCTTTTGACATTATAACCCAACTCCGCCAGGGATGCAGCGGCAGCGCCTCCGGCAAGACCGGTTCCGACGACAATGACCTCAAATTTACGTTTATTGGCGGGGTTGATCAGTTTCAACTCAAACTTATGCTTGTCCCATTTGTCAGCGAGCGGCCCCCCGGGAATTTTTGCATCTAAATGCATGGTTGATCTCCTTGTTCTTAAGCAATCAGCGAAATATAGACGGGAAGAAATCCAAAACCAATGCCGACGATGAGGCTGAATACCAGACTGGCCATCATAATGATCGGCATGTATTTGGGGTGGTTGGCGCCCAGGGTTTGAAAAGCGCTCCACAGCCCGTGGCTTACATGAAGGCCGGCGATGATCATGGCCAGAATATAAAAATTGACATAAATCGGATTGGAAAAAGCCTTGGAAACAATATCAAAGATGGTCAGATGCGTCTTATCCACAAAATGAAAATTGAAAAGGTGAAAAATCACAAAAAACAGGAGAAAAAAACCGGAGTAGGGCATGGTTGCGGACCCGATGGTTCTGCCCCCCGCAGATTTGTTGACGCTATAGCGGTTGGGCCTGGCCCTCAGGTTCTCATAAAACAGGGTTGCACCTGTCAGGACATGGATCAGGGCCAACGTCAAAAGGCCAATCTCCGCCAAGTTAACAAGCGGGCCCAGAGAATGGAGGTGATCTGCATAAGAATTAAAGGCATCTCTTCCCCCATAAATAAACAGATTCCCGGCAAGGTGTGCAACCAGAAACCCGCAAAAACTCAGTCCCGTAATGGCCATCATCAGTTTTT
>SERZ01000368.1_pt1 | contig 30781 bp, 27 predicted proteins | sample 3171461 | NCBI WGS metagenome assembly SERZ01 (sample SAMN06051861, study PRJNA518727) | freshwater metagenome | biome: subpolar coniferous forest; feature: holomictic lake; material: water; isolation source: holomictic Lake 227, 6 m depth | place: Canada: near Kenora, Ontario | collected... | reverse complement strand
CTCCTATTTAATCAACAAGGGTAGGGGCGACCGGCCGGTCGCCCCTACCCTTGTTTCGTGTATTTCGTGGTTTAAAAGTATTTTCACGGTAAAGAATGCTTTCGATTCCTTTTTTTCTTTACCGTGAAAATACTATAAATTTAGAAAATATATGAAACCGGTTTGCTGTGAAAGCATAGTCTTCCCTGCTTTCATCTATAACTCTTATATACCCGTGAGCATCTGCTTCGTTATCGGGAATTATCTGATACAGCTTTCCCACCTCAAGAGATGCTTTATAACCCTCATTATCAAGGCATATTGCAAATAGTATCTGTTTTTCTTTCTTCATTCGTACTTCACGAAGTTAAAATAATTTTCCAGTAAGCAGTTCCAACTGCAGGCCACCGTGATAAATAGCGTGGAACCGCCATAGGGGAGAAATATCGCCAATATCCGAGCGTTGGGGAACCATCAGCGCAAATCTCCATCCCTGGTAATCGGCTTTCAATTTCTTCATCACGTCCTGAATCAGCAGGCGACTTTCCCGGCGCGTTCCCATCCGCTTTCCATAAGGCGGATTGATGACCACAATACCCGGCTCCATCGCCAGTGTCCCTGGATTCAGATCAAAAAAATCACCCTCCAGAACCTGTATGCAATCCAGAACAGAATGGGAGCCGATAAGCTGAATCAGCGAATCGCATAGCGTGGATGCTTTGTCAAACGCGATCACAGGTGGCAACGGTCTGGAGATGAATCGCCCTTCCGCAGCGTTTCGAATATGATGCCATTGAGCGGGCTTGAATCCCGGCCATCCCATGAATGCAAAGGATCTGTTCCATCCAGGCGGAATGTTCCGGGCCATCAGAGCACCTTCTACGGCAAATGTTCCGGAACCGCTCATGGGATTCAGCAGCACTTCACAACCCGTATATCCCGCCAGCATCAAAATGGCCGCAGCCAGGGTTTCCCGAACAGGCGCAGTTCCCGCAAGCGTTTTGACACCTCTCTTATAAAGCAAATCGCCGCTGCTGTCTATGGAAACACTGAACCGGTCATCCATACCGCGAATAAAAAGGCTCTGTTGAACGATAGGCTCATCTTGGGTTTGCAGCTCGCCTGCATACTGGGACAACCGATTGCGAATGCTCTCTGTAAAAATGGCGGAAACCGCATCTTTATGGTAAAGTCGGCAATGGTGAGTGGACACGCGGATCAGCGGCAAGGCATCGGGACGCAGATAGAGTTCCCAAGGGATTTCCGCCGCTTTTTTTGAAAGCTGGGTAAAGTGAGAGGCCGAAATGGTTTCGATTCTCATCAGAATCCGCGTGGCGGTCCGCAGATGGAGATTGGCCAGATATCCGTCATACAATTTCCCACTGAACTCGACACCGCCAGAAACAACGGCACATTCCCCACTGAAGGAGGGAATACGCATCAGTTCCTTCTGGCACAGGCTTTCCAGTCCCGGAGGCGTGATGACAAAAAAATCGCGTATCCGTCCCGATACATTTCGTTTGATGCGTTTTTCAAGAGAAGATGTCAAAATCGCTGATTTTCCTATTGCCGGTATTGTTTTTACAAAAAATCTGTTTATAATTAATTCTTTCGTGACTGGTCATGAAACAGCAAGCGATTCACCACCCCAAAAAAATAAAAATTCAGGGATTGCATCCTTGCGCTGACCATACTCGCGTATATTTGAGCATAAAAAACCATAATCATCAAATGTATTCTTTTAGGAGCAAAGCATGATTCATGTTGAAAATCTCACACGGTATTACGATGATTTCTGTGCGGTGGATGGAATTAATCTGGATGTTCAAAAAGGCGAAATTCTGGGATTGCTGGGACCTAACGGGGCCGGCAAAACCACAACCCTGCGTATGCTGACAGGGTATCTTCAGCCGACTGCCGGCCAGATTCAGGTGAAAGATTTCACCATTGGCCCGGATACGCTCGAGATCAAAAAACGGATTGGATACCTTCCGGAATCCGCCCCACTCTACCATGACATGATTGTTTATGATTATTTGAATTATGTCGCGGATATCCGGGAGCTGAAAAATGAGCGGAAACTGTCCCGGATTTACGAACTGGCCCAATTATGCGCCCTGAACTCGGTCATGCACAAGACCATCGGGGAGCTGTCCAAGGGGTTTAAACAGCGTGTCGGCCTGGCCCATGCCCTGATGAATGATCCGGAGATACTGGTCCTGGATGAACCAACATCAGGCCTTGATCCCAACCAGATTGTGGAAATCCGGGAAATCATCCGGAAAATCGGCAGGGAAAAAACCATTATCCTGTCCACCCATATCCTTAGTGAGGCCGAGGCCACCTGCGATCGAATCGCCATTATTCATCAGGGAAAAATTGTCGCAGACGGCAGCACCCAGTCCATCAAGCAGTCGGCCGGCAGGGAGCGGACGATTTATATCACGCTGGACAATGCAGACTTTGATGCGGTTCTGCATAAGCTGGAGGCTATTGAGGGGATCGTTCGGATGGAGGAGCTTGTCCATCCGGATTCAAATTTTCTCGATATCAAAATTTCCGTTCAATCTGATGCGGACATCCGAAAGGATATTTATCAGGTCATCCGGCAGGCCGACTGGCTGCTTCTGGAATTCCGTCAGGAAACCCAGACACTCGAACATATTTTTCGTGAACTTACCCTGGAGAACTAACATGAGCCCCGTCATTCATATATTTAAAAGAGAATTCAGCGCATACATGGTATCGCCGGTTGCCTACATCGTCATTTCGGTGTTTCTGATCATCACCGGCTGGTTTTTCTTTACACCTTTTTTTCTGCAAAATCAGGCCAGTCTTCGGAATTTTTTCTCCCTTTTGCCCCTGGTTTTCGCCTTTGTCGTGCCGGCGATCACCATGCGCCTGCTTTCCGAGGAGTTCAGCGTCGGCTCGTATGAAACCCTGCTTACCCTTCCGGTAACATTCAGCGATGTCATTCTGGGCAAATTTCTGGCGGCGACCGGTTTTACGGCGGTTATGCTGGCGCCTACCCTTTTATATCCGATCACTGTTTCGGTTCTGGGCGACCTGGATTGGGGACCCGTACTGGGCGGATATATCGGCGCATTGCTGCTCGGCGCAGCATTTTCAGCCATTGGTCTTCTGGCCTCATCCCTGACCCGGAACCAGATTGTCGCCTTCATCGTGGGAACGGCCGTATGCTTCAGCCTGTGCCTGATCGACAAGATGCTATTTTTTCTGCCCCAGTCCCTGCTAAGCTTCTTTGAATACCTGGGAGCGGACTTCCATTTTCAAAACATCGCCAAAGGCATTCTGGATACACGCGATATCCTGTATTTTATCAGTGTTGGATTTATCGGACTCTACGGCGCCAATCTGACCATGCAGGAAAAATGTTAAGGAGCATCATTATGGAAAAGCAGAACAACCTGACACAGCGATCCGGAAAATACATCAAATTCATCGTCTATGCAGTGGCGGTGATCCTTTTGAACATGGCCGGCATGACGATTTTTGCACGCATTGATCTTACCGGAAACCAGATATATTCCCTTTCAAAGGCCAGCCGCAATGCTGTTAAAAACCTTTCCGAGCCTTTGACTCTGCATGTCTTCTTTACGCGGAATCTTCCGGCGCCGCACAACAGCACCGAGCGGTATCTTCACGACCTTCTGGCTGAATACGCTGTATTCGCCGGCAAAAACTTTAATTACCGTTTTTACGATGTCAGCCCGGATGACGGTACGCCTCAGTCCGCCAAAATTGAGAATCAGAAGCTGGCTGAATCCTACGGCGTTCAGCCTGTTCAGATTCAGGCAGTTGAAAGTGATGAGGTCAAGTTTCAGAAAGCCTATATGGGGCTGGTCCTGATTCACGGTGATCTCGTGGAACGCATTCCGGCCATTACCGGCACCGATGGGCTTGAATATCAGATCACCACCGCCGTTCAGAAACTCACCAACAAGGTCAGCGTACTGCTTGGACTGAAAGACAGTATTCAGGTGAAGCTCTACAAGTCTTCCTCACTGGATGAGATTGCTCCCTACATGGGACTTAAAACCTTGCCCGTGCTTAACTCGGAAGTAGAGTCCCTGGTGAAAAAACTGAATAGTCAGCTCTATGGCAAACTGTCATATACCTTCCTGGATCCTTCTCTGGACCCGAAGATCGAGTCAGATATCGTGGCGCACCAGCTCATGACCCTCAAATGGCCTGTGCTCTCAAACGGCAAAATTCCGGCAGGCCAGGGCGCTATTGGCATGGTGGTGCAATACGGTGCAAAAACCGTTACCATCCCACTGCTGCAAGTCATTCAGATTCCCCTCCTTGGTACCCAGTACCAACTTGCGGATATGAAGGCTATCGAAGAGGCCATGAATCAACAGGTTGAAACCCTCATCGGCATCAATGAAACCATCGGGTATCTCGCTGATCATGGCACGCCCAATCTCTATGGTTCTCAGATGAGCCGCGGCCAGCAGGGAGCTCCGGAAGACGTGGAAACTTTTCGCAGCCTGGTTTCCAAAACCTATTCGTTCAAGGATATTCAGCTCAAGGATCAAGCGAATTTAGACGGTTTTAACTGTCTGGTGATCGCTGGCCCCACAAAACCCTTCAACGATTATGATCTCTTCCAGATAGACCAGTATTTGATGAAGGGGAAAAACCTGGCCATTTTTCTTGATTCTTTTAAAGAAGGTGCCGCCCAGCAAAGCATGTTCAACGCCCAGGGGCCTCAGCAAGTTCCTTTGAACACCGGCCTGGAAAAGCTTCTGGAGCATTACGGCATCAGCATCAAACCGGTGATGGTGATGGACGAGAACAGTTTCAAGCAGCAGATTCCCCCTCAATACGGCGGCGGAGAGCGCAATATCTATTTTGCACCTTTGATCAAAGATGAGCAGATCAACAAGGATTATCCGTTCATGAAACCGATCAAGGGTCTTGTCGCCTATAAAATGTCTCCCCTGCTGGTGAATAGTGATAAGCTAAGTCAATCTGGAGTAAAAGCCAATCTGCTGTTTTCATCCTCCCCGAAATCCTGGGAAATGAAAGCGCCGCTGAACCTCAATCCAATGTTCATGCAGCCGCCGGCGGCAACTGAGAGCCTGTCCACCAAACCCCTGGCCTATATTCTGGAAGGTGAATTCCCCAGTTATTTTGCGGGAAAACCGGTCCCGGAAAAACCGCAACCGGAAAAATCCCCGACAGAACCTAATGAATCAGAAGACATGGAAAACCCTGATAAAAAAACGGTCCCGGATGCTTCAGCTCCACCTTTAGACCCTGGCGTTTCCGCCGATCTTTCAAAAATCGAAGGGGGTGGGAAGGTGATCTCCAAAGGAAGTCCTGGGAGAATTTTTCTGATGGCATCCTCTGAAATGCTGAAAGACAACATCCTGGATGAAGCTGGCCGAAGTCCCAACGCCGTATTTATCCTGAATGTTCTGGATTATCTCAACAACCATCAGGACATTGCGACGATGCGCAGCAAGGAACAGCGCTTCAATCCGCTGGTAAATATTTCGCCGATGGCAAAAACCGGCATCAAGTCTCTGAACATTGCCGGGCTTCCTGTCATGGTTGTTCTTGCAGGTCTGGCAATATGGCTTCGCCGCAAATCCCGCAGACGGCAAATTCAATTGTTGTTTCAAAAACAGGAAGGTTGATTATGAAAATTAAAAAAGAACATATATTTATTGCCCTTGCCATTGTTTTGCTGGTCGGATACCTGTCCGTCCGAGAAACCGACAGGACAGAATATCAGCTTCCGGCCATTGCCAAAGTTGCAGCTTCCGACATTACCCGAATCGAGATTGCGCGTCTTGAAGGGACGGTTGTTCTGGAGAAAAAAGATACAGCATGGCGGATTCAGCCTCAGAACTATCTGGCCGATTCCGGCAAGGTGAACGCCATGCTGGAAAATCTGGAAAAGCTGTCCCTGACCGTGCTGGTATCCGAATCCAAGTCTTGGTCCAGGTACGATCTGGAGTCCGACAAAGCCATCCGCGTCAAAGCTTGGACAGGAGACGGACTCAAGCGCGACATTCAGATCGGAAAACCTGCCCCCACGTTTCAGCATACATTTGTACGGGTTGGCGATGAACCAGAAGTTTATCATGCTCAGCAGAACCTGAAAACCGCCTTTGACCAGACCACGGACAAGCTGCGCGACAAAACAGTTCTGGCGTTTAACCTGGAAGAGGTGAAGGAAATCGCCATCACCAGGGAAGGCAAACAGACGGTGATATGCAAAAGTGAGATAGAACCTCCGCCTGCGGCTTCTGCTCCTGCAGATGGAACTCCGCCTGCAGATGAGACTTCGCCGCCTGCTGATGGGGCTCCGCCTGCCAGTGCAACAGCAGTTAAGCCGCCGGAAACCCAGTGGATTACGGATCAGGGAAAACCTGCCGATCTGTCCAAAATAAACCGGCTGCTTTCCACACTATCCCATCTATCGTGCGAATCATACCTGGAGGGGAAGAGCATCAGCGAGCTTTCAAATCCAATTGGCGGCATTGTCATCAAGGGAAAGAAAGACTACACCTTGACGCTCTACGCCAAAACCGAAAAGGATGCTACCGTTTATTTGGCTTCATCTTCGGAAACCAGTTCTGTGTTTACTCTGTCGGACCGTCAGGCTGAACCTCTTACCGCAGATACAGAGGCCCTGTTCAGCAATGCGGATAGCCCGAAAAACTAACGAGACACTGACCGAGTTTGCCGCTTCTTTCAGGAACCATGCTCAGTAAAAGATTTCCACCGATGGAAATGCATGGCATGAAAGGCGAGTTTTGTCCCAATGGCTGATTCGAAAAAAACGTTGCCTGTCAATAGTGATTGATACATATCGAAAATTGGGTGTATCCTTATGGCAGTACCTCCTGGATCGTTTGAAACCATGTCTGCTGAAGTCGCCTGAATACTTCAAACGGGAACGATTTGAGTTTTCCACTCCTTATTTCAGCCCAATCCCGCTGGAAGAGGTGTAAAAGGAAACTCAGATTGTAAACGTTTGAAGTAGATGGGAGGGCTTTTTTTGCCTATAGCTCTTCGCAAATGAGTTGATACACCTTCTTGATAATTTATAATATAGGCATCCTATTGATAAAGCATGGAAAATTTAAAGATGGCAGCCAAAATCTAACATAGAATGAGTATCAGCTCATTTGCGACGATCTATAACAGCCCCTAAATGGTTGCTTGACGATGGTATATTCTTTGTTGTAAATCACCTTATGCCTTGATGACAAACCCCGCCCGAGAGTATTATTGTATGCACAACCAACATGGCATAAATCACCGCGTAAATCCAGCCCGCTCCATATACAGCAGCACTTCCTGGGCTGCCTCATCTGGAGTCATGTCCGTCGTGTCAATATAGACTTCAGGGTTTTCCGGGATTTCATACGGATCACTGATGCCGGTAAATTCCTTGATGAGGCCGGCGCGAGCTTTGGCATAAAGACCTTTTCGATCTCTATTTTCGCATATCTCAACCGGAGTCCCAACATGGACTTCAATAAAACCGCCATAAGGTTCAATGATTTGGCGAATATGCCGGCGGGTTGAGGCGTATGGTGCAATAGGTGCGCAGATGGCGATCCCCCTGTTTTTGGTGATTTCACTGGCCACATAACCGATCCGTTTTACATTGATATCCCGATGTTCTTTGGAAAATCCCAGTTCGCTGGACAGGTTTTGACGAACAATATCGCCATCCAGAAGGGTTACGGGCCGGCTTCGCATTTCGAGGAATCGGGCATGAAGGATTCGGGCGACCGTAGATTTCCCCGCGCCGGACAGGCCTGTAAAAAAAACGGTAACTCCCTGTTTGTGCCGGGGAGGGTATGCCTGCTGAATGGTTTCGACTACATCGGGAAATGAAAACCAGTCCGGTATCTTACGACTATTTCGGAGTTTGCTGTGAAATTCATCATTGCTCATAAAACGGGCCTGAACCCCATTGGGAACTTCGCTGATCGGCAAAAAAACATCCTCATCCACCACATAAACCATTTCCTCGAATGGAACAATTTCAATCCCCAGTTCTTCGGTAAAAGATGTGACCAGATTCATGGCCGTATCTTTTTCATAAAACGGTTTTCCATCTGCATTAGGACCCGGACTGGCATGATTCGGACCAACTATAAAATGCGTGCATCCATAATTTCTTCGAATTATGGCATGCCACAGGGCTTCCCGTGGTCCTGCCAGCCGCATGGTAAGTGGGAGCAAACTCAAATGCATCATGTTGGCCGGATAGTTTTTCCCCGCAGCCAGATAGCAATGGGTTCGGGTATAGTAGTCCATGTCTCCGGGATTGACATTACCAGCTACAGGGTGTAGCAGCAAATTGGCTTTGACTTGGGCCATTGCCCGAAGCGTCAATTCATACTGAGCACGATGCAGCGGATTTCGGGTGTGAAATCCAACAATGCGACGCCAGCCCAGTTTTTTAAACAGATTGCGCATTTCAAGCGGCGAATGTCTCATGCTCTTGAAGGTGGAATGCAGCGGGAGCTGAATCCCTTCAATAGCTCCACCAAGATAATATTTTCCGGGTGAATCAAAAAGGCAATGAACCCCGCTATGCTTCGGATCCTGAGTGCCATACACCGCTTCAGCCTCCCTCTCCTTCTCTATGGGCCAGATGTCCTTGACATGAAGAACCGCCAGCATAAACCCCTCATTGTCCCGCAGGGCCACGGACTGACCGGATTCAAGACGCTGGACTTCCGACTCTGAAATTCCCAGACAGACCGGAATCGGCCACAGGGTTCTATCTTGAAGCCGCATGCGATCCAGAACCGATTCATAGTCGCTTCGGTTCATAAATCCTCTCAGAGGTGAAAAAGCGCCGTTCATGATTAGTTCAAGATCAGAAGCAGCCGAGGCGGAAAGCGTGATGCTTTGAAGACTCCTGGAAAGGGCCTTTAATACGCTTGCCCGTTCTTCGCTCACTATCAAATTGACAAGCTCGCCACCATGTGCGGTAAAAAGAGAACTCATATATTGCCTCCATCTATATCGGGGATCAGGGTTTGGAAATCAACCCAAGGAGCTGTCCAGCGTATTTTAATAGCAGTTTTAAATCATACCATAAACTGGAAGATACCGAATAAAACGCCTCCGCAGAATAGCATTCATCAGGACTAGGAGAAGGTCCAAAATTCACCAGCGCTTCGGTGACAATTCCGGGCTTTGCCTTGATATACAGCAATCGCCAGTCATAAGGCATGGACTCCACCATCTCAACACTCAAGGGGTTAACTCCTGTAAAACAAAGATTCCCCGAAACCACACTGATGAGCGCGGGTAAAAATCGCATAAAAACATCCCGCCATCCAACCGGAATCATGGGTGTTCGCGAAGAAGATACACACGGCTGAAACGTGCGAGCAGGCGCAATTGATGAAAGAAAGCTGTACAAGGTAAATGTCTTCCAAAGATGTTCTTCAGGTTCGGCCGGAAGCTGAAGAACCTGACTTTTAAACCATATTGGCCCTTTTCGTGTGAATTTCAAATAAATTGCGGTAACAAGCAAGGCCGGCCATGTTATCATAAGAAGAAAGATTGCAGCACTTCGCGTCAGGATAGTCTGCCACCAGTGTAATCCAAATGATTGAGACATTCGCCCTATAATAAAATCTTCTCTGATAGCAATCACTGAACCCAATCGTACATTTACCAGCAGATTTCTATCAACCAGTGAATTGGATATTTCAAGAGATTCCCCGATATAGCTTCCCTTAAAGACAATTGAGTTAGTGATTGTGGTTTTTTCATTAATCACACAATCACTTCCAATCGTCGCATAGGGACCTATTTGAACTCCTTTGGATATACTGCAATTTTTGCCGATATAAACCGGTGGAATCAATTGGGCGTTAGGATGAAGGCGGACATTTCTGGACAACCATATCCCCGGCTCAATTTCCCTTCCGGTCATTAGCAGCGAGCTGACTTCTTTCGACAGAACTGCTTGATGCCCCTCTAACAAGCCTGGATATGACAATACGTTCATGGGTTTTGAAACCAGAATTTGACGGTATTGTCCATTGGCATAAGCCGTCAAGAACTGGTGCAAACCGGTTTCATCAACATTTATCGGAAAATTTTGCCGGCATGAAAAGGGAATCCATCCCCATCCGGTCCAGCAGGATATATTTTCGGTATCCGGAACATATCCATATAGAATCGGAAATAAGCTGTCTTCCGGGCAAAAGTGCTGTGCGACATTAGATATGACCAAACGGTTTGTGTGAACCAGGAGGATGGGATCATTTTCTGGCATGTTCAGCAAATGAATTGGGCGATAGGGTTTTTCCGAATCCTTGACCAAATGATACCTGCAAGTTACCCCCCAGCGAGAACCATCCCCCAACAGGCTTTTATAGGATTCCGGGTAATTACACAGAACAATATCAAACGACTTGAAACCCTGCAGGACAAGCTGTTCAAGCACATGTTGAATAAAAGGCCGATCCATCAAGGGCAGCAGTGAAGGGGTCTGCTCTTTTCTCTCTAATTGCTTTTCAGGCCATTCCTGAGTGCTTACTAAAAATGCTCTCATATATCTCCAATGACAGTGGCGAGGGGTGAGTCGTTTTCTCGACCCTTATCCCTCGTCGCTCTCCCCTGAGTTTAATAGGCTCCCCTTCCAAAAAGAACGGCAGGGATTGTCTGAAGTAGAATTTTGAGGTCAACCCACAAACTCTGGCTTTCTATGTATTCTGCATCCAGCTTAACCTGCTGGGAAAAGGGAATGTCTCCCCTGCCACTGACCTGCCAGATACAGGTCAGACCAGGTTTTACATCCAGCCTTCTGCGATCGGAAAGAGTATATCTGGCCACTTCCTTGGGCACTGGAGGACGCGGCCCCACAACGGACATCTCACCCTTTAATACATTCCATATCTGGGGAAGTTCATCAATGCTGAACTTTCGAATGATTCCGCCAATCCAGGTGATCCTGGGATCTTTTTTCATCTTGAAAGTGATACTGTCCTGATGATGGCTTTGCTCCAGTATCGTGTCCTTTATCGCTTCAGCATTTATCACCATGGACCTGAATTTGATAAACTGAAATTCACTACCCCATTTTCCTACACGCGTCTGCGAAAACAGCACTGGCCCACCATCTGTAAGCTTAATCGCAGCAGCAACCACTATAAAAAGGGGAATGGCCGGAATCAACACGGCCAAAGATATCAGAATGTCCAGCACACGCCCAAAAAATTTTGCTGTTCCTACAACCCAGACCCATGCGTATTTTTTTCGAATGTAGCGGATCCGTTTGCCAATGGAATTGATGCTTCCGGCATCGCCGTAACGACGGTAAAGCGCTTCCATCATTTCGATACGCCTGTCAGAATTATTCTGAGCAGATTCAACATCTGATGAATATCCGTTCAAATCGCTATCCTTTTTTACGGTTTTTCCTTAAAAGCAAACTCAGAACTCTTTAATAAAAAACAAGGGTTATCCAAAAGAACGGATAGCCATTTCCCTGTCTTCCAATATCTCAACGATGCGATGCATGCGAACCAGCTCAAACAGTGCCTGAACGGGTTTTTGAACGCACACCAGTTTCATATCACCGCCGCTGCTGGTGATTGTTCTAAGCCATGATAGAATAACACCGCATCCGGAACTGTCCACGAATTGAACATGGTTCATGTCCAGGATAATTTTTTTGGATTTTTCGACAATAGACAACATCTGAGACTTGAACCGTTTGGCATTGCCGGCATCCAGTTCTTTTTCCATCAAGGTGACTATCGTTATTTCTCCGATATTTTCTGTGGTTAGTTCCATGTATTACCCCCATCCCACTAAAAAGCAATTACGAATTAACAGTTACTATTTCATAATTCATAATTCATAATTCATAATTTACAAAGATGGTTTCAAGAGAATTTTCAATTGGGTATAGTTTGTATTGTCTTTACCTCTTGAATAAACAACATCATCCATAATTTGAGAAACAATATAAATGCCAAAGCCGCCATCCCTTGATCCATCAAAATTGGGATGAGGAACATCTTCCGGATTAAAGCCTTTTCCCTTGTCAACGAATTCAATCAGAAACATATCCGGGAACAGACTGGCCGTCACCTGAACAATTGCATCAGATCGTCCGCTATAGGCATGGCGGATGATATTGGTGACAACTTCGGTCACAGCCAGCTCAATCATGGATATTCTGGCATCGCATAGCAGCGATTCAGGAATGGTTTCACAAAAATTTCGAATGAATTGCCGAACGCCGGACAGTTCCTTCAAATCACTCGAAAACGTCATTTTTGACTCAGCATCTGGCTGTGACATTTGTGGATCATGAGTACCAATTTTCACAACAACACAGGTAAAATCATCCCTGAATGTTTCCGTCCCTGAAAACGTAACGATATCCGCCCATACATGATTTATGATCTCATTCGGCGATAACCCGGAACAGGCGTTAACCGATTTCACCAACCGTTCTTCACCAAAAAGTCGGCCTCGTGAATCCATGGCTTCCGTGAGTCCGTCAGAATAGAAGAAAAAGAAATCACCCTTGCCAAATGGCGCAACAAACTGAGTGAAGGGTTCGGTTTCCGGAAACCCGATCGGCATATTTATCCCTTGATGCAGGATGCATGTTTGGCTCTCCTGAAGATATTGAATGGTTCGCATGTGGCCGCAATCCACAAAGCGCATCTGATTTCTGGAAAGATCAAACCGGGCGTAGCACAGGGTGACAAATGTCTCCAATTCCTCCATTTGATGAATCATGGCGGACTGAACGCGGCCTACAATGGCATCGGGTTCCGGCAGCAGGTCCTTATGAACACAAGATAATTCAAGCTCATGAATCGCACGAAGAAAATAACTTTTTATCGCGGCGCCCATAAGCGCCGAAGCAATGCCCTTGCCCATGACATCGCCAACCACCACATCTAAGCACTGGGAATCAATGGTAATAAAATCGTAGAAATCACCGTCCACTTTTTGAGAAGGAATGGTCCAATTGGCAATTTCCATCCCCCTGAAATTTTTTGGGGGAACCCCCATCAGCAGGGCTTGCTGAATCTTTGAGGCGGTTTCGATTTCTTGTTCCCGCGATTTCGCCAGTTCCGCCTCAACACGGCGAAGCCGCTTGGCCTGTGCGTCTGTTTCAATGGCTTTGTCCACCAGAGCTATAAGCTGCTTCGGGTTGAAGGGTTTGGTGATATAGTCAAACGCACCGTACCTCATGGCCTCAACAGCGCTGGTGAAATCCTCACTTGCAGTAAGCATGATGGGAGATATATCCCGAACATTTTTTCTGATAAACTGCAGGCATTCAATGCCATCCATGACCGGCATTTCCAGATCCAGAATAACGGCGCTGATTTCATTTGAAATCAGATCAACAGCCTCTTTCCCATTTTGAGCAGTAATCACTTCAAATCCGGTTTTTTCAAATAATTTTTTAAGAATAATCCGGATTATCGGGTCATCATCTGCAATAAGGATTTTCCCGCGATGAGGATTCATGTACTAACCCTTCTGACGGCTATTTTTTGAATTCAAAATGAGCCCGGCGGTTTTTGGCCCAGGATGTTTCATTCTGACCCGAGTCGGCTGGCTTCTCTTTCCCATAGCTGACGCTTGTCAATTTGGATACAGGAACCCCCAAATCCACCAGGAAAGACATGGCGCTTTCCGCCCGTCGCTCTCCCAGGGCTATGTTGTATGCAACCGTTCCGCGATTATCCGTATGGCCTTCGACAATTACGGATACATTCGGATTGTTTCGCATCCATTCAGCTTTGCGTTTCAACACATCGCGGGCTTCCGGGACAAGGACCGCACTGTCAAACTCAAAATAAATATCTTCTGAAACAAAACTGCTACGAGTTGCAGACTGCGCTGAATCCAGCCCGCCCGCTCCGCCTGCTCTTCCAGCAGCTTGATCCTTTAACCTCTGCTCATCAAATCCCCTTTGTTTGGATAGAGCATCCTGCCTGGCTTTTTCAGCATCCCTTGCCGCCGCATCGTCAGAAGCCTGAGTTCCAGAAGCGTCAGAATATATTTTTTTCTTACCACATGAAACCATAAGGGTCATTGCCGGCAAAACCATCATCAGAGTCAACATAATCCAAATTTTTTTAGTCATGATACACATCCTTTTTCATTTATTAAGTTTATTAATCTTTGCCTCGTCGCTATATTTCATTAACGTTCAAACTCATGGAAATCAACAAGATTTTATCTTGCTTCTTCCGTTAACCTTTAAAATTTCTGCGGTGATCCGGCCGTCTTGAATGTCGATAATGGCCCCTTCACAGGAGGAACCCATGGCGCAGTTGACAATAAGGGTTTTCCCCAGGCTGGCTATTCCCACATCCTCATGAATATGCCCACAGATCATCAGGGCTGGCTGACAGGCTGTGATGAATCTTTCAAGTGACTTGCACCCAGCATGATATTTTCCCGCAACGCGATCCTGATATCCCCATGGAGGCGGATGCGCAACTAAAATCGTTCGAGGGGTCATCAGGGGCATCAGCCTCTTCAAGATGAAAGTTTCGCTGAAAGCAATTCTGGACCGAAACGGTACCGGTATGGTTCCGCTGAGTCCCGCGAAATGAATTCCTTGTAAAGTCACATCACGATTGTTGAGGAAATAAATATTCTCCTTCAGGCCAAATTGGAATTCAACCCGTTTTAAATCGGTATTCCCGCGAACCGCCAGAACCGGAAGTGAGAGCTTGCCCAATTCAGAAATAAAGGGAAGCGTCCGGGTGAAATTTGTGATATCGCCTGCAGCAATCAGCACATTCGGACGATAAGTTTCCAGATTGTTTCTGATTGTGGCCATTCGATCGAATACTCCATGAATATCTGCTACAGCATAAAGACGCATATCCTCCCCCCTGTTGAGCGGTGACAATAACCGAACACTCGTTCGTTTATACTTGACAAGATGACACCCGAATGACATTAAAAACAAGATATCTTCTTCAAGAAGATATTTTAAGTTTCATGTGAACTTAAAACCTAAAACCTTTTACATTGCTAACATTCCGGAGGCAATACATCAATGGAATTTTTTTTTAACCCAAAAGGAATCGCTCTGATTGGCGCAACGACAAAATCCGCCAGAGGGGGCTTTTCCATCCTGACAAATCTTCTTAATGGCTTTGCTGGAAAAATATATCCCGTAAATCCACGATATTCCTCAATTGAAGGTCTGACCTGTTATCAAAGTGTTCTGGATGTTCCGGACCCGGTCGATCTGGCCATTGTCTTTGTTCCGGCTCCCCTGGTTCCAAAAGTCATTCAGGAATGCGCCGTTCGCAAAATTCCTGGGGTCATGATTGAATCTGGTGGATTCTCCGAAACCGGCGACGATGGAAAAAAACTTCAGAACATGCTTCGCCAGATTTCTCATGAAACCGGCATTCGGCTTTGGGGGCCAAACTGCATGGGACTCGTGGATGCTGTCAAACGCCATGTATTTTCCTTTGTTTCCCCGACAATGTGGGATTTTGGACTCATTCCCGGAGACGTATCCCTGATTGTTCAAAGCGGTATGCTATCCGCCGGTTTTCTCATTGATACCATGACTCACGGAACAATGGGAATCAGCAAGGTCTGCTCCATCGGCAACAAGGTGGATGTTGAAGAATGCGAATTGCTCGAATATCTGATAAGGGATCCCCATACGAAAGCCATTGGACTTTATATGGAATCCATTCCGAACGGTCGCCGGTTTATTGAGATATGCAGCCGCTCTCCAAAACCTATTGTCGTATTAAAAGGCGGAAAAAGCCGGAAAGGGGCCCAAGCCGCCATCAGCCATACCGCAAGCCTTTCCGGAAACGGCGCGATTATCAGCGGGGCGATGTCTCAGGCCGGAATTACCGAGGCAACAGATTTTAAACAGATGATGGATATTTGCAGAACCCTGGCCGCCTTTCCCTCCCTTCCCCTCAACTCGGCTGGCCGGGTTGCGGTTCTGACATACAGCGGCGGCGCTGGCATTGTTTCTGCTGATTTTATTGAAAATATGGGACTGGAAGTGGCGGAGCTTTCTTCCCAGACCCTGGAAACATTGAAATCAGTGTTTCCGGAATGGATGCCGATTGCCAATCCTGTTGACCTGTGGCCTGCCGTTGAAAAAAATGGGGGCGAAAAAACATATCGAACTGCCGTTGAGGCTGTTTGCGCCGACCCCGGTGTCGATGCGATTTTTCTGCATTTGTTTGCAGGTGGTTTTTCCCTTGATTTTGACTTATCGCCATTGGCAGCCGGGGTAAAAGCATCCGGAAAGCCAATGATCGCATGGCTGATCGGCGAACGCGAACAGACGCGTGAAATGCAGAGCGCCATTCAAAAACTGGGAATTCCGGTCTTTCGGGAAATCCAGCGGTCGGTTGAATGTCTCCGCGCCCTGTTCAAAAGAAACAAAAGAGAGACGCCGTGGAATGCTTCCGTCGAATCCTTTCAATACGCTGCGGCGGCTTCAGGCAGGTGGAAGCAGGTTCTGGCAACGCCATCAAGCAGCCTGGATGAACATGTTTCCAAACAGATACTGGCTGATTTTGGCATTCCGACGGTTCCGGAAAAAATCGTCAGTTCCATATCCGAAGCCAAAGCAGCGGCATCAGACTTTGGTTTCCCCATTGTCATGAAAGGCATATCACCTGGAGTCGTTCACAAGACCGAACAAGGGCTGGTAAGAATCGGCATTCACTCGAAAGAAATGGTCGAAAACGCTTTTTCAGATATTCGCTCCGCCATGCCAAATGGCGGCAATATCCTGGTTCAACAGCAGATTAACGGCAGCATTGAACTGATTGTCGGTTTCCTTCGGGATCCGCAATTTGGTCCATGTGTGATGCTGGGCCTTGGCGGCATTCTTGCCGAAGCTCTTAAGGATACGGCTTTCGCCGTTGCACCGATAAGCCGCAAAGACGCTTTCCACCTGATGGATCAGATTCGGGCGCAAAATGTCTTGAACGGATTTCGCAATTCCGTTCCAGTAAATCGGGAGGTGTTGTCCGACATATTAATTCGTATAGGTGAACTTGGACTTGCGTGTCCGCAAATTCAGGAAATTGACATCAATCCCCTGATAGTTTGCAATGGCAGTCCCATCGCAGTTGATGCATCCATTATTTTGGCGACATGATTTTTATTGCAAAGACATTTTCGCACAAAAACACCTTGACTCATCGGCGCTGTATTATATACTTGTGCAGGCGGTAGGGGGGCGACCGGCCGGTTGCCCCCTACTTGTTTCGTGTGTTTCGTGGGTTAAAAGTATTTCACGGTAAAGGACAACGATCTTTTTTATGATTTTCAAATCCAACATATTGACCATTTTGGCCATTGGTTTTTGCACTGTGGAAGGATATGATGAATCCATTTGACACGATCATTATCATCATACTGGGTTATTGCCTGATCAGAGGCTTTTTCAGAGGGCTTATCAAGGAAATATCCTCCATCATCGGAGTCCTGGGCGGTTTCTATGCCGGATACACCTACTATCTGGATATCGCAAGGCCGCTGAGCGTGTGGATCAGTAATCCAGCATACACCAAGATTATTGGATTCATGATTCTGTTCTGCGGCGTATTTGCCTTTGTAAGCATCCTTGGGGTCATCATCAAATACCTGATGAACATCGCCTTTCTGGGATGGGTTGACCGTATCTGCGGCGTGTTTTTCGGCATTGCAAAAGGGGTCATGATCACCTCTGTTCTTCTGATGATCCTCACGACCTTTCTTCCAAAAGGCGCTTCAATGATCAAAGATTCGCTTTTGGCGCCTCATGTATCCAGAGTCTCTGAAATCATGGCTCAACTGGTTTCCAAGGAAATGAAGCTGGAATTTTTAACCAAAATTATGGAGCTGAAGAAAACTTGGAATCCCTCCCTGTAGAACCGGATATAAAAGAAATCTCTGCACTGATCCGCCTGATTGAACAATTGAGGGGAGAAAACGGATGTCCCTGGGACAGGAAGCAAACTCCCCGGACCTTGGCGGTTTACCTTATCGAAGAGGTTTACGAACTGGTGGATGCCATAGAGTCCAAAAACCCCGAAGATGTGTGCGAAGAACTCGGGGATGTTCTGTTTCAGATACTTTTTATTGCGCATCTGTATCAGAAAACCAGTCATTTTGATCTTCAGGATGTCGCCCGCCAGAATACTGCGAAAATGATCCGCCGACACCCCCATGTATTCGGTCATGAAACAGCCTCAACCAGCGAAGAGGTGCGTCAGCGCTGGCACACCATTAAAATGACAGAAAAAAGCCATGTCGAAAATGCCGGTCTTCTGGACTCTGTTCCCAGTGGTCTTCCAGCCCTGATGCGTGCATACCGGATTTCTGAACGCGCCGCCAGGGCCGGATTTGACTGGAAGACAATCTCGGGGGTCATGGAAAAGGTTGAGGAAGAATGGGCGGAATTCAAATCTGAAGTGGACAAGATTCCGCAGACCGGCTTTCAGCCGGATTCCGCAGACCAGGAAAAGCTGTCCATGGAATTTGGCGATGTGCTGTTTACACTGGTTAATGTCGCCCGATTCGCAAAACTTCATCCGGAAACCTCTCTTGCGGATTCCACCCGCAAGTTTGAAAAGCGTTTTAAACACATGGAACAAACCTTAACCCAAAACGGTCAACAAATTGATGCGGTTTCATACGCTGATCTGAATAATTTGTGGGAAAAAGCCAAACAGGCCAAAGGGTAAAAGGATTATTCAACATTTAGCCTGTTTCATCAAAGGTAAATATGATTGCAATTATTGACTATGATGCCGGAAATCTTGCAAGCGTGGCTCGCGCCGTATCCCACCTGGGCCATGTGAACGTGATCACCCGGAATGTCGATGAAATCAGGTCTGCCGACCGCATTATTTTTCCGGGAGTTGGTGCAGCCGGCTCTGCCATGACCAGCCTAAAACGCCTTGGCATTGATGCGGTGCTTCATGAGGCATTCAACCAGGGAAAGCCGATACTCGGAATCTGTCTGGGAACCCAGATAATCATGGGATACAGTGAAGAAAATCAAACCCGGTGCCTGGACATTATTCCGGGAATTGTCAAATCGTTTTCCCCGGATCTTCGCGATTCAGACGGGAAACGTCTTAAAATTCCCCAGATGGGATGGAACAGCGTTCAGCCTGTCAAGGACCACCCGGTTCTGGCAGGGTTGAAGGAAACGGATGAGTTTTATTTTGTACACGGATTTTATCCGGAACCTGCCCATAGGGATCATATAGTGGGAACAACCCATTATGGAATTAAATTTGCTTCTGTCGTAGGATATCGCAATATTCTTGCAACCCAGTTTCACCTGGAAAAAAGCGGCAAGCCCGGTCTGGCGCTGCTGAATAATTTTTGCCGGTGGATGCCATAGTAGGGTCATGAAAAATGGATCAGGGATCAGGGAATAAGGAATAAGGACAATTCGCATGCTTAGCAAACGCATCATCCCCTGCCTGGATGTTCGTGAAGGCAGAACAACCAAAGGCATCAAATTCAAAGATAATGTTGATATAGGTGACCCCGTTGAAATGGCGCGCTTTTATTACGAAAACGGGGCTGATGAGATCGTGTTTTATGATATCACCGCATCAAGTGACAAGCGCGATATCATGATTGATGTGGTAAGACGGGTTGCAGAGACCATTTTTATCCCATTTTCGGTTGGCGGTGGCATTCGAACTGTCGAGGATATGCGAAAAGTGCTTTTGGCTGGCGCCGAAAAGGTCAGCATCAATTCAGCAGCCATTCTGAACCCCAACCTGATATCTCAGGGAGCAAAGGCATTTGGCAATCAGTGTGTGGTTCTGGGCATGGATGTCAAATTTACGCGAAAAAGCCACAGCATTCCTTCCGGCTATGAAATGGTCATTAACGGCGGCAGAAAGCAGATGGGGATTGATGCCCTGGAGTGGGCGCAAAGAGCCGAATCTTTGGGCGCAGGCGAAATCTGTTTGAACTCCATTGACGCTGACGGCACTCAGAATGGATACGAAATTGTGCTGACAGAACTTATTTCTTCCCAGGTTTCCATTCCGGTCATTGCGTCGGGCGGGGCCGGAAAGCCGGAACACCTTCTGGATGTTCTTACCAGAGGATGTGCGGATGCAGCCCTGATTGCTTCGATGGTTCACTATGGCGCTTATTCAATCCCCGAAATAAAATCCTTTCTTCATGCAGGCGGCGTCAAGGTCCGCAGTACCTGGTAGGGCAATGCACTGAGACTATATCTTGACAAAAATGACACCAGATTATAAAAACATGCCATGATAGATAAAAATTCCATTGTTATGTATCTGGCAACTGGCTGCAAGTCCGGTTATTCTCCGATTATACCCGGAACCGCAGGTTCTCTGGCTGCGCTTGTTCCATGCTGGTTGCTTTCTTTGTTACCGCTTCCGGTTTCCTCCATGTTTCTGATTGCATTTATCGTTCTATCGATCTGGGTTTCTGAACTGGCTGAAAATATCGTGGGGCGAAAAGATCCTGGCTGCATCGTGATTGACGAATTTGCCGGAATGATGATTACCCTGCTGGGCATTCATTTTACCTGGCAATCGGCTCTTGCGGGATTTTTTATTTTTCGGGTATTGGATATTTTAAAACCTTTTCCCATACGTTATCTTGAACGAACGATTCCCGGCGGGGCCGGTATCGTGTTGGATGATGTGGCCGCAGGTGTTGTCGCCCATATTTTGTTAAGGCTTCTTTTCCTGACACCCTGGATGCCATCGCCATAAAACCCGTCTTTCTCAGGGTACGGAGTCATTTTCTCAACAACCCTCTCAATCTTCACATTTTATATAAAAGGCAGTCATTACAAATTGAAATCTACGAGCATTGCTTCCAAAGATATCCAGACCAAAAGCCGCCTGCGCGAAAATATCGAGGCGATCGGGGTTGCCATCATTCTGGCCCTGTTTATCCGAACGTTTATTGTTCAGGCGTTCAAAATTCCTTCCGGCTCGATGAAGGAAACCCTTCAAATCGGCGACCACATCCTGGTTAACAAATTCATCTATGGCGTAAAACTGCCGTATCTTCAATCCACCCTGATCCCCATAAAGAATCCTTCGACCGGCGACATTGTGGTGTTTGAATTTCCTGAAGACAAGGATAAGGATTTCATCAAGCGGGTGGTTGGTGTCGCCGGCGACGTGGTCGAAGTTCGCAATAAACAGGTATGGGTCAATGGCGCGCTTCAGCAGGGATCCTTTATTGTCAACAGTGATCCGCACATTTTTCCAGGAAACATGCAGCCAAGAGACAATTTTGGGCCCAAAACTGTTCCGGAGCATTCGCTGTTTGTGATGGGAGATAACCGTGATCACAGCTATGACAGCCGCTATTGGGGATTTGTCAATCTAAAAGCAGTAAAAGGCAAGGCATTTATCATCTACTGGTCCTGGGACAAGGATAATTTTGTTTTTGAATGGGAAAAACTGGGGAAAATTTTAAAATGCATCCGATGGGAAAGACTGGGCAATATTTTAAAATAACGGTTAGTTATGGTTAATTTTTCTAAAAAAAACATTCTGGAAATCACATCCCTGTCTGTCGATGACATTTCCCTGATCCTGGATACTTCCGAAAGGATGAAGGAAATTTCCGAAAGGCCGGTAAAAAAAGTTCCCACACTCCGGGGAAAAACGGTGGTGCTGTTTTTTTATGAACCCAGCACCCGAACCCGCACCTCATTTGATATTGCCGCCAAGCGGCTGAGTGCGGACAGCATTTCTCTTTCCGGAAGCACCAGCAGCATGGTCAAAGGGGAAACCCTTCTGGATACCGCCCGCAATCTTGAAGCCATGAAACCGGACGTCATCGTGCTGAGGCATCCTTCCGCCGGCGCTCCGCATATTCTGGCAAAGGCTGTCAGCGCATCCATTATCAATGCCGGCGACGGCATGCATGCGCATCCCACTCAGGCCCTTCTGGACATGCTGACGGTGCGTCAGCACAAGGGGCATCTTGCCGGACTTCGCATTGCCATCATTGGCGATATTGCGCACAGCCGTGTTGCCCGATCCGATTGCGAGGGGTTTGTCAAGATGGGTGCCAGCGTCATCTTATGTGCGCCACCGACCCTTATTCCCAAAGGAATTGAATCCTACGGGGTATCAGTTACCTTTGATATGAAAGAGGCCATTGATGATGCTGATGTGATCATGATGCTGCGAATTCAAAAAGAACGCCAGTCCGGCTTTTTTTTTCCATCTGAACGGGAATATTCAAGACGCTATGGACTGAATCAGGAAAAGCTAAAATCCGCCAAGTCGGATGTTTTGATCATGCATCCCGGACCCATTAACCGGGGACTTGAAATTTCTCCGGATGTGGCGGACGGCCCGCATTCGATTATTCTGGATCAGGTCACCAACGGTGTCGCCGTGCGAATGGCGCTTTTATATCTGGTTACGGGAGGAACGCGAAATGCGGACTCTGATTAGGGGGGCGCGGGTGATTGATCCGGGATGCCCAAATGGTCCTATGGGCGGCCCGATGGGTGGTCTGTTGGATGTCCTGATTCAGGATTGCCGGATTGCCGATATTCAGCCTGAAGGGATTCTGAATATCCCATCCGGAAATGATGTCAGGATTTATGAAGCAAATGGCCACATCCTGACCCCCGGTCTCATTGACATGCATGTTCATCTCCGGGAACCGGGTCAGGAATACAAGGAAACCATCGCCACCGGTTGTCGGGCTGCAGCGGCCGGCGGTTTTACTGCTGTCTGCACCATGCCCAATACCTGCCCGGTGAACGACAACGGCCAGATCACCCGATTCATTTTATCCCGAGCAGCAGAAGCCTGCGGCGTTCGGGTTTATCCTGTCGGCGCCATCAGCAAATCCCTTGAAGGCAAGTCCTTGAGTGAATTCGGCGAGCTGAAAGACGCAGGGGCGGTAGCCGTAACAGACGACGGCAAACCCGTAATGAACAGCCTTATGATGCGACGGGCGATGGAATATGCCAACGGCCTGGGTCTTACGGTCATATCCCATTGCGAGGATATGGAACTGGCGCATGGTGGAGCCATGAACGAAGGGACCATTGCTACCCGAATGGGCCTTCCTGGAATTCCCAATGCCGCTGAAACCATCATGGTTCTTAGGGACATAGCACTTTGTGAACTCACCGGCGCCAGGCTGCATATAGCACATGTCAGTACCCTGGAATCGGTCCGAGCCATTCGGGAGGCCAAACGAAACGGCATTCCGGTCACAGCAGAAACAGCCCCTCACTATTTTACCCTTACCGACGATGCAGTTCGGGATTACAGCACCCATGCCAAGATGAACCCGCCGCTACGCACACAAAAAGATGTTGATGCCGTTTGCGAAGGGCTTCGCGATGGCACTCTGGATGTAATAGCCACAGATCATGCCCCACATTCCCCGGTTGAAAAGGATGTTGAGTTCGATCAGGCAGCCAACGGCATTGTCGGGCTTGAAACATCTCTGGCGTTGGGGCTGAGGCTGGTAGAATCTGGTGTATTGTCCCTGAATGGACTCATTGAAAAAATGTCCACCCAACCTGCCAGAATCCTGGGTTTATCGTCCGGGCTGAAAATCGGTGCAGCCGCAGATATTACCGTCATTGATCCGGACAGAATATGGACAGTAGATGCCAGCCGGTTTAAATCCATCAGCCGCAATACTCCCTTTGACGGGTGGGCGCTGAAAGGAAAAGCCGTTCTAACCATTGTGAACGGAACCGTTGTATTTGATGAAAGGCTAAATACCTGAGTCGCAACATTATGCCTTACGCCATTCCCCACATCCTGATTGCAGACGATGAACTCAGCATGCGCGAGCTGCTGGAGTACATGCTCACCAAAGAAGGGTACCGGGTTTCCTGTGCTGAAAACGGCCGCAAAGCCATTGTTATGATCGAAAGCACCCCGTTTGACCTGCTGATATGCGATATCCGTCTCGGAGACATTTCCGGCCTTGAAGTCCTGAAAGCCACAAAAAAAATCAATCCCCAAACCGTTGTAATCATGATTTCAGCTTACACCACAACGGAAACGGCAGTTGAATCCATGAACGCCGGGGCGTTTGATTTTGTTCCCAAGCCCTTTAACAACCAGGAACTCAAGCAGACCATTGCCAATGCCCTTACCTTAAAGACCGTTGAAGATGAAAAGCTCAGCCTGGATTCCGCCCTGAAAAAAACGCTTCATTTTGGAAAAATCATCGGCAATTCTCCTAAAATGCTGCTTGTCTATGAAATGATCCGTCAGGTGGCCAAAACCACCACCAATATTCTGTTGACCGGGGAAAGCGGAACCGGAAAGGAACTGGCGGCCAGGGCAATTCACGACGAAAGCAACCGCAGCGATAAGCCATTTGTTGCGGTCAACTGTGGCGGCATTCCGGAAACCCTGATGGAAAGCGAACTTCTGGGCTATAAAAAAGGCGCATTTACCGGCGCAAACCAGGATAAAAAAGGCTTGTTTGAAGTGGCCAACAAGGGAACGATTTTTCTGGATGAAATCGGTGAACTCAGCATATCCCTTCAGGTTAAATTGCTGCGGGTTGTCCAGGAAAAAGCATTCAAGCCGGTTGGTGCCGGTGAAGACATCAATGTAGATGTTCGCATCATCACCGCTACCAACAAAATTCTTGAAGAAGAAGTGATTGCAGGACGATTTAGAGAGGATTTATTTTACCGCCTGAATGTTATTGGCATCCGCATGCCATCTCTCAGAGAGCGAAAAGAGGACATTCGGCTGCTGGCCCATCATTTTCTGGAGAAATATTCGCGTGAGATGAGCAAGGGGATCACGAAACTGTCTTCTTATGCCATTGATTTGTTGAATAAATATGATTTTCCCGGAAATATCCGTGAACTTGAAAACCTCATTGAACGCAGTGTTGCGCTCTCCAACACCAATATTATCCTGCCCGAAAGTCTGGCCATTTCCCTTCACAAACAGATACACAAGCGCCGCTGGATTGAGGGCGTCAGAAACAAGCGATTCGATCTTGAAGATGTTGAAAACGGAGTCTCTCTGGATAATATCCTTGAAGAAATCGAAAAAGGCTATGTCGAAAAGGCAATGGAACTCACCAGAGGCGATAAATCCAGGGCGGCGGAGCTTCTCAAGATCAACCTGCGATCCCTGCGGTACCGGCTGGACAAACTTTCAATTAAAAAATAATTCCGATGGATTCCGACCTTGCTGAACCGATGACATTTTCTGATCCCCTACTTTCCTTTCCGGAAACCAAATATCAGGTAAATGATAAAACCGATAAACGGAATGGCGGCGACTATCATCCAGAGGACTTTTTTCCTTAAACTTCCGAATTCCTTCTGGGCCGCGTCGATTACCGCCCAGAGTGTCGCAAGCAGAAACGGAACGCTGATGCCAAGAACAATCTTTATTGTGTGAAAATCCATTTTACCCTTTTAGTTGATCTGCTATTTTCAATATCGTTGTCACATAAACCTTGCTGTGGTTGTAATGATATACAACGTCAAAGGCAGCTTCATAACTGATGCCGGGTTTCCATCCAAAATTCTTCAAATAATTGGCGATGCTCATGATGGCATCGCTGGGGTTGAATAAATCAATTCTGCCATCCTGGTTGCCATCCCGACCGTAAGCCAGAATGTTGCTTGGCATAAACTGGGAAATGCCCATGGCGCCGGCATAGGAACCATGGATTGTTGTGGGGTCGATCTTTTCCCTGCCGGTATATTTCAAATACGCTTTTAGCTCCTGATATGCCCATGCGGATTTGGCATTGGCCTTTTCTTCAAAAGCGGACTTGATAGGCCTGCGATCCTCTTGTATGCTGTTCCATACTACCTCCCGAAGTTCAGGATCATTCATTGAAGCCAGTGAAGAAAGGGTGTTCATTATGGAACTCGTTCCCAGATAAGTCCCAAGCCGGGTTTCAACCAGCATGATGGCGGTAATCACTTCTTTGGCGACACCGAGGGTTTCCTCTGCGGCATTCAGATCCGAAAGATGGTCCTGAATATATTTTCTGGCTTTTTGAAGGGAATCCTGTGACAAAAACTGATCGTAATTGACCCTGGCTTCGCTGTGCATAAAAAACAGCGACATGGTACGGGGTTCAAAATGGACATCAGGATTCAGGAAAAGGTTTTTCAGCATGACTGGATCAAACCCCTCTCCGGCCAGTTTTGCCTGAAGAGAGTTGAATGGCGCAGCGCTGTCTTGGGATGCTGCAGGAAGCACTGAGGCCATCCAGAAACAGACGATCACCGCCCCAATGGCCCCATAGGATAAAAGGATACATGCAAAGTGATGGCGAATTTTCAAAATCAAAATTCCTTTATTAAGTCTTTGTGCTTGTGAAACGAGAACATTTATAGCATACCTGAACGAAAATAATCCAGCATCATTATTGCTCGCATATAGTTCTTGATATTGCGATTCAGAATTGTTTATTATAGGGGTTGAGTTTTTGCTGTTCACGCAGACGCATATTGTTTCCTGTACTTAATTTTGTAGTTTTAAATTCCATGACTGGCTATCCGTATTGACCCAAAACCTTCAAGCTGATTTTTCGTTAACCAACATGTTTAATAAATCCAAACAGAGCGACGGTATTTTCAAAAGTGTTTTGATGGCCTATATGGTACTGGTGCTTCATTTGCTTCTGATTGCCGGACTTGGCCTTCTGGTTCTTTTCTTCCGTGGAGTCATGCAGTACATGATCTGGATATTCCTGGGCGGAGCTGCAGCAATCATTGTATCCGGCTATCACTTTTACATCCGGATGAAGCAGGAAGGCAAAAACCTTCGGGAAATGATGTATTCTCCCCTTTTTCATGGCAGAGCTGTCGAAGTCAGCATTCTGGGAGGAATGGCAACATTTAAAATTGGCAAAGACAGCAATCTCCCTAATCTCCCTGCCCTGCCCGACACAACCAACAAAACTTTGAATCTTCTTGAAGATCCGGCCTCAGCCAGAATGCGGGAACTTTCCGAGCTGGTTCGCATGTTGGAAAACGATTTGATTACCCTGGAAGAATTCAACAGCGTCAAGCATCAACTCTTTAATTCATGAAGGATGTCAGATGACGAAACCACTCACCGTCGCACTGCTTTCCGGCGGCATCTCTTCAGAGCGCGAGGTCTCGCTTAAAAGCGGCGATCAGGTTTACGCTGCGCTGAACAAGGATAAATACAGGGTGATCCGGTATGATCCCATGGCTGATCTTAACCGACTGGTTGCCGATGCACCTTCGATTGATGTTGCGCTGGTAATTCTTCACGGTCCTTTTGGCGAAGACGGGACCGTTCAGGGGTTGCTGGATCTTCTGAGCATCCCCTACCAGGGGTCCGGGGTTTTGGGAAGCGCCATTGCAATGGACAAGCTGGTTTCAAAACAGCTTTACGAAAAATCCGGCATTCCGACTCCCACCTATATCGCAATCAACCGGGAAGACCCACAAAAGGCTGAAACATGCCTGGAAAAAGTCGGTCTGCCATTAGTCATCAAACCCGCAAAAGGTGGATCCAGCATTGGAATGACCATCGTGAAAACACAGAATGCACTGGAACCTGCAATTCGGGAAGCCTTCTGTTACGGCGACACCCTGGTGGTCGAGTCATATATTCGAGGGACGGAGCTAACTGTCGGAGTTATCGGCAATCGGGATTTAAAAGCGCTGCCAGTTATTGAAATAATTCCCGACCCCCAGTATGAATTTTTCAACTACCATGCCAAATATTTACCAGGCGCCAGCCGGGAAATCTGTCCGGCCCAAATTGACGAGGTGCTGACGGAAAAAGCCCAGATGTTTGCCAAAATGGCGCATCGGGCGCTTTTCTGTGAAGGATACAGCCGTACGGATATGATGCTGAGCAACAGTGAGCTTTACATCCTTGAAACCAACACGATTCCGGGAATGACCGAGACCAGCCTGCTTCCACTTGCCGCAAAAACCGCCGGAATTCCCTTTTCAAGGCTTCTGGATATCCTGATTGAACTGGGAATTGAAAAAAAAGGAGTCAGGAATGCTGAGATGCCAATATCCCGGCATTCCTGCATCTCGGCATTCCCGTCTTTGTGAGAGGAAGATGTGAATTCATCCCCGAAAAATGACCTGACCATAATTACCACTCATGTGAATGCGGACTTTGATGCCGTGGCTTCCATGCTGGCCGCCCAGAAGCTATATCCAGAAGCCTTGGTGGTCTTTCCAGGCTCTCAGGAAAAAAACCTGCGAAATTTCTTCATTAGCTCCATGGTATATCTCTTTAATATGGAGGATATAAAGCTCATCGACTTTTCCCGCATCAAAAAGCTGGTGCTGGTTGATACCCGCCAACCTGGCCGAATCGGGAAATTTTCAGCAGTCCTTAACCGGCCGGATGTCGAAATTCATATCTATGATCACCATCCGGTAATGCCCACCGATATCAAGGCGCATTACGGAGTCAACCGTTTAACCGGCGCAACCGTAACCATCTTAACCGATATTCTCAGGGAAAAAAGGATTGATATATCGCCGGATGAAGCCACCATCCTTTGTCTGGGGATTTATGAAGACACAGGTTCGTTTACTTTTCCCTCAACAACCGAACAGGATTTTACCGCAGCGGCATTTCTGCTGTCCAAGGGCGCCAATCTCAATACCATTGCTTCCATGATCGCGCGTGAAATCAGTCCCGAGCAGATCAGCCTCTTAAACGACATGATCCAGTCGGCGACGCATCATATCATCAACGGAATCGACATTGTTCTGACCAATATCATCAGTGACAATTACATACCGGATTTTGCCGTACTGGTTCATAAATTCATTAAAATGGAGAATCTTAACGCTATTTTCGCTCTGGCAGGCATGGAGAATAAAATTCATGTCGTGGCGCGAAGCCGGATCCCCGAAGTGGATGTCGGGACCATTGTGACGCTTTTGGGGGGCGGGGGGCATAGTTATGCCGCATCTGCAAACTTAAAGGGACAGACCATGGCCCAGGTGGAGCATCGCCTTATGGAAATCCTGTACAACAAGGTTCGAGCCAGACGCAAGGCCAAAGATATCATGTCTTCTCCGCCCATTACCGTTGGCGCTGATGTGTCCTGCAAGGAGGCTGCCAATCTTCTGACCCGCTATAACATCAATGCACTGGTGGTCACGGAAAACCCGGACAGAAAAGATGAACTACTTGGGTTTATTTCCCGCCAGGTAATTGAAAAAGCCCTCTTTCACCAATTAGACGATGTTCCGGTCCGCGACTATATGACCACGGACATGGCCTGGGTCGCGCCGGATGCGGATATGGCGGAGATTCAGCAAAAAATCATCGAAAACAAGCAGCGAGTGCTGCCGGTCGTACACCAGGATGTCATAACTGGCGTGATCACGCGAACCGATCTTTTAAACATTTTGGCAAGACAAACCCAGAACAATTCTGAAAGCCAGTTTGATCCCAGCAAAGACATTACACATGCCAGAACCCGAAACATCATCAATTTCATGAACGAAAGACTGTCCGGCCGGGTGATGGATCTTTTGAAAACCATTGGCGAAATCGCCAGCCATTTAGGTGTCGGCGCGTATGTGGTCGGCGGTTTCGTTCGGGATATGTTTTTGTATCGGCCAAACGACGACATGGATATCGTAATTGAAGGTGATGGCATTGCCTTTGCCAGGGAATATGCCGCACGCTGCAATGCCCGCGTCCATACCCATGCAAGTTTTGGAACCGCCGTCATTACCCTTTCGGATAAATTCAAGATTGATGTGGCTTCCGCCCGAATGGAATATTACAAATTTCCCACTGCCATGCCCATTGTCGAAATGAGTTCCATTAAACTGGATCTCTTCCGCAGGGACTTTACCATCAACACCTTGTCGGTTCAGTTGAATCCGGAGCGATTCGGCATCCTGATAGACTTTTTTTCAGCGCAGAAAGACATCAAGGAAAAAAGCATTCGGGTTCTTCACAACCTGAGCTTTGTGGAAGATCCGACACGGGCGTTTCGCGCCATAAAGTTTGAACAGCGATTTGGCTTTAGCATCGGAAAGTTGACTAGCGGACTGATTGACAATGCCGTAAAAATGGATTTGTTCTCCCGGCTGATCGGGCGCAGAATTTTCAGCGAGATCAAGCAGATACTTGAAGAAGAAAACCCGGTTCCAGCAATCATGAGACTGGATGATTTTCAGCTTCTAAAAGCCATCCACCCGTCTATTCAACTGTCTTCGGACATGACGTTGCTGCTTAATGCCGTAAAAAAAGTGATCTCCTGGCATGATTTACTTTTTCTCGAAGAACCCTATATGAAGTGGCCTGTTTATTTTCTGACCATTATCCGCAGTACTGATGTAAAGGTTGCAGAGGATATCTGCAAACGACTGGAGCTGGCGCCACGGTATTGCGCCCTGATCTGCAAGGATCGGTTTGCCGCCGAGCAATCGCTGCTCTGGCTTGAGCGGAATACGACCGTCCCAAACAATATATTGTGCGAAAAACTGTCCGAATTTAAAACCGAACTGATTCTGTTTATGATGGCTGCAACTCATCAGGAGCGGGTGAAACGGGCGATTTCCAATTATTGCGTCACCCTGCGTTATATCCAGCCCGCCATAACAGGCAAGAACCTTCTGGAAATGGGCGTTGTACCCGGACCCATCTATAAGGAGATTCTTAAATCTCTTCGCAATGAAAAAGTGAACGGCATGCTGAAAACACAGGCTGATGAGGTGGAGTATGTGAAAAAAAGGCTGAAAACCGAAGAAAGTAAGGGCGACCGGCCGGTCGCCCCTACTGAA
>SERZ01000367.1_pt1 | contig 30790 bp, 11 predicted proteins | sample 3171461 | NCBI WGS metagenome assembly SERZ01 (sample SAMN06051861, study PRJNA518727) | freshwater metagenome | biome: subpolar coniferous forest; feature: holomictic lake; material: water; isolation source: holomictic Lake 227, 6 m depth | place: Canada: near Kenora, Ontario | collected... | reverse complement strand
CGAATTCAGACACTGGTTAACCAAATCCGTGCGGGGTACGGAAAAGTGGCTGCTGGCATTTACTGGGCCATAAGAATGAAATCTGCGCATGAACATTTCCTCTTGTTACAGGTAATTGCATTATCACTACTCCAAAAAGCCAGTTTCAACCTAAAATGTTAACAGCATCCCTATTCTGTCCCCATATTAACCAGCTCCACCCGTCGATTCGCTGCACGACCTGCATTGGTGTCATTTGAATCAATCGGCCGGGTTTTGCCATAACCGATGGTTTTCAGTCGTTCGGCATCAATTCCAAAACGGCTGGATAGAAAATGTTTAACACTTGCAGACCGTTTTTCAGACAGACTTTGATTGTGTGCATCACTGCCTGTGGCATCGGCATGGCCCTCAATAGAGATGGTGCAGGCCTTGAGTGTATTTGAACATAAGGCTTTGCCGATTTCATCCATTTGTGCAATAGATGCTTTGGAAATTTCTGCTCTGTCATATTCGAAATGAATAGATACTGCAATTTTGGGACGTGTTTTGGGTTTATACTGAATACCTCGAGTCAGTTCCGTAGAGTCCTCTTTCAGTTGAGACTCGATCATATCAGATTTGACCACTTTGAGACTTCGACTTGCTGCCGGAATACTGGCCTGACATTTAGCAAGCCGTTCTTTGACTCGGGGAATATCCAATTTCAAATCTGAATATTTATCCCGGATAGCAGGGGATTGATACAACAACAGGGCTTCATTGTACATGGCTGCTGATAGACTGTACTGCTTCTGCTGAAAATAAATGTCTCCCAGTCCGATATAGGGATAGGGAAACCGCTGATCCTCATGAATGGCCCGTCGATAACTGATACGATCAGAAGAGCGCCGTGGATGGCAGTCCGTTTTAAGTCAGTAGCCTTTGCAGTCGGCGATTCCTTGTTCTTAGCCTTCGGAAATGGCTGAGCGCTCAGCCTTGCGGTAGGCTTTTCCTCCAGGTTTTTTTTCACATTGCATTGAACCTTTGTAATCTTGCCACTGGAAGGAGACTCACGATCTGGCTGTTCAGCTTTAGGCGCACTGGGCGGGAGCAGCGCTGTCGCAGGGGTAAGATGTTCGCCGACCACTGTCTGCAGGTCGCTGAGCATCTCGAACGGAGTTTGGTATCGCCGCTGCGGGTTCTTGGACAGTGCATGTAAAATAATATTTCCGATTGTATCAGGGATGTGAAGGTTCAGCACCCTGGGAGGTATTGGCTCAACCTGGACAATTTTATAAGCCAGGGTGGTAGTGTTTTCCGATTGGAAGGGCCTTTCCCCAGTCACCATCTCGTAAAAAAGCGCTCCAACGGAAAAGATATCGGACCGAATATCGACATTTTGTCCTGAAATCTGTTCAGGCGACATATAGAAGGGAGTACCGAGGATTACGCCGGTTAATGTCATGGAAAGCGAGGGGAGCTTGGCAATGCCGAAATCCATCACTTTTACCCTATTATCGGCTGTGATGATCACATTGGAGGGTTTGATATCCCGGTGAACTATGTGCTCCTGATTAGCGGCTACGAGAGCCAGGAGTATCTGCTCTATTATGGGAACCGCCTCCTCAATGGAAATGATCTTGCTCTCCTTGATGACTTGAAACAAAGTCTTGCCACCGACGTATTCCATGCAGATGTATTCGAACTCGTCCGTTTCTCCGTAGGAATGAATGGTAACGATATTGGGGTGAGTCAACCGGCCAGCAGCCTTTGCTTCTATAAACAGACGTTTGCGGGCTTCTTCCCTGTCTGAAAGTTTCTCTTCCGTCAAGCCATCCTCAACCAGTTTGGGGATCAGCTTCAGGGCTACGGTCCGCACCAGCACGGTGTCAAATGCCTTGAACACCAGCCCCATGGCGCCTCTTGCCACATACTGACTCAGCATGAACTGATCAATTTGCCTGCCGACAAGGCTCTCCGGTTTGAGCATCATTTGCCAGTCTCCTTCAGTAGCTTTCGTGGATTCTCATATCAAACGCCCTTGCATATCGTCACTCCTGTGAATACTTTAGCCCATAAGATGCTGTAAACATAGGATTAAGGTTTCATCTGGAAATTTGCTGGAAATAACTTTATCATTGATCTGCTCTTATGTCCACCCGATGGCCACAATAGCCCATGGCATTGCCCTGGGTATGCGGTACGATTTCTTTTATTTTCAGACCTGAAGGGGCGGCCTAAATCCCACACATACCGTTTGTTGCATCTGTTCCAGTGGTCCAAGATAGGATCGCTCCTTCAGGGCTCAATACGGTTGTATGTCAGCCCATGGCGATGCCATGGGCTGACATAATACGCCCCTTTGGGGCTAAACGAGCCAAATTATCAATACCCGTCCCCTACTTTGCTACTTCGCTACATAAATAATGACAATATTATCTATAAAAATGGTGCCTGCCGTGTTCATATATGCATATCCATACACAAATTTTGTTTTTATCCTGATATTCTTACTATATTTTCATCATTATTAATCTTAGTTATCACCCATGGCCTTTTCCAGATCAGTATCGCTGAGACCGCAAAAGCGCAAGTCCTCTGAAAGCAGGGATGGTGATTGATCCCGGCTTTGGGCCGTGGAGGTAGCTTCCAGCCCCAATGCGCCATCAAGTATTTGCGCCATCAAGGCTTTTTGGTAGAGGGCCAGAAGATTCTGAACGCTGTCTGTTGGTATCTGGTCCGGATGAAAGTAAATGGATGCGTGAAGAGCGTCCTGGTGAATCCATGCCTGAATGTCCAGATCATGGAGCCGGAAAGCATCCGGGGCAACCAAGGGCCCCACGGGTTCCGATACAACCCGGAAAAACGATTGCTGTGCCGTTAGTCCCAGTTGCCCCAGATAATTAAAACTCACGGACGGCCAATGTTCCGTGTTCAAATCAGCTCTGAGCCGTTCCTCACCCAGATAGCGCAACACCCCATAACCTATGCCACGTCCAGGAAGTTCACTCAGGCTGCGCTGAACAGAGCGAACCTGAGAACCGGGATCTAAATCCGGCTCTGCGGTCAGCATCATGGGAAAAAGGCTGGTAAACCAGCCAACTGTCCGCAATGGATCAGCGCCGGTTATTGATCCTTCCCTGCCATGGTGTTCCATAGCCAGGCTGAGACGGAGTCGCCCATCCCAGTTGTAAAATGCGGTCGCAAGGCCGGCCAATAACAACTCCTGCGCTGTGGCCCGATAAATGTGCTGTCCCCGGCTTAGCAGTACATTTGTCTGGTAGTCGGAGAGCTGAAAACGCAACGTTCGGACATTTTGGTATGTATAACGAAAAGACGAGGGTCTATCAAGAGTCGATAGATTAGTTTTTTTATCGCCTCTCAATACAATAGCAGCTCCATGGCGACTACCGATCTTCGTCTCTGCAAGAGCTGCAATTTGCCGCCGCCAGAAAGGAATTTCAGCCAGAAAGCTCGGATCTGATGCTAATATTTGCAGTCGCTCCGCCCATTTTTTAAACCCATCAGTCTTGGCAGGCAGCACCACAGATTGCTCCCGGATAACTGCCTGATAGCTCATATCCAGATCCTCAAGGAGAATACTCCAGGAAACGGTATCCACAACAAGATGGTGAATAACTATCAACAGCCGCTCCCCATCCGGGAGTTTATACCAGACCACACGGAGCAATGGCGGCCGGGTCAGGTCAAAGCTGGCCTGCATCTTGGCGGTATGGATGCGAAAGCGGTCAGTTATTGGATTAGCCGCATCGGATAGAAGTGACCAATCTTCTGTGATAATATCAATTTCCATTCCGGGTGGCTCATAAGTCTGAAACCAGCCGCCTGCGCCCTGTGAAAACCATGATCTTAGAACATCGTGATGGTCCAGCAGGCTTTGCAGAGCTGCTTTTAGAGCAGGTAATTTTAGCGGTATTGTTGGTTCAAGCAAAACTGACTGGTTAAAATGATGGCGGTGATCGGAAAAGGTGTCAAAAAACCAGCTCTGAATCGGTGTCAACAGAGTCTGTCCCCAGGCAGGTTCAGCATTTATGTCTGAAGATGCAGCCTGAATCAGCCCCACCAGTTCGCCGATGCTGGGAAAGCGGTAAATATCTGCTACCTGAAGATGAAGATGTCGCTCATGCAGACGAGCCGATACTTGAATGGCTTTAATGGAATCTCCGCCCAGGGCGAAAAAATTATCGTTCAGTTCGATATGATCCCGTCCCAGAACCTGCCGCCATATCTGAATCAGAATCCCGGTAGTCCCCTCTGATGGAGCCTGAACTGCGTTGCTGCCTGTCTCCTGCCAGGGATCAGGCAATGCCTGGCGGTCGATTTTGCCGTTGGCGGTCAGCGGAAAACTTTCCACTGAAATGATATGAGATGGGACCATATATGCTGGCAATTGACGGCTTAGCGCCTGTTTCAATAACGATTCCGATAATGTCGAAGCCACAGAATCAGGACAGGCAAGTTGGCCTGCCTCTACTTCCATTTTTGCGCTCTTCCCCGCGCTTTGGGGAATGTAGTAGGCGAGCAACTCCAAACCTGCCGGATTCAGAACCGGATGCACAAATACCACAGCATCCCGGATGCCTGGCTGCCCGCGAAGGGTCATAGCTATTTCCTGAAGTTCAATGCGATGCCCGCGGATTTTGACCTGTTCATCCCGTCTGCCCAAAAATAGAATATTCCCGTCCGGCAGCCATTTTCCGATATCACCGCTGCGGTAAAGGCGTTTTTCGGGTTCCAGATCGGTTTTTAAAAAAGGATGGGGCGCAAAGACCTGTTCCGTAAGTTCTGGCCGGTTGTGATAGCCACGGGCTAGTCCAATACCGGATATACAGATTTCTCCGGGGATGCCTATGGGAACAGGCTCAAGTTTGGCATCCAGAATGAATATCTGGATACCACAAAGAGGTTTGCCAATAGGAATTCCCTGGGGATAGGAATTGTTTGCCGTCACCCGATGGCAGGCCGCGCACACCGATGTTTCTGTCGGACCATAAGCGTTGATATACTGAATCCTGGATCCGTAATACATGGCGTCTGATGCAACGGCGGCTTCTCCTGCGGTGATTACGGTGCGCACACAGTCTGGAAGGGCGCGTTTCAGCGTACCAAGATATACTGGGGGCAGGGTCGCCAGTGTCACATGCTGAGCATCCAGATATTTTAAAAATCGATCAGGGTCCTGAATCTCGGTTGGCGGTGCAATGACCAGGGTTGCGCCGCTGAAAAAGGCCAGATACATCTCGTATAGGGATGCGTCAAAACCGGGTGAAGCAAATTGTAATACGCGATCCGTTCCAAGGATGCCAAAGCGGTGTATCTGATCCAGCGCCATATTCACCGGCCCACGGTGCGGAACCATGACTCCTTTGGGCGTACCCGTAGAGCCTGAAGTATATATCATGTAGGCGATCTGGCCGGGTGTTACATCCGGCAGGGGCCAAAGGTCAGATGACAAATCCAGTTTAAATATTTCATTTAAGTCAATCCGTTGTAAATGGTCAAAAGCTGCGCTTAATTCCCAGAATGTGTTTTCAGTTAGCAAAAAGCGACATTTGCTGTCCCTCAGCATGAATTGAATCCTGGATTCGGGATATTGGGGATCAATGGGCAGATACACTCCGCCTGCTTTCATTATTCCTATCATAGCCATGACCCAGGATGGGGACCGGTTTAACAGGACAGCCACGGGCGTTTCGGCCCCTACGCCCAAGCTTGATAGATAACGGGCCAGAGCATCGGATGTCTGATTCAGTTCCCGATAACTCAGCAAACTGTTTCCGCAGGCCACGGCAATCTGATCCGGCGTTTGCCGGGCTAATTGATCTATCTTAGCCGTAATCAAAAGAGGTGGCAGTGTACAGGGGGCAGAGATGGGAATACGTAGGGGCGAATCTTGTATTCGCCCTTCAATAGGGTGAACATGCCCTTCGATAGGGCGAATACAAGATTCGCCCCTACCGCCTGATGCAAAATCGCTACAGACCAGCATTTTTTCATCGTCGGGAAGCATGGTTAATGCCCCAATCGGCGTTGCCGGATTCTCCGAGACACTGCGAACAAGCATTTTCAGATGCTCGACCATGCGGTGAATGGTTTGAGGCTGAAATAAATCCGTGCGAAAACGGATTTCGCCATCAAGCTGCTTTCCAACTGGTCGGAAAGTGAAAATTAGATCCAGTTTGCTGATCGGCCATTCAAAGGCAAAGGGGGTAAGCTTCAAACTCTTGCCAGCCCCGTGGAGGGGACTTCCAGTCCCGTGGAGGGTGCTCACAGCCTCAATGACGACTGGATCTGCTTCATAGAGTGTCAGGCCCACATCTACCAGGGGGCTTCGACTGATATCCCGCTCCAGGACCAGCTCAGCCACCAACTGATCGAAAGGATAATCCTGATGCTCCAACGCTTCCATGGTAGTATGGCGGATCTGGTCTAAAAAGCTTGATGCGCTTTGATCTGGCCGGATTTCATCGCGTAAGACCAGCATGTTGATAAAACAGCCTATCAGGCCGGATACATCCGGGTGAGTGCGACCCGATACCGGCGCGCCAATGCAGATATCTGTCTGTCCGGTATAACGAAAAAGTAAAATTTTGATAAGGGACTGGATAACCATGAATAAACTGGCCTGATGATTACGTCCCAGATCAGACAATTTTTCGGTCATCATCTCATCCAGAAAAAAATGAGTAGCGCTTCCCGTAAAAGTCTGGACTGCTGGCCGGATAAAATCAGTCGCCAGGTCAAGGGCTGGCAAGTCCCCTGCAAGTTGCTGATGCCAGTAATTGCGATGTGCTTTAGCTTTGGGTGAATCTATCAGTCGTTTCTGCCAGAGCGTGTAATCCGTGTACTGGCAGGGCAGAGGAGGCAGCTTGGAATGCAAAATGTCGATATGCCGATATGCCGATATGTCGCTATTCCAACATTCCGGCATCCCGGCATTTGCTGTATAAGCTGCATTTGCTGCATACGCTCTTGTAGCCGGCACAAGAGCGTCGGCTAAAACAGCCATTTCCCGGGCCAGGATGTCCATAGACCAGGCATCGCTGACAATATGATGCACAACTAACGCCAGCACATGGTGTTCAAATCCGATTTTATAAACCACGGCTCGCAGCAAAGGCGCCTGGCTCAGATCAAAGGGGGTTCCGGCCAGTAATTGCACCTGATCCCTGCAAACAGCCAGAGGATCCGGGGTTGCAAAAAGATCAATATATTTCGAAATTCCCACCTCCCAACTTCCCTCCGCTGGGGGGAGGGGTCTGATTTGCTGACAAGGCTGGTTGTCCTGAAAGATAAAGCTGGTGCGAAACGATCCGTGCCGCTGAATCATAGTTTCCAGCGCTTGCCTCCATAGCGCAAAGTCAAAGGGTCCCCGACATTCGTAAGCTATCGGAATATTATAGGCGGCTTCGCCATCTTTCATCTGATGCAACACCCACAACCGATGCTGGGCTGGAGACAGCGGCCAGGTAGAAGATATTTTGGTCTTTTGGTCCAGTTGGTCATGGGCTGTGTCAATGGGCGCATACTCCATTTCCGGACTACTGTCCAACAGGGATGCCATATCCTGAAGTCGCGGATGACTGAAAAACTCTTTGAGGGTGATTTCCCGGTCCATCTCATGATAGATGCGAGCCAGAATCCGCATGGCATTCAAGGAATTGCCGCCGACATCGAAAAACGAATCTGTTTTTCCCACAACAGGCGCGCCAAGCACATCCTGCCAGATTGCAGCTAATTTAATTTCAGTATCGGTCTCTGGCAAAGACAGGCAATGTCTTAGCGCAGGCAGTGGCAAGGCGCTGCGATCTGTTTTACCATGAGAATTGCGTGGAAAGGCTTTAAGGGGAATGAAAAAATCCGGAATCATGTAATCCGGCAGCAGTCGCTGGAGATGGACCCGAAGGTCTGCGGATGAAACAGGCGTTTTTTCAGTGAAATAGGCAAGTATCTGGCTATAAGATATTTGGGCCGGGTTATCGCCATAACCGGCGCTGACTATAATCAGGCTCTCGGCCACTGCCTCATGACTGCGAAGAGCCTGTTCAATTTCAAGGATTTCCACCCGAATGCCGTGCCGTTTGATCTGACCATCTTCGCGGCCCAGGAACTCCACACTGCGATCCGGACGGTAACGGCCTTGATCTCCAGTGCAGTAAATGATATCGGCTGCGTCCGGATTCAGGGGATTTTGAATAAAGCGCTGGGCTGTAAGTTCGGGATCAAGATAATATCCTTTGGTCCGAAAAGGCGTTTTGATGTGAATATCGCCTTTTTCGCCAATGTGACACAACCGGTTGTCTTTCAGGATCAATACCGCAGTATTGGATATCGGCAGACCTAATGGTATAATTTGCTCTCGATCGTAAGGTTGAAAGGCAATGCGATGATAGAGTTTTGCCAGCGTGGTTTCAGTTGGCCCATACAGGTTGACCAGTTCCACACGATTTCCCATCACCGATTGCCAGCGGTTGATGTCTTCGCCATAAAGCGGCTCTCCGGCCAGAAGAATCCGCTGCAAAGCAGACAAAAAAGAAGGATGTAGGATAGAGTTCCCGGTAGATCGCATTTCAAGCTCGCTAATGAGCAGTCGAAACACAGACGGCGTGCAGTGGATCAGGCTGATCTTGGCTAAATCCAGCCAGTTCAGGAGCAGGCTCGAATGCAGGCGGGTTTCGGGATCTGGAATACAGATTGTTCCGCCTGCCATCAAAGGAACGAAAATATCGCGCAAACTCACATCAAATGTCGGCGGCGCCAGAAGACTGACTCGCAGATTCTGATCCAGTCCAAATTCCTGGATTTCCCAATGCACAAAGTGGCTCAGCCCCTTATGGCATCCGAGAATGGCTTTGGGAGTGCCGGTGGATCCGGAAGTGTGCATTATGTACAGACCGTCATCCGGTCCGGACGGGCAATCCTCTGAGAAAGATTCGGTCATATCATGGCACATATCTAATGCCAAAACGAGCGATAACATACATGGAAAAGACACTGCAATGCATAGTTCTTTTAGCAAATTCGAATTATTCAGATCTGTCAGAATCACTTTGGGCCGAGTGTGATCCAAAAGGGTTGTCAGTCGCTGTTTGGGAAAATCCACTGTTAGAGGCACGAAAATACATCCTGCCTTGGCAATACCCAGGATTGAAACCAGATATTCCAGGCCAGTTGGCATTAAAATCCCCACCAGCGTTTGATAACCGATTCCGTTCGCCCGGAGTGTTTTGGCAAGAACGTCGGCATGTTTATTCAATCGGGCATAGTCAAGACTGCGACCTGCATGCTCCACTGCTATATTTTCGGGGAAACGCGCTGCAACCTGCTCAAATACTTGATGAACAATTCGTTTATCCATGTATGTTTTCCATTGTCAATTGGCAGAAAAGCCGTTGAAAAGTCGTTGACCGTTGAGCATTTATACTGCGAACGGGCATAATTTTACGTTTTTGATCCCCCACCCCAACCCTCCCCCGCTGGGAGAGGGAGTTTATGGAAAGCGCAGATTATGCCCGTTCGCAGTATACCTTTCACGGTCAACGGCTTTTTTCTAATAGCTCGATTAACTGGTGGTGACGAAAGATAAAGGCCGTGCGTCTTCCGCCAAACAGGGGCAGGGGTGAAGGCCGAACTGATCTGACGATTTTATGCTTGAATCGTTCAAGATATTTGTCAAAATCAGCGGTTTCATAGCAGAGATGATTGAGTCCACCACCTTGCTGGGCAGCCGTGTAAGCTGGAGAATGCTCATCCAGAGGCTCAATCAGTTCAATGGCTGCATCGCCGCCACAGGAAAGCAGAACCACACGAACGCCTTGATTGTCAACCGTAATCACCTCCGTAGAAGGCGAAAATCCGTAATCTTGCTGAAATTGGTTCAGTGACCGGTTAATATCTTTAACCACAATACCGATGTGGTGCAGCTTTAATGGTGACATAGACTCCCAAGCAATCGTTGTAGTTTTTCAGTACTCTTAAAATAGGTGACTTCACCACTTGAGGGGGCCTGTACAATGGCATGGCTGGCAACTTGTCGGGATACCAGCGCCCCGGCATTTACCAGCACATGATCTCCAATATCACTGATAATCGTGGTGCGAACCCCTAAAAAAGAACATTCGCCCACCTGTACGGATCCCATGACATTGACGCCGGCGGAAATAAAAACAAAATCACCGATTTTTACCCAGCGACTAATGACGCTGCCAAAAAGCGCCAGACAGTGATCTCCCACGCAGGCATTGGCATCCACGACAATATGCGGCGCCAGAAAAACACCAGATCCGATGCTTGCGCTCGGTGAAATACAGGCCAAAGGATGAATGATGGTGGCAAAACGAATATCCGGATATTTTCGGGTTAACTGCTTCACATATTCCGGTCTCAGCATAAAATTTGGCACGGAACAAAAAGCGATCAGAAAAAATGTATCGGTTTCAATGTATCGTTCTATATCCTGACTGGTTCCTACAATCTCAACGCCGCGATAAAACGATTCGCCAGTGCGATCCGGATCATCATCCAGAATCCCGATGATGTTCCAACATAGCTCAATTGCGTTGATCGCATCAACCGAATCAATGATTTCAAGGGCAATGCCACTGGCCCCAATCAGAATTAGATTTTTCATAAGCATTCCAACCCAAAAAATATCATAATTTCTGAACTAACTTACCGGAGGAATTTCTTGGCAATCCGGGACTGATCTCCACAATCCTTGGTACCATGTATTCCGGAAGATGCCCACGACACCAAGCAATAATTGCCTCGGGTTCCAGTTTCTGATGACGATTCCTGGGAACCACAATAGCTTTGATAGCCTCTCCAAGAAGCATATCCGGAACTCCCACAACCGCCACTTCCAGCACGTTTTCCCAGGCGGCGATGGCAGCTTCCACACGATGAGGGCTGATGCGATGGCCTGCGCTTTTAATGAATCCGGAGCGCCTTCCCGTTATGTAAATAAACCCATCCGCATCCACAGTAGCCAAGTCCCCGGTATTCAACGAGGGGCGCCAAGGAGCTGCGTAGCGCTGGCGCCGTTCAGACCCTTCTCCCCAGCGGGGGGAGGTTGGGAGGGGGGAAATGCTGTTATGCCAACCACTTGCCCTCCCCACGACCCCCTCCCGCTGGGAGGGGGAGTGAACGGTTACAGCCGACACAAGAGCGTTGTTCAACCTGGTTGCCGTGGCTTCGTTGTCCTGGTAATAACCCAGCATGATATTGGGTCCGAATGCCACAATCTCACCTTCCTGGCCAGGTGAAACATGCTGACCATTCTCATCTATCACGGCAAGGCGGGTATGGGCAAGCCCGCGACCTACGGATCCCGGTCTGGTCCGGATCAGTTCAGGCGGCAGATAAGAGAGCCTTGCCGTAGCCTCGGTTTGTCCATACATAACATAAAATGCTTTTTCAGGAAAAGCGTTCGAAATTTCCTCAATAAACGGTTGCGCCAAAGGGCCGCCTGCCTGAGCCATGAACCGCAAGGACGGCATCTTAAATCGCAGAAAGGTACTACGCCGACATAGTATCTGATACACGGCCGGAACCCCTGATAAGCCAGTGCAGCCATACATTTCCACAAGTTCAGGCACTGTATCCGGAAACATGAAGCGGGTGTTCAATACCAATGCAGCGCCAACACGCAAATGCGTGTGCAGCAGGGAAGCTCCGAAGCAATAGCTGAACGGTAGCACGACTTGGTGGATATCGGCATCCGTCAGGCCCTGAAACGCCACAATATCATCGGTATTGTAGCGGATATTGGCATGGCTAAGCATCACTCCCCGTGGAGAACCGGTAGATCCAGAAGTGAACAAAATGGCTGCTGTATCTTTGTCCATGGTATCTGCCGGAGGGTTAAGATTCGCATCCGTGCAGGCTGGAAGAGCAGACAAATCAGAGCAAATCCTTATATTCAATCCCTCAGTTGCTATTGTATATTTTGGTTGCACAAACCCCATGGATGGGCGGCATAATTGAATCACCTGATCCAGAAAAACGTTATCAGATCGGGGATCGATGGGCACACAGCAACAGCCTGCCCGCATAATGCCAAAATAAGCGATGATAAAAAAAGCAGAATTGTCAGCCCACAGCAGGATATTATCATTACTCGAAAATTTTTGGAATCTGAGCCAGGCGCTAACAGCAACTATGCGATGATATGCCTGTGCATAGCTCAGGGATTCATCCGGTCCCAGGATCAAGAGTCGATCTGAAAACCGGTTGCATCCAAACAGATATTCCGTAATATTAAAAATTGATGCCATGAATTTTAAGGCTTTCTTTGATATCGCCGATGGATCGCATCCGGGAGATTTCATCCATGCCAAATTCGATTTCAAAATCATCTTCAAGCTCTGAAATCATGGCAAGATGCCTAAGGGAATCCCAACGGGGGATGTCTTTCGGTCCAATCTCGTCCCGGAATTGCTGCGGTTCAATCTGTAACACGCGATTTAGAATTTGAAATAATTGATCCAGTGATGTCATGAACAAAAATCCTTCAGGTTAAAATATTTCATCGGTTGACAGGGTTGAGTTCAGGAAAGCGGCTTCTTCGGCAATCGCCTGTTTCGGCCTCAATTCCTGCATGACCATGTTCGCTGTCATCATAGGCGCTTTGGTCAGAAACTCCAGTATCCGCCTAAGATCACGAGCCAGAATTTGAATAGTTTCATCCCGAAATAAATCGGGGTTATATTCAATAGCCACGATCAAGTCGGATCCGGGTTCAACGGTAAACTTCAGATCAAATTGACTGGCGATGGATTCATCGGCGAAAGAGCTGACCTGAATGCCTTCCCAGTTCAGCTTCGCAGGGGTGTTGTTCTGAAGAATGATCATAACATCAAACAGGGGATGACGGGCGGGATCACGCTTGAGTTTAAGGTCTTCCACCAGCAGGTCGAAAGGATATGCCTGGTGATCCAGGGCCTCAGCGACTGTCTTTCCCATCTCTGTCATAATCTGAGACAGGAAGTGATCCGGGTCCAGTTTTGTGCGCAGCACCAGAATATTGAGATAAAAACCGATCTGCGTCTCCAGATCAGAATGAATCCGACCGGCTACAGGTGTTCCCACGCACACATCCCTGCATCGGCTATGACAATAGAGCAGAATAGTTACGCCTGTGGCGAAAACCATGAACTGGGTCAACTGGCTGGCCTGTTCTATGCGGGCGAGTTCACGGACCAGCTCCGGAGCCAGAGTGAAGCGAAGCCGTCCGCCCTGATGGCTCTGAATGTTCGGTCTGGGAAAATCCAGATGCAGGCTCATGTCTGGCGGCGGCGGTGTTAACTGATTGATCCAATACTGGCGATGAGCTAACATTGCGGGGCCCTTCATCTGTTGATGCTGCCAATGGGCGTAGTCCTTGTACTGAATGGTCAGGGGCGAAGATGCAGGATGTTGACCGCGACTAAGAGACTGGTAAATGGCGGACATCTCCCGTATCATCACCTGAATCGACCAGCCATCGCTGATGATATGGTGTAAATTGATAATCATGACCTGTCGGGGCAATGAGTCAATGTCGGGCAGGCGGAGCAATTGCACCCGCAAAAGCGGGCCCTGTTTAAGGTCAAAGGAACGGACAGTCTCCGCCAGGTATGCTTTATATGCATCTGTTTCAGGTTGAGCGGAACCGGTAAAGTCCTTTTCTTCCAGGGTGATATTTAGAGTGCTTAGAATTTTTTGCCGGGGTTCGGAGCCCACGGTGATAAACACAGTGCGAAGCGATTCATGGCGATCCACCAGGGTTTGAAAGACAGCTTTTAGAGCGGCTAATTCCAACCTGCCTTTCAACAAAAAGGCGCCGACTATATGATAGGCAGGGGAATCGCCATAAACCTGATCCACCACCCAAAGGCGGCGCTGAGAATAGGACAGCTCATAATGGGGCGCATCCGGGGCCGGAACAATAGCAGGAAACTGGCGAGTGCCGCGTTGCTGAAGAACGGCCGCCAGTGCTGAAATGCTGGGCGCGCTAAAAAAATCTCTGAGGCCGATTTCCTTTTCCAGAATCTGTTGCAACCGAAAAACCACTTGGGCAGCCTTTAGACTGTGGCCTCCCAGCTCGAAGAAATTGTCGTGAATGCTGATGCGCTCCCGCCCCAATACTGCCTGCCAGACTGCTACCATCTGTGCTTCCATTTCATTCCTGGCTGGCTGAAACGGGTCTTCAGGTTCAAGCTCCAGCGGATTTAAACCCGCACACGCGGCTGCGTCCACTTTTCCATTTGCAGTCATCGGAATTTGCGGTATATGAAACAGTCTTGGCAACATGTATTCCGGAAGGCGGGCCTGTAGATGTTGTCTCAAATCGGCTGCTTTCAAGGGATGATCTGCAACTATATAAGCCCGCAAGTTTTTGCTCCCGTCAAAATCCTCATGAGGCAGGACAACGGCTTGTTTGATGTCAGGGTGAGCCAGAAAATGATGAACCACTTCCCGGGTCTCAATGCGATAGCCCCGGATTTTGACCTGATCGTCCGCGCGGCCCAGATATTCCAAATCGCCGTCTGAACGCCATCGCCCAAGATCGCCGGAGCGATAAATGCGCTCACGAGGTTGCCACGGCAAAACGGTGAATTTCTCGACTGTCAGTTCCGGCCGATTCAGATATCCACGGGCCAGACCATTGCCTGCCACACACAATTCCCCCCAAACTCCAACAGGGACCGGCTGCAGATGCTTGTCCAGAACATGGACGCGCAGACCGGGCAGGGGTCGGCCGATGGCCCTTGTATTGGTCTGGATGTCCATATCGTTTAACTCCTTGAATGTGACATGCACGGTAGTCTCTGTGATGCCGTACATGTTGACAAGCTTAACCTGTGGGTAAATGGTCCGGAAGGGTTTTAAGAGCCACGGAGCCAGCGATTCACCGCCGAATATCACATAGCGAAGCGCCAGTGAGTCGCCGCCTTGCTCAAAATCCGCCACGATATGGGGAATCAGTGCATAAAACGCCGTCGGTGTCTGATTGAGTACCGTAACCTGATTTAGTTTAAGAAGTTTCAGAAATTGCCGAGGGTCCTGGGCGGTCAGGTGGGGAACTATAGTTATGCACCCTCCGTATAGCAGCGCGCCAAACATTTCCCAAACCGAAAAATCAAAACTGAATGCATGAAACAGGGTCCAGATATCCTGATCGGAAAAATTAAAGTCAGATTCATCATTGACCATCAAGTTCACGACCTGGCGATGGGTGATGAGTACCCCTTTTGGTGTGCCGGTGGATCCGGAGGTGTAGATCACATAAGCCAGGTTATCCAGCGCCGATGCTGAATTAAGGATTATGGGGCTGTGAATGTCCTCCTTGATTGGAAGGCTGGCCGCACTGGGGTGCGGCGCTCCCAGGAGGGTGGGAGCATCCTCCAAGTTATGAATTGCTGATAAAAAGACCAGTTGATTCCCATCTGTAATTCCTGATTCGTAATTCCTAATTTCTAATTCGTAGTCCTTAGTTCCTAATTCGAAATAGTTGGCAAAGCGATTTTGTAGCGATTTACAGGTCAGGATTATCCGCACCCCGGCATCCTGCAACATAAACGCCAGCCTCTCCTGGGGAAGGCTGGGGTCCAGTGGCAGATAGGCCCCGCCGGCTTTCAGAATGCCTATGATGGCGACAATAATATCCGGAGATTTTTCCAGACAGATGCCAACTATCTGATCCGGCCCAATGCCGCATTCATTTAGAAGACTGGCTAACTCATTGGCCCGAAAATTTAGTTGCCGGTAGGTCAGCCGCTCATCCTCCCATGTCACGGCCAATCGGTCGGGATGGTGCAAAGCCTGGTCCGCAAATAATTCGTGAAGGGTCTTGGTCTTGTCCTGTGGTAAACGTTCAGACTCCTCACCCCAGCGGGGGGAGGTTGGGAGGGGGGAAAAACTGTGATAGTCGTATTCTTCCTGGGTCAATATCTGCAGACGTGAAACTGGTATATCAGGTTGGCAGGTCATCTGAGAGAGGATCGTCAGAAAATGATTCAGCATCCGGTTTATGGTATCTGCTTCAAAAATATCCTTGTTATAGACTAATGATCCGGTTGCTTCCTGACCTTGAACCTGCAACCCCAGGGTCAGGTCGTACTTGCCCCAGCCGTGATGGGTGTGAATTATCTGGGCAGAGAAATCCGGTCCAGATGGCAAGATCGGTAAATCCTCGCGGCAGTTGAAGAGTACGTCAAAAAGGGCCGTGCGGCTCATATCTTTATCCGGATTAATGACCTGGACCAGACGGTCAAATGGAAATTGTTGGTTCGCCATAGCTTGATCCCAGTATCTGTGCATCTGAAAAACCATATCTGCAACCGTAGGATCGTCCTGAAAATTAGCCTTTATAACCAGAAGATTGGCAAAAGGCCCCACGGCTTCAGCCAGTCTATCATCTGAACGGCAAGGACATGGCGCCCCCGTAATTACTACGATCTGTCCGGTATAGCGAAAAAGAAGGATGTTAAAGGCTGTTAAAAACACGGTGGTCATGGAAGCATCAAGATTCGTGGCCAGCTTGCGGAGCGCTGAAACCAGATTCTCAGGAATCAAAAACATAAGAAATCCGGATTGATATGTTTGAATGGCCGGGCGGGGATGGTCAGTTGGCAAATTCAAGGGCTGGCAGTCCTTAGCGAGACATTCTGTCCAGAATTGCTGTTGAACCTTCATCAGGGTCGGATCTTCTTTGAATGCATTCTGCTTCAATATAGCGGGAAACTGACTATATGATATTTGGGTCAGCAAATCCCATTCCTGTTTTGCGTTCAGACCCCTCCCACCAGCGGGGGGAGGTTGGGAGGGGGGAAATTGTCTTTTCAGGCGGATCTGGTAATCATGGAGCCACTGAACAGCAACCTGCTCCAGCGACCAGGGATCGCAGATAATATGATGGGCGGTCAGCGCCAGAATATAGTTCTCAGCATCAACAGATATTATTGCCGCCCGTACCAGGGGCGCCTGATCCAATTGAAACGGCCGAGCCGCGTCTTCCAGAATGCGGATGACAAATGACAGCGGAAGGAGCTTGCCCATCGTCTCTATATACTCGCCTTCTAATTTCAGCACTCGTAGCTCAATATCTGCCTTGTCCATAACTATTTGCCCAGGAGGGTCGCAGGTTCCGACAATACTGGTACGCAATGCGCTGTGACGGTTCACTACAAACTGAAGACTATCGGATAGCTCCGTGATTTGTAGCGGACCTTTGCAGCGTAGTATCAGCGGCATGTTGTAATACACCGGACTGTGCGGATAGAGAACGCCTGCTTCAAAACGATCCACGAACCAAAGTCTGGACTGGTGATCGGTAAGCGCCGCCAGGGCCGGAGATGATTCAAGGGAGCTTATCGCAATATCCTGGCACAGAATCTGCGGCTGGACAGCGACCTGAAGCAAAATATCATGAATGCTTTTCAGCATGGCTGCAGCGGTTGCTTCCTTGAACAGATCAATATTGTATTCCAGGTTGATCTGGATCGTCTCTTTTTCAATGATTTCCAGCGTCAGATCGAACATGGCGCAGTGACGATCGAATATGAACTGGGTTATAGTCATGCCTGGCAGTTGAAAAGATCTCTCCCGCACGTTTTCATAAACAAAAAGCGTATCAAAGAGCATATTGCGCCGAATGTCACGCGGAATCTGAATGGATTCCACAAGGATTTCAAACGGCAGACCTTGATGAGAAAAATCTCTGAGGCAATTTTGCGTGACATTCAATACAAATTGATCAAAAGCCAGATTGCCATCCGGGAAATTTCGCATCACCAGCGTGTTGACAAATGCGCCCACTGTGGATTCAAAGGCAGGCATCAATCGTCCTGATGTCGTTGTGCCCACGAGAATGTCGGTTTGGCCGCTCAGTCGATGTAATAGCAATGTATAAATGGCCAGCATCAACATATATGGGGTGGTATTGAAGCTGCGGGCCAATAATTTAAGTTGCCGGGTGTCCTCCTCATTCCAGCTTTGGCGAAGAACCCTGCCATGAAACTGCTGCCGGTCCGGACGCGGAAAATCCAGAGGCAGGTTCAGCGGAACCGTCTGGTCCAATCGCTTCCGCCAGTAGGCTTTATCCACGCTGCATGTCTCGGAACCAAGATACGATTTTTCCCACTGAACATAATCCCGGTATTGACCGGTAACCGGCTGCAAACTCTCTCCCATATACAGACGGACCAATTCCTGAACCATGAATACGCCGGAAATGCCATCGCCGATCAGGTGATGCATATCAAAAATCAGTAAATGCTTATTCTCGCTAATTTCGGCTAAACCCATTCGGGCCAGGGGCGGGCGGGATAAATCGAATGGCCGGATCATGTGTCTGGCAAAATCTTCGGCCTCATGCGGTTCAATCCGGGCGTATTCAATGGGCGCATCCACAGAATCGAACACCAGTTGACATATCTCATCCTGTTGGTCATAACTTCCCGGCTGGCCATAACTTCCTGGCTGATCATAGCTTCCCGGAATCTCAAAGCCGGTACGAAGGCTTTCATGGCGCTGGCAGAGGGTTTGAAAAGCGGCTTGTAGTCGGTCCTTATCCATAAAACCATCCATCATGATGGATCCGGTCAGGTGATAGGGGCCTTCTCCCGATTCCATAAGGCTGAGTACAAAAAGACGCTTCTGAACAGATGATGCTGGCAATTTTTGATGCTGGCGGACATGCCCTGATTTTTCAATTGGAGAGATATCAAAGGCAAAGCCGCCGGCCCGCATTTCCCTGATGCTTTCCTGAACCGCAATTTTTACATGCTCCATGTCCGCATCGCTATGGACGGTTGAAAAAAAACAGATTCGCCGCTCCCAGGTATAAACCCCGCGATAGAGTAGCAACAGAAAAAATATATCCATTTCAATGGGCGCCAAGGCCAGATCATAAGGACCAAAGGATTCGAAGCGAAACAGGGATCCGAAATGGCGCAATTGAATGGGCGCCCGTTCTTTCTCAAACCATGCGTTTAGTTCAATAGCAAACACTGAGACACGCCTGTTGAGGTCTTCCTGAAGACTTGGTCCCGCATACTGCAGGTATTCCAGCACGGCCTTTGCGGCGGACATGGCCAGCGGATGTTTGCTAAACGTGCCAGCAAAAAGAAGTTTTGGCGGTTGAGGCGAAGTCTTATCTCCGAAAGACCAGAATCCACCATCCACCGCATCCAAAAATTTGGCTTTTCCTGCCACCACCCCAATGGGCATGCCGCCGCCCAAAACCTTGCCGTAGGTGACCAAATCCGCACATACATTGAAATAAGCTTGCGCTCCGCCAGGGTGAATCCTGAATCCGGTGATCACCTCGTCAAAAATCAGTGCTATTCCGAATTCCGTGGTGATCTGGCGGAGCTGCTGCAAAAAAGCGTGGGGGTGAAATCCCGGACGCCGGCTTTGCACAGGTTCCACCAGCACTGCGGCCAGACTTTGGCTGTTCTGTCGAATGATCTCCAGCGCCTGAATATCCCCATAATTGAGGACTATCACATCGGCTACCATGCCCGGAGGCGTACCTGCAGAACGGGGTAAGGCGTTGGGACGCTCACCATCTGCTTCCGCCAGAACGCCATCAAAAGTTCCGTGGTAAGATCCGGCAAACAGCGCCAGCAATGGCCGACCGGTTACGGCTCTGGCAATCCGTACCGCTGCCATGATCGCTTCGGTTCCTGTATTGGTGAAGGCCACCCGTTCCACTCCGGTCATCTCGCAAATCAACCGGGCCACTGCGCCAGTTTGATCGAATTGGGGGCCGAGATGAAATCCGTTTGTCAATTGCCGGGTTACGGCATCCACTACAACCGGCGGACGATGGCCCAGAAAGCTAACCCCGTACCCCATAGCCAAATCAATATAGGAGTTGCCGTCGATATCCCAGAAATAGGCGCCTTCGGAACGGGCGCAGGCTATAGGATAGATGCAGTCTTTTAACTCGGGACGAAACCCAATAGCCTGTATCCAGTCGCAAAACTGCGAACGGTGAGTCTGAGTTAGACGCTTGGACCCAGCGGTCCATTCATTGTAACGCATCGTAAAATTGCTGATGAATCGCATCTGTGCTAAGGACAAGACAAGTAAGGAATCAGGAGGATGTGCAGGGGCGATATTTTTTTCACCCTTACTTGGGATGAGCGGTTCATCATCAATTTTTTTCTTTATTTCTTCTGCTCTTCCACTTTCATGGGCCAGGGCTAAATTATCTCCCCCCCATTCGTTTAAGAGCGCCAATTGGTTGGTCATGAGGCTTGACATGGCCTCAAGCTGTCTATGAAAAATTTCCTGAAGCCAGGCAGACCCGCCCGTTTCAGGCAGAGCATTCCCTGTCATCCCTTCTGCGCGTGGAAGGTGGGGGGCATCTGTGGAAAACATCTCCGGTGTTGACTCCGGGACAGGTTGGAAACTTTTGTCATCCGGATAGCCGACACAAGAGCGTTGTTCGAAACATCCGGATGCCAAAACAATAGCAGCTATTTTGGAAATGGTGTCCGCTTCTGAGTAGAACCGGCTCAATTCCAGATCAACCCCCAAGTCCTGGTGCAGCATTTGCCGAAACCGTGCCAGCATAAGGGAATCTATTCCCAGATGAAATAAATTGGAGTCGCAGTCCCCGACGGTCAGCGCCAGGCTGGAAATGCGATTGACCATTTCCAGCAGTTGGATGGTAACAGGTTCCGGCGCTGACTGATGGTAAAAGGTTCTGGCGCCAACGGGTTGATCATGCTGCATAAGACCTCCACAGGAAAATTATGAATTATGAATTAAAAAACATTCAACCATCACTATTCGCTTTTGCTTATTCATAATTCATCCTTTATAATTCATAATTCAAAGAAAATGCAGCACGCTGGCGCCCCAGCTAAAGCCAAGTGCGCTGCTGGCCAGGACCACCCGGTTGCCGGGGCCAATCATGCCTGCTTCAAGTGCTTTTGCCAGACAGTATAGCACATCAACTGATCCAAAGTGACCATTTTCGGATAAAGACCACCAAGTCTGATCTTTTGTCAATCCCATGTTTTCTAAAATAGCCATGATCAAGCTCTTGAAATTCTGATTTAAGATTGCAAAATTGATATCGGATATTTTATAGCCGCTTTTCTGAACGGCCGTGTTTATCACATGAGCATAATTGGAAAGATAAACGGTTTCCAGAAGCGCGCCGCAGTGTTTAAAATCGACATCGTCAGGACGTAAAAATGCCTGTGTGCCAGAACCGTTCGGATATCGCGTGCCGCCTTGCTTGACTATAATATGCTCTGCAAACCGGCCATCTGTCAATCCTTCATAAGCCAGAAGTCGATTGGTGGTCTCGTTTTTACGCATGATTGCTGCGGCTGCGCCGTCAGCCAGAATGAAAAGGGGTAAGCTCTGCGGATCACTGTAGTCCAGAATGGTGGACCATTTTTCAGCGCAGACCACCAGACCGTTTTGCAGTGATGGATCAGCCAGGAGCAGGCTTCTGCAGGTGTGTAAAGCCAGATTGGCGCCGTTGCAGCTATTCCGCAACTCGAATGCCACGGATTTATTAGCGCCAAGGGCGGTCTGAATGCTTGCAGCCGGAAAACCCAGCCCATAATCCTGTGGTGATCCGCCACAATAGATAATGACATCCACTTCCGATGGGTCCATGCGAGCGGCTTCTAATGAGCGTCGGGCCGCTCGAATGGCCATCTGGGTGGGATGATCATCGACATCCGCCACGGATTTGCAATTCATGCCAATTTTTTCGGTCAGCACGGTTACGGGAATGCCTGCCATTTCTGCAATGCGTTCGCTGCTCAGACGATTGGCGGGAATATCATAAGCAAGACCTGCAATTCCAACCCATGGAGTATCCATTTTCATCTTAGAACCGTCCATATTCTGGAGTGAGCTGCTTCAGTACCGTAGTCTGACTACTGGGCGCTATGGTCTGATCCACCACCTGAGATGTAGCGGTATTCTTTACTCCAGTTGCTGGCTGAGAAGCGGCGGTGTCACTTGTAATCGGTGGTAGAGAAAGAATGGGCAGGCTGCGCTTGAAAATTTCGTGAGCTACGCTGTTAAATGTCAGATCTCCGGATACCTGCTCCGGTGGCTCTCCATTGACCATTACAGCAATGGCGTTGCCGTCGCGATAGGTAATGATCGCCTGATATCCCAGAATATCGCCGATATGGCCAATATACCCCTGCTCGTTAGACAGACCCAGTCCATAACCCGTCAAAGGCGGGCTTGCCGGAGGAAACCAGGTTGTTCGCTGAACCTGAGTCTGCGGCTCCAGCAAATCACCTCTGGCCAGAAAAATGGAGTAATTCAAAAAGTCATGAATATCCATGACAATGGCGCCCGCCGCCCAGGAATAGGAAGGATCAAGGGCTGTTACATTTTCAAAGGATTCCAGAAATCCGTTATTGTTTTGGTCGTGGTATCCCTGAGCATGGGGTTCGGGAAACTGTGGCGAAACCGGAAATGTCGTATTGTACAGCCATAAAGGACCTATAACCCGCTGTTGCACCTGAGTTTCGATGGAGACACCGGTGGCGGCTTCCACAATCATTCCCAGCAGAATATAGCCGGTATTACTGTAGAGCCATGCGGTTCCAGGCGGAAAATCCAGGGGATATTTCGCCGAAATATCTACAAGTTGATATGGAGCCCAGACATGCGGTACAGCCGGTAGATAATAGTTGTCACGAAAGTCCGGATCATAATTGTATTCGATGATGCCAGTCGTATGGTTGAGCAACTGCCGGAGGGTAAGAGCCTCCCAGTTGGCCGGAACTTGCCAGTTATCAGGCACATCGGGCAATGCCCGGATTGCCGGCATCCATTGGCCCAGCGTCTGATTCAGATTCAGAATGGACCCGTTGCGAGCCTCGGTTAACTGCAAGACCACGGTAGCCTCAAAGGTTTTGGAAACGCTGCCAATTTTGCCAATCAGATTCGTGGTCATGTCTATGTAGGTGGACAGACTGGCGGTTCCACTGCTCCCAAACCAGGTAGCCCCGTCGGCCAGACGCACCCCCATGACGGCGCCGGGAATGCGGTATTCGGCTATGACTGTATTCATGACTTTCTGCAATTGCGCTGAAATTGCAGGGTCCAAAGGTTGATCGCTGTTGTTGCCGGAGCTGGAACTGGAGCTGGAACAACCAGCAAGAATCAATAGTCCAAAACAAAGGAAAAGTCCAACTCTGTTCGCCCATCTGTCTAATCGTTTCATAGCTACCTCCTAATTGGAATTATGAATTATGAATGAAAAGCAAAAGCATAAAGTGATGATTTGATTTTTTTTATTCATCATTCTCTTTTTTTGTTTTGTGTTAGGGGGCTGTGAGCATCCTTCACGGTATGTAAAACATTCAACTGATCTGAAATGAGCCGGGACATTGCATTTATTTGATCCAGGAATATCGGTCCCATGATTTCCGCTCTGGAATTGGCGCTAACATTGGTACTGGACAGATAAGAGCTGCTCTTCCCAACTTCCCGACTTTCTAACTTCCCATTTGTTTTCTGTTGGGGCCGGGCCGGTTCTGGTGCAGTTTCAGCGAAGGCTGGAATATCCAGAACAGAACGACTGTACGGTTGATCAAATCCTTCCCAGTCCACAATCTCTCCCTGCAAGTAGAGTTCTGCCAGACTTCGATGCATTTGTCGCCAGTCTCCCCTGCCACTAAGCAGACTGGGCAACCACAACCCGCTATGCTCCGGGTGATTATTGAGCGCAATCAGTGACAGCATGGGATTGGGTCCTATTTCCAAAAAAGTGTGAAATCCCATGTCGCAAAGGGTTTTCAGGCTGCGGGCAAATTGAACAGGGCGACATAGTCGCCGAATCCAGTAGTCCGCCGTAGCGATATCGGGTCCCGCCACCTGCCCTGTCATCCCCGACAACACCGGTATCCGGGGCTGGGAGAACGAAATGGATTGAACGGTTTTGGAAAATTCCGCCAGCATCGGCTCCAGAAAACGGGAATGAAAAGCATGGGGATAAATCAGTGGCTCGACCCGAATGTCCGCCTCGGTTAATGCAAGCATCGCCGCATCAATGGCCTCTGGCAAACCGGAAAGCATAATGTCTTTGGGCCCATTGAAAACTGCGATAGCAAGATTTTCCATCATGGGTTCAATGTGTTTTTCGATACTGGAGGCATCTGCGAAAACTGACACCATTTTACCGGTCGGAGTCAAATCCACCATCAATCTGGCCTGAACAGCCACCAGTTTCATGGCATCTGACAGACTGAATACGCCAGCGGCGCAAGCGGCCGGAATTTCACTCAGGCTATGTCCGACCACAACTGATGGATGAATTCCCCAGGATCGCCAGAGCGCGACCAGAGCCAGTTCCAGAGCGCACAAGGCTGGTTGTCGATAAATCGTGCGATTCAGCCGATCATCTTCGCCAGAAGATATTTTGGCCGCATTGGAATCGTACATGCCAATTTTCATTATGGCCAAAAGAGATCCATGGATCAACGGCTGAAGCAGAGCATCGCAATCGTCCAGCGTCTGACGAAAAATCGGCTGAGTTTGATACAGTTCATGGCCCATTCCACTGTGCTCAAACCCTTGGGGCGTAAACATAAAAACAATGCCCGGCTCTGATCTTGTGACGGATACTCCATGCCGGAGACCACGAAATTTTTTTCCTTCGATAAAAGCATCAAGCCCGGCATGAAGATTGGACATGCTATCGGTTATCAGGCTGAGTCGATGGGGCTGATCGGGTTGCCGGCGATTGACACTGTAGCAATAATCAGGTAGGGGCGAATCTTGTATTCGCCCTTTCTGACATTGCCCTTTTTGACATCGCCCTTCCGGTAGGGCGAACACAAGGTTCGCCCCTACCCCTCCCTGTTCCATTTTTTTGGACACATACTGATGATGCCAACTGGCCAGATTCCTTAGATTTTCCGCTGAATCGGCGGCCAGAGTCAGGATATGCAAAGGCCGGTCCGGGTTTTTGTACCAGTGGGATCGTCGCTGAAACGGATAGAAGGGCAAGGGAATTCTCCGGCCCGGAGGGATTTGTTCCAAATCCGACAAGTCAACGGACTCGCCTTGAATGTAGCGTTGAGCCAGTTTTCTAAGCGTTGACCAGACAGGGTCGCCTGGCAGGGGTTCACCTGTATTTGCTATCACGTCGGATTTGGAACAGATGTTGGGATGGGTCCGCTCCTGTATGAAATCGGACAGCCTGGCGTGAACCTGATCCAGGCTGTTTGCTATCACAGCCAAACGACAGTGGTACAGGGTGCGGGTCGTATTGGCGCTAAAACATAAATCTGATAGATCAATATGGGGCTGGTCCGCAATCATGGTCATGTATCTCTGAGATAGTGCACGCAAAGCCTCATGTGTTCGGGCCGATAGCGTAAGCAGATGCCAGGATATGAATTGTGAATTAGGAATGACGAATGATGAATGGGATGTGTCTATGGCTGGCTCTTTATTATTCATCATTTTGCATTCAGCATTCATCATTTTCAGTCCAGCCGCCTGTAATACGACATGGACATTGGTTCCCGCAAAACCGAATGCGCTAACACCTGCAATTTGCGGTTGATCTGAAGCCAATGTATCTTTTTGGCCTGCCTCCTGCCCACTGCTCTCTGCCACCTTCTTTTGAGGCCATGCACAAAGATCAGTATTCACCGTCAACTGGATGTCCCGCCAGTTGATGCGGGGATTGGGATTAGAAAAGTTGAGACTTGGCGGAATCTGGCTATGGGCCAATGATAGAACGGTCTTGATGAATCCGGCAATTCCTGCGGCAGCCTCCAGGTGGCCGATGTGGGTTTTGACGCTGCCAATGCGAAGCGGATGATCCCCAAAAACAGCAGACAGAGCCTGAACTTCAATGGGGTCGCCCAGAGCTGTGCCGGTTCCGTGTGTTTCTACATACTGGATGTTGTCTGGATTGACACCTGCCTGGGTCAGAGCTGCGCGAATGACTGCTTGCTGAGCAGGGCCGTTGGGTACGGTCAAACCACTGCTTCGGCCATCGTGATTCACCGCTGATCCGCGCACCATCGCCCATATTTTGTCATGATCTTTTTTTGTATCGCTAAGCCGTCTCAGAGCTACAATGCCACAGCCTTCTCCCCGCCCATAACCGTCCGCCAACGCGTCAAAGGTTTTGCAGCGTCCATCGGGTGAGAGCATGCGTGCTTTGGATAAAGCGAGGCTGGAAATTGGATGCAGAATGAGATTGACACCGCCGGCCAGAGCCAGGTCACATTCCCCGGCACGCAAACTTTGACATGCCTGGTGTACAGCCAGAAGCGAAGATGAGCAGGCCGTATCCAGCGCCATACACGGGCCTCGTAAATTCAGGAAATGGCTAAGTCGTCCGGCTACGGTAGCATGACTGCTGCCTGCGCAGTCATAAGCATTGATACCACCAAGTCCCGCATCCACCAGACGCCCCTGAAAATAATCCGTGGTGGCGATGCCGATAAAAACTCCCGTGGAAGAACCGGACAGATTTTTTGGTATGATCCCAGCATTTTCCAGGCTCTCCCAAGCGACTTCCAGAATCAAACGATGCTGGGGATCCATGCGTTCGGCTTCCTGGGGAGTTATGCCGAAAAACTGGGAATCAAATCCATCCACACTTTCCAAAAAAGCACCGTTCCGGGTGTTGATCCGATCCGGGACATCAGGGTCCGGGTCGTACCATACATCGGGGTCCCAGCGAAAAGGAGGGGTCTGGATAATGGCGTCTTTTTTTTGAGTCAGCAATTTCCAGAACAGCTCCGGCGTATGAGCGCCGCCAGGGAATCGGCATCCCATGCCAATAACGGCAATCGGGCAGTCAAGCTTGTCCCGTTCGCTGCGAACAGAGTCTGATTTCTCCAACCGGCGCTGAAGAGTATCTACGACCGTTAATGCACGTTGCAGACGGTCCCGATAAGCTGGTGACATCTCACTTCCGCCCGCCTCTCCGGTGGTCATCCGTAATGGCTCTTTGTTCATAAAAGATTCTCCAAATCCGATAGCCTGGCATCAAGGAGTTTTTCAAGTTCTGTATCGGATAAATTCGCCGTATCAGGTAGTTGTGAGCTACCTTCACAATGAGACTGTGAGCTATCTTCACCGTGATGGTGGCTTCCTCCAGCCACCTGTTTCTGTACAGCGTGTTCAGGAGTATTCTGAGTCGCTTGCGGGTCGGGGTTCCGGTCTTTGAAAACCTGTTGTATCAGATGTTCCGCAAGACGCTCGGTGGTGGGGTAATCAAAAGTCAAGGTCAGCGGAACCGGGCAGCCCAGAGCGGATTGCAGAAAATTGCGTAGCTCTACTGAAGTCAGAGAATCCATCCCAAGTTCAAAAAAACCTTGATCCATGCCGATTTCATCCACGGAAGCACCCAGAATCCTGGCGACCTGCCGGCGTATAGCCTCAGATAGAGCCATCAGCCGTTCGGTGTCGGGAAGGGACTGGAGGTCATTGCGTAGCCGGGAAGATGCAGGCAAAAAAGGCTGAGGGTTTCGGCGCAGCAACTCTGTTAAAAAAGGCGGCGTAGTTGCGGCGACCTGCTCAATATAACGGTCCCAATTCACATCCACAACGCCGACCTGTGGCCAAGGCTGCTCTCTGAGCATATCCGTGAAATGGTTCAAAGCACTTTCCGGCACCAGAGCGCGCAGACCTTGATCCTGCCAGCGGACATGGTCACGGGTTTCCAAACCTGCCGCCATTCCTACCTGACCCCACGGACCCCAATTGATGCTAAGCCCTGGCAGGCCATGCCGCCTGCGATGGTGCATCAATGCATCCATAAATGCATTGGCGGCCGCATAGTTGGCTTGGCCTGGCGATCCCAATAGCGATGCTATGGATGAAAAACAGATAAAGAAATCCAGGGGCAATTCCTGGCTCAGAGTATGCAACTGCCAGGTTCCCAATACCTTGGGTTCCATGACGCACAAGAAACGCTCATGAGACTGCTGTGTGATGACGCCATCATCCAGCACGCCAGCAGCATGCACAATTCCCTGCAAGGGCGGCCAATTAGGTTTTGGGGTCAGAACCTTGGCGGCATCAACCGGGTTTGCTATGTTGGCGCTAAGCACCATGATTTTTACGTCATCTTTTTGACCATGTTTTAGCCTGGCTGTCAACCAACGACTGGCTTCATCTCCGGGTGCGTTGCGGCCCACAAGAATCAGGTGGCGAGCACCTGACTGTATCAGGCATTGAGCTGTTATGCGGCCAAGAGATCCCAGACCGCCAGTTATCAGGTAAGTCGCATCAGGTCGTATGATGGGAATATCTGAAGCGGGAAAGGTTTTTTTGCCGATCTTTGAAGAAACAGGTTTTTCGGTTTTTCGGCGCTTCAGCTCTTCCTCCCTCAGGTTTTGTGGATCGACCATTGTAGATTCTAACGATTCCGGTTGGACCATCGTCGGTTCCGACGATTCCGGCTGGACCAGTACCACTTTGCCGACATGTTTGCCCTGGGCCATCAAACGGAATGCATCCACAGCCTCGGTTATATGAAAGACCTGATGGGAAATGGGTTGAAATTGACCTTCCTGCAACAAATCATGCAGGTTCTGCATCATAAGGCTGATCCATTCGGGTTTTTGGCAGGAGAGTTCACCCAGCTCAAAGCTGTGATATGAAACGTCCGGACGGATTTGATGCATTTTTTCCGTATTCCAGATACCGATTTTTCCGATTTCGATAAAACGTCCAGTTGAGGCCAGAACTTCCAGGTTTTTGGCGATGAACTCATCCCCCAGACTGTTCAGTATGACCGTGACACCTTTCCCACCGGTAACTTTCAGAATTTCATCCCCAAAATCCAGGTTCCTGGAATTGAAGATATGCGTGATCCCCTGGGATTTCAGCAGGTTCCACTTGGATGGGCTGGCCGTTGCAAAAATCTCCGCTCCAATGCGCCGTGCCAGTTGTATGGCTGCCTGCCCCACGCCGCCGGCTGCCGCATGGATCAAGACCCGATCCTGAGGGCCTATCTTAGCCAGATTTATAAGCCCATGCCAGGCGGTTAAAAACACGATGGGCAGTGTGGCCGCTGCAGCATCGGAGATGTGAACCGGTTTGGGACAGATAAAGGCGGCAGGTGCTATCACCCGACTGCCCAAAGCACCACAAGTAACGCCTGCTATCACGACTTCGCCAATGGTAAAACCAGTAACCTTTGAACCAAGGGCGGAGATGGTTCCAACCGCTTCCAATCCAAAATCCATTTCCTGAGCAGATACGGGTTTGCCCTCAGGGTTCATAGCTTGCAGCATTCCCAAGGCATGGAGGACATCCTTGAAATTCAGCCCAGCGGCTTTTACTGTAATCTCCACTTCTTCGGGGCCGGGAATACGCCGTTCTACACGGGCCATAAACAGATTTTCAAGTTGACCCAGAGCCGTGATTTTAAGCCGACTATCATAATTACTATCTTCTAATTCCGCCCTTTTTAAATATCCTGGCCCCTCTTTTTTAATATCCCGTCCAAACTGTGGATTATTTTTAATTCCTGATTCGTAATTCCTAATTCCTAATTCTGAGAATGGGACTTGGCGCATTAGTCGGAACACAAATCGCTGACGATTTCGCCATGCAACCTGATCTTCATGATCTGGATCCGTCACTTCGTGGCATAACACCGAAAAATCATGAGTGGAGTCCAAAGGATCGAGATCGACACAACGACATGCCAGATCGGGAAACTCCATGCGAAGAACCCGGCTAAGACCCCATACCGGAGCTTGCCACGGACTGATGGGGGCCAAACCAGCGGCCTGCGCTCCCCGTGTCACGACCCACATTTTGGGCAAGGGCGACAGGTTTAGCGGAAGCGAGAGCGTGTGTAGCAAAGCCTGAATCAGGGATAAAGCTGATAGCAGTGGCGAGTACCGAGGATCGAGAGTCGAGATAGTGGCGAAAGATTTTTCGCTCCTATCTGGATCAATGGGGTCCAGATGCCATAGATAGATCACTGTCCGCAAATCAGAAGGCTGTTTGGCCAAGATATTCAAAAAGGGCAGCATCTCCATAGCGCCGGTGTCAGTCAAAAAATCCGTCGGATGGATCATTTCATGGGCATACACCAGTTGGGAGTGAACCCCCTGGGTGATGAGATATTTGGCCAAGTCTTGACCAAGTCCTGCTTTGTCAGCAAATATCAGACATGTTCCGGTAGGGGCGGCCAAAACATATTCTGGCGAATCCATTGTGTGGGCGGCCAAAAGACCAAAATATATTCTGGCTGGCGAACCCACCCCTACAGGCTCGGGTTGCCAAACTGGAAAATAGCGCCAGTTCACGTCACGAGATTTAAGGCCCCTCAATAAATTAGCCGGATTTGCGGCCAGACCTAAAAAACGATCCACTGTTGCAACGGTATCGCCCAAATCGTTCAGCAGTTGAATAGATGCAATCATATTGCTTGATTCAATCATGGATTGAGGCCGGACATAACACCAGAGCCGGGCTGTATGCGCGCCACCATGTGGGGAGCAGATAAAATGGAAGCTGTCCACACTGGAAGGCACCATGGTACGAGTATCCTGATCCGGCAAAAGGGCTACCAAAAGCTGAAAACATGCATCAATCAGGGTGGGGTGAATTTCATACTGGGCCAACCCGTCAATTTTAGGGGCGATCATGAGTCCAATAGCTTCATCCTGGCCCCGCCAGATGGTCTCAATCCATCTAAATTGAGGGCCCAGATGAATCTGGCTGTTAGCAAGACGCTGATAATAGACGGAACCGTCGATTTTCTCCGGGCAGCGCTTTTTTAGCATTTCGATGTCCACGGTTCTGGAAGGATGATGTGCCTTGGGCAAAAATGCTATCT
>SERZ01000366.1_pt1 | contig 30917 bp, 22 predicted proteins | sample 3171461 | NCBI WGS metagenome assembly SERZ01 (sample SAMN06051861, study PRJNA518727) | freshwater metagenome | biome: subpolar coniferous forest; feature: holomictic lake; material: water; isolation source: holomictic Lake 227, 6 m depth | place: Canada: near Kenora, Ontario | collected... | reverse complement strand
TCCCATTCAGCTCTTTTACGATCCCCAAGCCATTATCGCTGTCAATGAAGCTGGAAAATACTATTCCATTGTTGCTCGTACAGTCTCCGGAAACATCGTTGGCGTGGAGCATCTGTTTCGTTCGGCCCCGCACCCTTCTACTTATGAAGCAGGCGTCGGCCTTGTCCTGAAGGAATATCGAAACACCGGCGCTAACACCCGCATGTTGGAATATCTTTATGATAAATTCGTGCCTCAAAAGGATAATGTTGAGGAAGTCTTCGGGGAGCCTGTCTGCAACCATGTTGTTATGCAAAAGGCCGTGGCGCGTTTCAGGCATGTGGAAATGGCAATGGAAATCGCCCTGATGCCCGCTGCTGCTTATGCCAAGGAAAAGAGTGCGATGGGCAGGGTGGCGGCTTTGGGCTGCTTCCGGTGCTATAAACCAAGGCCCCACCAAATCCACATTCCTGCGCCTTACGAGCAGGAACTGCGCTGGATATATTCACGTCTTGACGATTCACGGGACATCGTGCTATCGGAAGGTCGGGCGCCAGCGGGTTTGCTCTCCCGCATCGGCATGGAGATATTTGATTTTGCTCAGGTCGCGCGGATTGCGGTACATGAGATCGGAGAAGATTTCAGCGATGCCTACAGCAATATCGAGATGCAGGCTGTTGCTGGAAAGGCTGTGGTTCTCCAGGCTTGGCTCAATCTGGCCAGCCCTTATATCGGGTCTGCCGTCCACACGTTAAGAGAAAGAGGCTACTTCTTTGGCGGCGCACTGCCCAGATGGTTCGATAGCGACGGGTTCCTCATGCAAAAGCTCCTCTGTCCGCCCGACTTTGAAGGCATTGTGCTGGAATCTGCAGAGGCCAAACAACTTCTGGAGATTATCAAGCGGGATTGGGAACGGAGCGGAAGCTTCAGCACCCGTTAACCCGTCTTAGGCTGATGTGGCATTGTACCGGGGCTACTGTTCCTGCTGAAACGATGGCTGATAGCAGTGAGAGGTGAAAGATGAAAGATGAAATTCCGGCTGTGGGATGTTCTTTTCCCCGCTTTGACGCTTGGTCCAAGGTGAGTGGCGCGGAAAAATATGCTGCGGATGTGTATGCACCGGATATGCTGTGGGCTGGCGCCAAACGGGCTGGCATTGCGCATGGCGGAATTCTGGCGGTTCACACGGCCGATGCCGAAAGTGTTCCTGGCGTTTTTCGCGTATTGACCAGCAAGGATGTTCCCGGAACCAATCGACAGGGAATCGTTCACAAGGATCAACCGGTTCTGGCTGGAGAAAAAGTTCGGCACTGCGGAGAGGCGGTCGCCCTGGTACTTGCCGAAAACCGGGAGGCCCTAAAACAAGCGCTGTCCAGGATTCAGCTTGATGTTGATCCCTTGCCTGGAGTGTTTGATCCGGAAGAGGCGCTGAAGCCAGATGCCCCCATGGTTCATGCGGCTGGAAACACGCTGCTCTCCGCTGTGATCCGGACCGGCGATGCGGCCAAAGCATTTTCGGATTGCTATATCATTCTCGAAGACTGCTTTGAAGTTCCGTTTCAGGAACATGCATTTATTGAAACTGAAAACGGCATTGCTCATCAGAACCCGGACGGCTCTTTGGTCATGAAGGTTTCAACCCAGGCGCCGTTTCGGGATCGGATGGAGATCGGCCATGCACTGGGGCTTGATTTTTCTTCTATCCGCATCATCAGCCCTTATCTGGGTGGTGGATTCGGAGGCAAGGATGGCGCTACGGTTCAGTGCCTGCTGGCCCTTGCTGCAATGAATGCCAATGGTCGGTCCGTAAAAATGTGGTGGGATCGTGAGGAAAGCTTTGTCGCCGGATATAAACGACACGCGGCGAGATTGTACTATAAACTTGGCGCCGATGCTGACGGAACGCTTAAATGTCTGGAATGCAGACTGTATTATGATACCGGCGCATACGCCCATCTTGGAGGAGAGGTACTTGAACTTGGCATGGAGCATGCGGGTGGGCCGTATCGCATTCCCCATGTTTTGATTCAAGGCTGGAGCGTCTATACCAACAATCCGGTTGGCGGGGCCATGCGCGGATTCGGCGTATCCCAGGTAGCCTTTGCCATCGAACAGATGATTAATCGCCTGGCTGAAAAACTTCGCATGGATCCACTGGGGTTGCGGCTGAAAAACGCACTCCGGCGCGGAGACCGGAACAGCTCTGGCGTTACCCTGGTGCATTCAACGGGGATTGTTTCCTGCCTGAAAACCATCAAACAGCATCCACTTTGGAACAATCGAGCAGACTGGAAGGCTCGGGCTGGTCGTTTTAAACGCCGTGGAGTAGGCGTTTGCGCTGTTTTCAATGCCATGGGATATGGCAGGGGCCTGCCGGATTCCGCCATTGCCAAAGTCGAGCTGACGCAGGATGGCCGGATACGGGTCTATTGCGGAGTATCGGACATGGGGCAGGGCAATGCCAGTGCGTTTGTTCAGATCGCTGGCGAGATGCTGAGCCAGGATAACAGGAATCTGGAGTTGATCTTGCCAGATACGGAAAGAACCCACCCCTCCGGCTCTTCATCCGCAGGGCGCACCACTTATACTCATGGCAATGCGCTGATCCGGGCCTGTCAGCAATTGAAAGAAAAACTGATCCATCGGGCGTCTCTGGTACTGTTTCTGGATGAACCTGTGGGACTGACGCTTCTGCCTGGCCGGGTTCGGCATCTGCCTTCGGGCCGGGAAGTATCTTTTTCAACTCTGGCTGCCATGCTGCAGGATTCGGACCGGACGGCCATTGATCAGCATGTCATGACTGTGGCTTCGGACGGAAATCTGAACGCAAGCGGTTTTATCCTGGGATTTCCACATGTACTCTTTTCATATTCCGCCCACTTGGCCGGGATCGAAATAGATGAGCTGACAGGAGTGATTTCTGTCCTGTTTTATCTGGCTGTGACCGATGCAGGCCGGATCATCAATCCCCAGGGGGTAGAGCAGCAGATTCATGGTGCTGTGGCTCAGGGTTTGGGATATGCCTTGTATGAGGACATTCGGCTTAGGGACGGCAAGATACTGAATCCCTCGTTTACTGATTATATCATTCCAACTTCGCTGGATGTTCCGGATATAGCATCGCTGACCGTTGAGACCGTTGAATCGACCGGCCCTTTTGGCATGAAAGGCATGGGTGAGGTCGGCATGAACGGTCCGCTGCCGGTGGTTGCCGGTGCGGTTCTGGACGCGGTGGGCCTGTGGATAAACCGATCTCCGGTTACAGCCGAGCGGATACTGGATGCGCTATAGTTTTTCAGATATTAAATTGCTGATGTTATTCACCGCAAAGACGCAAAGGACGCAAAGAAAATATTCAACGAAATTATGATCTTTTTTGCGTCTTTGCAGTGAATTGAATTTTCGGCTGTTTTGAGGGATGCGAGCATAAATAAGGGAGTGGGGAGACGAAACCGTGAGCATTATCTGCACAATCAACGGGAAGAACACAGAGATTCATGGGCCTTCGGATCGGCGGGTAGTGGACATCCTTCGTGAAGACCTGGTTCTGACTGGAACCAAGGAAGGCTGCGGCGCCGGGGAATGCGGGGCATGTACGATTCTGGTGGACGGCGAGCCCCGTCTGTCCTGTCTGATGACGGCCGCCCAGCTTCATGACAAAGCCATTACCACGATTGAGGGAATAGGAGAATCCGAATCGCTTCACCAGGTTCAGGAAGCCTTTGTGGAACATGGGGCCGTGCAATGCGGATTCTGTACGCCAGGAATGGTGCTTTCAGCCGTTCATCTGCTAAACCATGATCCGGAGCCTGACCGAAACCGGATTCGCCGTGCGCTCAGCGGCAATCTCTGCAGGTGTACGGGGTATGTGAAAATCGTGGATGCAGTGGAAGCCGCCGCCAAAGATAATAGAAAGGGGGCTTGGGAGGGTAAACATGGGGCGGATAGGGAAAACCTGCTCCGTGCCACCTGTTACCCTTCTTTGCCTCAATCTCTGGGTGATCTCTGGGGCATGATGCGTGATTTGCCAGATGCAGCAGTCTATGCCGGCGGCACCGATCTTCTGGTAAAAATTCGAAGCGGTTCAATTCCACCGAAAAAACTGATCTGTCTGGAAAGAATACAGGAATTGAAGGGAGTTTTGGACCACGGGAACCGATTGGTAATTCTTGCTGCAACGACCTTCAGTCAACTGCTGCAGGAACCCGCAATCACCAAACATCTTCCGATTCTTGCCGAAGCCATCGCTTGTCTGGGTTCCCCCCTGGTTCGAAACATGGGAACCATCGGCGGAAACATCTGTACAGCATCTCCTGCCGGAGACACACTTGCACCGCTTTATACACTGAATGCCAAGGTCGAACTGGCATCCGAGGCCGGAGTTCGGAGCCTTCCCATCGACCAGTTTATCTTGGGGCCTGGCCAGACGGTTCTTAAAACCGGCGAAATTCTTTCAGCGATTCACGTTGAAAAACCACATCCGGAAGCCATTCAGCATTTCGAGAAGGTCGGACGCCGAAACGCTCTGGCTTGCTCCCTGGCCAGCATGGCTGCCATTATTCGGTTATCGGATGCCGGCATCGTAATTGCTGCATCCCTGGCATGGGGCAGCGTTGGGCCGACGGTTATCACCTGTTCCGAGGCAGCGGACAAACTGATCGGCCAGCCGCTTTCCGCGGATAGATTGGACGAGGCTGCCGCCATCGTTAAAAAAGCAGTTCGCCCCATTACGGACATCCGGGCTACAGCGGACTACCGCCGCACAGTTGCGGGGAATCTGCTTCTTCGGCTCTGTGATCAAACTATACTTTGAGCGGTCAATGACTTAATTTTTATTCACCGCAAAGTGCAGTTATGCCCATGTACAGTATATCTGTTGTATTGGGAGGAGGAAGTTAACGATTATGCTCAAAAGGATGTTCAGCCTAATTTTCCAGAAGCGAAGATAGACACCATTTTCCCATCTCCTGCTCCGGGTCTGTCTGCTCAAAGCGGGAAGAAACCGCCAGAAAAGGTTCAGCAATCGAAATAGGGTCACTCATTTCCATCATTCCTATAAGATGCTCCAAAACGATGTCCTTCTGTTTCTGATAACCCATATCCGAAACCACTCGAGACAAACTCATCAAACGCGAAAACGTGGGGTTTTTCCTGACAACTTCCCTGAGTACCAGATATGCCCGATTCAGGGCCTGCAATCTGTCAGCCTTTGGGACTTGTGTCATCCGGGAAATGGCATAGCTACTCAATGCCTCCTGATATAACCGCCAGCAAGAATCTCCTTCATTTTCAAGCAGGTACTGCTGCCACATCCTCAGCAATCGAATGGCGTACGGAAACTGTTGCACATAATTGATCCACAGCGTCGGGTCGGTGTTTCCATCAGAATCCGTTTCCGTTTCCTGATGGGTCAGAAACCCATTTTTCTCAAGCATTGCAGCGCGATCCGGCTTGCAACAGAACGCATTCGAACAATACGGATCAGGGTCATTTCCCGTGGGAATCGGCGCAAGACATTCGAGCCCGGGAATGAAACGATAACTGTCATAACCTATCGACTTGAATGCGCGAACCAGTTCAGGGCGAAAGAAATCGCCCGGCAGTATTTCAAACATAACCAGCGGTGAATGAACAGTAAAAAAAGATACTTCCCTGTTTAAAATATTGTCATCACGCCCTTCTGCACCGATTCTTATAAAATCGATTCCATATCCTGAAAAATCCTTAATGCTTACACCCAGGTTGCTCAAGTCCATATCTATAAGTTTGCTTCCCTGGTTTCCAGATTCAAGAATTGTTTGCACAAAGGCCATTTCCGGCTCGGACCCGCCGTTTTGCTTCATCCAAACATCAGGTCCTGGGCAATGACTGTTTACGACCGGAAGGAAAATACCACTCGCCAATGGTGGCGTAGGGATATCCGGATATACATACTCAACTGGAATCAAACAATTTATCTGGCAGTGATTCATATCTCGATTATTCCTTTAATGGGGTTAATAAATCCTGTTATGCGCTGAATGACACTGAACAGTTTTCTATTAACGGGTGTACTTCCAGCACTGCAAACGATTTGAAAAATCGATTTGCTTCATAATGAGAAAGCAATAATCGTGCCTGGCACAAAATATGATATATATCAGCATATTAATGCAGCAATGCTTATGAATTGTCATTTTTTTGACATCACGCCGAAATGAGGTTGTTAAGTGCAATAGATTCGCACCCCGACAGACAGTCTGCCAACTTCATGCTCGTAGCCCTTACAGGCATGAGAAAGAGTGAACTATTTCGACTCAAATGGGCCGATGTTGATTACGATCGAGGCTTCATACATATAACTCGATGTCCAAGTTTTTCTTAAATGCTTTTAATTTCAATAGGTTAAAGTTTAATAAAAAATCATCCTTTTCGGGTTCAAAAAAATTTAACTTATTGAATTTATTGATTGAGTAAAAAAAGATAATTTAAAAAGAAGCCAATACATCTACATAGTAAATGCTGAACTTGTCGATGAGAAAAATCCCGTCGTCATCATCGGCAGTTAGCAGCTCACCGCTGGTCTCATAGATAAAATCGTCTGGTTCGCCTGACTCGAAGACACAGCTTTCCGCAGCCCAACTCATGACAACAAAGGGATATCTTTCGTCAGCCATGCCTTCCTCGCTCAGGTGGTGCGATTTAACGCCCAACACAATGTTCAGCCGTGCTAATCGGCTGCAACAGATGGTTAGGAAAATATTTTATTGCAATAACCCAATGAACGAAGGTGAGTTTCAATAGTTGCAACAAATGTATTCGCATCATTCAGAGTTTCCTGAGACTTTGTCTCATCCATAGCGACAAATTCACCATAATCATAAGTCTGGCGACGATCAAATGCTATTCTTAATGACCTGGAAAGTTCACAGGAAAATATTCCGGTTTTTATAAATTCCCGGTCAAAAAGACTCAGCACACCGGCATGTTTCGATGTCCCCATCTGACGGGTTGCCAGTAATGCCAACACCGCATAAAACATTGCATAGTAAGCCCGATTGACTGCTCCCCGAAATGCAGACTGTTCGAACAATATTTCTGCTTCTTTGAGTGTTTCGTATGACTGTCCGATACGATAGGTTATCAATATCTCAAGCTGATCGGGAGTCATATATGAATACCTTCCCGCTCAATATTTCGGATTAAGGGATTTGCACCCATAGCACCATATTGTAACTGGTCATGGGTGGCGACAATGGTCGTAATAACTCTGTCTGTCTCAAATCCCACTTCCCATGCCAATTCGAATATCTGCTCTCTGAGTTCGGAGTCAAGAGTTTCCAATTCGATAAACACATCCATATCCGAATCGTCGTCGGCTTCTCCCCGCGCTCGTGAACCAAATACACAGATATCAAGCACAGGTACTATGACACTCAGCCGACGGCGAAATTCTTTTGCGATTTTCCGATCAATTTCTGTCAGCATATTTTAACCTCCGACATCTGGCGGCAACCGTCAGCATAATTTGCTCTGACGCTGCTCCGCCTTTTGTAACATCAGCTAACATGAATGGATTCATCTCCTCTGATCCATCAATGCTTAAACCGCATCAGGATATTGCCAGTGTCCACAGCCTGGCCTCTTTCAACCAGTATCTCAAGCACTTCGCCATCGCATGGAGACGCCACACCGCTTTCCATTTTCATGGACTCCACGATGACCAGTTCCTGGCCACGGTAAATCCGGTCCCCCTTCTGAACGCGAATATCCACAACAAGCCCTGGCATGGGGCATTCCAGAACATTGTCCAGAACCAGCTTCTTTATTTTGGGCATGAACTGCGCCAGTTCCCATTCCTGGGGACTGTAAACCTCAAAAACCCTGGTGATGCCGCAAAAAGCCGCCCAGATAAAATTGCCTCGAAACTGAAGGCGGAACATCTGAGGCTGACCATTGATATTGAGTTTGATGCGTCTGCGGTAAAACTCCAGCTCCGGCGTAATCACCTGGTACTGATTGCCATTGGCCCAAATGGTCCAGGTTCGCAGATCAGGGTTTCCCTGCAGCCTAAGCTCAAAAATATCCGATTCGCCCTTTACCATGTAATTGTGCCAGGATACAGGCCTTTCGGATCTGCCGACATTAGCCGACATGGGCTTTAAGGAATCCCTGACCAGCTTTTGCCGGTTGTGATACACCAGCGTGGTTGCAATGGCCATAAGACTGAGCCGTTCAGTTGACGGTGGAATCTTTGCTTTTTCATTGTCAAAATGCTGTTCGATAAACCCGGTTGACAGTTCTCCGGATGCAAAAGCCGGATGATTCAGAATCAGGTTTACAAAATCGACGTTGGTGATCACCCCTTCTACATGGTATCCGTTAAGGGCATTAATGAGCGCTTTTCGCGCGCCTTCCCTGGTCTCTCCCCAACTGATTACTTTGGACAGCAGGGAGTCGTAATAAACGCTGACTACGCTTCCTGCCACAATGCCGCTGTCCACCCGAATGCTTTTGCCTTGTGGCGGGGCATATCGGGTGATCATTCCGGCGGCCGGCAGAAAATTGCGGGACGGATCTTCAGCGCAGATTCGGGCTTCAATGGCCGAACCATTAAAGGATACATCTTCCTGGCGAATGGAAAGCACTTCTCCGTAGGCGATTTTTAATTGAAGCTCGACCAGATCCAGCCCGGTCACCAGCTCCGTAACAGGATGCTCCACCTGAAGCCGGGTGTTCATTTCCAGAAAATACATGTTCCTGTCTTCATCCAGAATGAACTCAACAGTTCCGGCATTGGTATAGCCAGCTTCCTTAGCCAGACTGCAAGCCATTGTTCCCATTTTCAGGCGCAAAGCAGGGTCAACTACCGGCGACGGAGTCTCTTCTATGATCTTCTGATACCGGCGTTGAATGGAACACTCTCTTTCGCCAAGATGAATCACATTTCCATATCGGTCCGCCAGAATTTGAATCTCGATATGTCTGGGATTGGCGATGTAGCGTTCGATAAACAGATGAGGGTCCCCAAAGGCTTTTCGGGTTTCTTCCTGACAGGCGGAAAACGCTGGTCCCATATCCTCCTTGCAGTGGACAATGCGCATGCCTTTTCCGCCCCCGCCGGCTGCGGGTTTTAAAAGAACGGGAAAGCCGATTTGTTCTGCGATGGATTCGGCGTCTTCCAAACCGGACAGCATTCCAATATGTCCGGGAACAACCGGAACGCCGGATTTAATGGCCAGGGCTTTGGAGGCGATCTTATCCCCAAGGGTAGCAATCGCCGCAGCAGGCGGGCCGATAAACACCATGCCGGACTGGCATACTTTTTCGCAAAACCCGGCGTTTTCGGATAGAAATCCATAACCGGGATGAATGGCTTGGCAACCTGTTTTCAGCGCTGCATCAATGATTTTTTCAGCAATTAGGTAAGATTCCGCAGAACGCGCTTTTCCAACGAATACCGCCTCGTCTGCTTCCTGAACATGAAGGCTTCTGGCATCCGCCTCGGAATATACTGCAACAGTCTCAATACCCAGTCGTTTGCAGGTTCGGATGATCCGGACAGCGATTTCTCCACGATTGGCAATCAGTATTTTATTAAACATCATCAACCTCTCATAGGGGAATATTGCCGTGTTTTCGATCCGGTTGGCGGGTTTTTTTGCTTTCCAGGAACTGAAGAGTACGAATGAGACGATGCCGCGTGTCTCTGGGGAAAATCACATCGTCAATGTAGCCTCTTTTGGCAGCCAGAAACGGGTTGACAAATGCTTTTCGATAGTGTTCCATTTTTTCGGTCATTGTGGCATCAGGGTCTTTGGACTCCTTGATTTCTTTGCGGTAAATGACTTCCACCGCGCCACGGGGCCCCAGTACGGCAATCTCAGCCGTTGGCCATGCATAATTGATATCGCAGTGAATGTGCTTGGAGTTCATCACAAGATACGCACCGCCATAAGCTTTTCTCACAATGACAGTAATCCGCGGCACTGTTGCTTCGATAAAGGCGTACAGGAGCTTGGCCCCATGCCGGATGATTCCCCCATGTTCCTGCTCCGGTCCCGGCATGAATCCTGGAACATCCACCAGGCAGATCAGCGGAATGTTGAATGCGTCGCAGAACCTTACAAACCGGGCCGCCTTGGTAGATGCATTGCTGTCCAGAACACCTGCCAGGACCGCGGGCTGATTGGCCACCAGACCAATGGTTTGCCCTCCCATTCTGCCAAACCCGCAGATGATGTTCCTGGCGAAACCCGCATGAATTTCCAGAAATTCCGCACCGTCCAGAATGCTGTGAATCAGGATATTCATGTCGTAAGTTTGATTGGGATTTGGAGGAATCAGATAATCGAGGGCCGGATCAGATCGTTCGGGCGGATCTCTCAAATCGAGAAAAGGGGCCTTCAGACGATTATTGGAAGGCAGAAAATTGATCAGCCTTCGGACTTCCCTAAGGCAAAGAATGTCGTTTGGGATCACAAAATGGGCGACGCCGCTGACTGTTCCGTGAACCTGGGCGCCTCCCAGTTCTTCCGCGCTGATATCTTGATGAATAACAGTTTTGACGACATTCGGGCCTGTAACAAACATGTTGGAGGAATTTTCAACCATAAAGGTAAAATCGGTCATGGCCGGGCTGTAAACCGCGCCGCCGGCGCACGGCCCCATGATACAGGAAATCTGGGGAACCACACCGCTGGCCTCAACATTTCGATGGAAAATCTCTCCATAAGCAGCCAGCGCATCCACCCCTTCCTGAATCCGGGCGCCGCCAGAGTCGTTCAGCCCAATTATGGGCGAGCCGACCCGGACTGCATGGTCCATGACCTTGCTGATTTTTTGGGAATGGGCTTCCCCCAGGGAACCTCCAATTACGGTAAAGTCCTGGCTGAAGACAAACACCTCCCGGCCATCAATGGTTCCATGACCGGTTACCACGCCATCTCCAGGGTAACGGCCGGAAGCTTTTTCGGCATCTTCTCCCAGAGAGCCGCCACGTCCGGTCTTCAGAATATCGAACTCCTCGAAAGAGCCTGCATCCAGTAAAAGGTCGATGCGTTCACGGGCTGTGAGTTTTCCTCTTTGATGCTGGGCGGCGATACGATCCTCTCCCCCGCCTTGCATCGATTCCCGGCGCATCTCCTCAAGTTTTGAAAGATTGTCATGCAAAGGCAACACCATAAATTCCTCCAGGAAATAACAGAAACCCATTTCAGGGCAGTGAACGGAGACACATAGATGGTGTTATCTAAAACAATTTTGATAAAATATCAAATTGATTCACGGGAATCAGCCAGGAAAGATTTTTTGCCGTCATTTTGGTTTTGCAATACACGCCGAAAAAGGGTAATGAAGCAGCGAATTACACTTTTATGCCCCTTTGTGCTGAAAAAGTTGCGTTGTATACTGTACGCGGGCATAAACTGCGCTTTTCATAAACTCCCTCTCCCAGCGGGGGAGGGTTGGGGTGGGGGATCAAAGACGTAAACTTATGCCAGTTCACAGTATAGATCAAAAGATGTCAGGTAGATTCATGACACAGATATGGCTCAATAAATATCCGTCGTTTTATCGTCGGTTGAATTTTTTTCTTGCGTTATCCCGAACTCCCCATGGACTCATTGACATGGCGACACCGGTTTTTGCAGCATTGATCTGGCTTGGTCATGTTCCTTCCTTCCCTGTTGTGTTTCTGGGTCTTTTTACAACATTTGCGGCCTACACAGCAGTTTATGCCTTAAATGACATCGTGGATTATCGCCAGGACCGACAGGCAGTCCAACAGGGTGGAACCTGTCCGGCGGATGGTGATCTGGATGCGATTCTGGTGCGTCACCCGATGGCATGCGGTTTTCTGTCATTTCGTGAAGGGCTGACGTGGACAGTGTTTTGGGCTGCACTGACCCTTACCGGAGCCTATCTGTTAAATCCGGTATGTTTGTGGATATTTGCAGCCGGGTGTGCGATGGAAGCCATATACTGCGTGCTGTGGAGGGTCAGCCATTACCGCACCCTCGTCAGCGGAGCCGTAAAAACCCTGGGAGCGGTCGCAGCGATATTTGCAGTTGATCCCCATCCATCTGCATGGTTTTTGTTCGCTCTTTTTTTATGCCTCTTTTTCTGGGAAATCGGCGGCCAGAATATCCCCAATGACTGGACCGATGTAGAGACCGACGGCCGGCTTGGGGCCAAAACCGTTCCCGTCCGGCTGGGTGCCCATCGGTCGGGCATTATCATTCTGGGAAGCATTCTGCTGACACTGCCTTTAAATACCGCCGTGTTTCAGCTTTCCCCGGTCCAATATCCACCGATATATATGATTGCCGCGCTTACGTCCGGCGTTTATCTGCTGCTGCTGCCTGCTCTTCGGCTCCGGGTTTCCATGTCCCGGCAGGATGCCATGATTCTGTTTAACCGGGGCAGTTATTATCCACTGCTTCTGATGGGAATTGTTCTGATTAAAGTAATTTTGAATCCTGCATGATGATTATTTTCGGGTTTGCTTTGAACATCTGTTGACAAAATGATCATCTTGAGATAGGCGTTAGTATTCCAAAGGGGTTGACTTTTCATCTCCGAAACGGTCATGAATTAAAAAAATATCAACCCATGATAATGAACCAGTTATTGCATCGAAAAATGACCATTCACTACTGCGGTAGATTATTATACATTTGATATATGCATTGAAAGGGGGTTGATATCTCGTAAGGAAAGACGGCAAATGATGCCGCCCCATAGTCATGAGTCTGTATTTATGAAGTTATTTTATTTCTAACACCTTTTTACCATCTAACGAAGGAGGTAACATTGGGCTTAGACATTTTTAAAGAAACATACGCCGGCGGTGTCAAGGAAATTACTTTGGGCAAAGGCCCCAAAGCCGTAACCGTCGGAGGAGAAACCTGTTATCCGTTCTATCAGTTTGAAGGCAAGATGGCCAACAAACCCAGAATCGCCATGGAAGTTTGGGATATTACGCCGGAAGACTGGGCTGAAGCCGCGATTGCACCTTTTAAAGATGTGATCTCAAACCCGGCAGCCTGGGCAAAAAAATGCGTGGATCAGTTTGGGGCGGAAATGATTGTCCTTCAACTGAAGAGCGTTGATCCCAATTCAAATAATGCCAGTCCGGAAGAAGCGGCTGCAACCGTCAAAAAAGTTCTGGCGGCCATTGATGTGCCGCTGATTATCTGGGGCTGCGCCAATGCCCAGAAAGATGAAGCCGTGTTCAAGAAGATCGCCGAAGACTGTTCAGGCGCAAATCTTGTTATGGGACCGGTGGAAGATAAAAACCACAAGGGGATTGGTGCTGCCGCCATGGGTTATGGCCACACCGTTATTTCCTCCTCTCCCATTGATGTTAACCTTGCCAAGCAGGTCAACATTCTCCTGGAAAATCTGGGTATGCCTTCCAGCCGCATGATAATTGATCCCACCACTGGCGGTTTGGGCTATGGCCTGGAATATTCATACTCCGTTATGGAGCGCCTTCGAATGGCCGCAATGGCCCAGGGCGATGACAAACTTCAGCTTCCCATCATCAACAATCTGGGAAACGAAGTCTGGAAGTGTAAAGAAGCCAAGCTGACGGCCGCAGACGCGCCTACCTTGGGTGATCCTGAAAAACGCGGCATACTTATGGAAGCTGTCGGAGCCGTTACCTATCTGATGGCAGGCTCTGATATTCTCATCATGCGTCATCCCGAAGCCATTCGTATGGCCAAATCCTTTATCGATCTTCTGATCGGTGGCGGAAAGGCGACCGATGTTGCTCCGATCAAGAAACAACTTGATGATGCTAACATAAACCTTGCGGCTCTGTCGCCTGCCCCGAATCTGACGATCGAAGAGGACAAGGTCAAGGTTGCTGCTCCGGTGGCTGCCAAGGCTGTAGCCCCCAAAGCCGCTGAAAAACCCCAGGCTGCGCCAGCAAAAGTCGAAGTCAAGGCTGCGCCGCCGCAAACCGAAGTCAAACCTGCTGCAGCACCTGTAGTGGATACTGCCGCCCTGGAAGCCAAAGCCAAAGCAGATGCAGAAGCATCCGCCAAAGCGGCAGCCGGAGCAAAAGCCAAGCTGGAAGCCGACGCAAAGGCCAAAGCAGATGCAGAAGCCAAGGTAAAGGCCGATGCAGAAGCCAAAGCCAAATCTGACGCTGATGCCGCAATTGCCAAGCGCGATGCTGAAGAAGACGCCATTCGTCAACTGAGGGCCAAAGAGCGTGAAGCCCGAATGGCCGAACATCAGGCTGGAACGGGTGATGCCATTGCCATGACACCGGCTGCTGTACAGAAGTCGGCTGTTGAAAAAATCCTGGAACAACTCAATCGAATTCATCGCAGAGTCTGATAACAACAACGCTATCTGGCGTTTTTTTCTATCGCCAGCATTGCCAGAATACATATAATTATGAGGAGAACCTCAAAATGGCAGAAGATGTTAAATTGAAAAAAGTAGTGGAAGTCAAGGAAGTTAAAGAAGCTAAAGCGCCTAAACTGGCCGATCCGATCGCTGCATCCATCGATCCAGCAACCCAGCAAATGATCCGCCGGGCACAGGAACTGGGCATTGAAACGGTTTTTGATCGGGCTGTATCCATGAAGCCCTGCAATATCGGCATTCAGGGAACCTGCTGCAAGAACTGCGCAATGGGCCCCTGTCGTCTGCCCCTGACCAAATCTGAGGGAGATGGACCGGACGAGCGCAAAGGTCTTTGCGGCGCAACCGCCAACACCATTGCCGCCCGTAACTTCGCACGTATGGTGGCAGCCGGGGCATCGGCCCACTCAGACCATGGCCGCGGTGTCGCAGAAGTGTTCATGTCCGTTGCCAAAAAAGAAACCAACGATTATAAAATCAAAGATCCGCAGAAACTCATCGCTATCGCTCCGAATTTTGACGTTGCCACAACCGTGGAAGTTGACGGCAAAACCATCGACCGCGAACTGGATGAAATCGCCCTGGAAGTTGCCGAGAAAGCACTGAATGAATGGGGAAAATCATCCGGCGAGCTGAGATACCTGAAAAGGGCTCCGGCGCCCCTGTATGAAAGGTGGAAAAAGCTTGGCGTTCTGCCCAGAAACATCGACCGGGAAACCGTTGAAATCATGCACCGCACGCACATGGGCGTAGATCAGGATTATAAAAACCTGGTCAAGCAGTGTACCCGTTGCGCTCTTGGCGACGGCTGGGGCGGGTCCATGATCGCAACCGATCTTCAGGATGTCATGTTCGGAACCCCGTATCCGCTTCAGTCCGAGGCCAATCTGGGTATCATGAAGGAAGATCATGTCAACATCATCGTTCACGGTCATGAGCCCATTCTCTCGGAAATGATCGTTGCTGCGGCCCAGTCCAAGGAAATGATCGACTACGCCAAGACCAAAGGCGCCAAAGGCATTCAACTCGGCGGTATCTGCTGTACGGGAAATGAAATGCTCCAGCGTCACGGCGTTCCGCCTGCAGGCACTTTTCTGCAGCAGGAACTGGTCATTATCACAGGTGCTTGCGATGCCATGGTCGTTGATGTCCAGTGCGTATTCCAGAACTTGGCCAATATCGCCAAATGCTTTCACACCAAGCTGATTACCACCCACCCCATCGCCAAGATGGAACAGGACAATGTTATCCACATTGAGTTTGACGAACACCATGCCATGGAAGACGCCAAACGCATTGTTACGATGGCCATTGACAACTTCAAAAATCGTCGGGCCGAAGTCATGATTCCTCGCCAGAAAGCCACCCAGATTGCAGGATTCGGTGTTGAATCCATCAAATACCACCTGGGCGGAACTTTCCGCGGTGATTATTACACCTTGAACGACAACATCATCAACGGCCGTATCCGCGGACTTGCTGGCGTGGTCGGCTGCAACAACGCCAGAACCCGACACAACGAATCTGCAATCACCATCATCAAAGAACTGATCAAAAATGACGTTCTCGTTCTAGCCACGGGCTGCAATGCCATTGCCTGCGCCATGGAAGGGCTTTTGTCCCCGGAAACCGCAGCCGTGTTCTGCGGACCGGGTCTTGCTGAAGTCTGCGAAACCGTCGGTATTCCACCGGTACTGCATCTTGGTTCCTGCGTGGACAACAGCCGTATCCTTCTGGCAGCCACCGAAGTGGTCAAAGCCGGTGGTCTGGGCAAGGATATTTGCGATCTGCCCGTGGCCGGAAGCGCGCCCGAATGGATGAGCGAAAAAGCCATCAGCATCGGTCAGTATTTTGTCGCCTCGGGGGTCTATACTGTTTTTGGTCTTCATCTGCCGATGAGCGGCGCACCGGTTTTCCAGGACTACATGTACAATGAACTGGAAAAAATTTATGGCGGTATGTGGGACTGCGAAAATGATCCCATCAAACATGCCCATAAGATGATCGCGCACATCGACAAGAAGCGCAAAGCCCTTGGCATCGACAAAGCCAGGGAACGCGTGCTTATGGATATGGCAGATCGTCAGAAATTGGAAGTCGCGTAATCTGGAGACTTTAATTTCCCCGATAAATCAGGGAAAAGCGCTTCTTTAAGGATTTTCCCTCACTTTTTTATAGTTTAATCTAAGTCCTCAACGAAGGAGGAATTCTATGTCAAGATTAGTTGCATTTGCGGCCATTCAGGGCGGCTATAATATTGTCTCGAAAGTCGAAGGTAAATACAAAAAGGCTCTGGCGACCTATAATGCCGACACCAAAGTCGGATTTCCCAATACGGCTTATTATCTGCCGGTCATTTATTCTCTTCTGGGCATGAAGGTCGAAACCCTGGAAGACATGAAAAAGCCGCTGGCTTTTGCACGCGGTTTACTGCCCCCGCATGTCAAGGGTTCACACCACCTGCCCTATCTGGGGCCATTGCTGGATGCTGGTATGGCCGCACTGCTGGCGTTTGAAATCGAAGAAGCTCTTCGATATCTGACTGATCCAGGGTTTTATTTTCATTCTGAAGACATTGACGAGGCCAGTGGCAAGATATGGCTGGGCGCAGCCGATGATACGGTGTTCAGAAAACGTGGCGTGGAGTTTGTGGATGGTTCCGCACCGGGTTTTGCAGCCATCGTGGGCGCAGCCCCCAGTCCTGAAATCGCCAAGATGATCGTTGAAGAATATCAGAAACGCAGTCTTTATATTTTTCTTGCAGCCAACCAGAACGGCACCACAGTCGCCGAGCAGTTGATTGAAGCCGGCGTTCAGATCGGCTGGAATACCCGTATCGTTCCCTTTGGTCCGGACATTTCATCCGCCATTTTCGCCCTTGGTTTTGCAAACCGCGCTGCCATGGCCTTCGGCGGGATCAAACCCGGCGACTACAAGACCATGCTGCTCTACAACAAAAACCGTATCTTCGCCTTTGTCAATGCCCTTGGTGATGTGAATGCAGAGTGGGCGGCAGCGGCTGCCGGCTGCGTCAATTGGGGTTTCCCGACCCTTGCAGACACCGATATTCCGGAAATTCTCCCGACCGGTATCTGTACCTACGAGCATGTTGTGGCTAATGTCAAACATGAAGATATGGTTCAGAAATCCGTTGAAGTCCGGGGTCTGAAGGTTACGGTTTCCAAGATCGATATCCCCTGCGCATTTGGCCCTGCTTATGAGGGCGAGCGCGTTCGAGGTGCAGATCTGTACTGCCAATGCGGTGGTGGCAAGACCCAGTGTACCGAGCTTGTCAAAATGGCGGAAATGGGCGAAATCGAAGATGGAAAAGTCATTGTTGATGGACCTGATCTGAAGGATGTCAAAGAAGGCGGCACTTTCTCTCTGGCTATTTATGTTCAGGTAGCAGGCCGGGAATTCCAGACCGATTTTGAACCCATTCTGGAACGCCAGATTCACCATCTCATCAACTATATTCAGGGCATCATGCACATTGGACAGCGGGACATTTCCTGGGTCCGGGTCAGCAAGGCCGCTGTGGATAAAGGTTTTACCCTGAAAGACATCGGAGTTGTACTGCATGCAAAGTTACACCAGGATTTCGGAAAGATTCTGGACAAGATTCAGATAACGCTTCACACAAAGAAAGAAGATGTTGACAAGCTTACCGCCCGTGCCCGCGCCGAATACAAAATGCGGGACGAACGCGTCGAGAAGATGACAGATGAAGCCGAGGCGATTTTCTACTCCTGTACGCTTTGCCAGTCTTTTGCACCCAACCATGTCTGCACTGTCAGCCCGGAGCGAACCGGACTTTGTGGCGCATACAACTGGATGGACTGCAAGGCATCTTTCGAAATCAATCCCACAGGACCAAACCAGCCCATTGAAAAAGGGGAATGTCTGGACCCCGTGCTGGGACAGTTCAAGGGCGTGAACGAATTCATCTTTAAAGCCTCTCGTGGGGCCGTGACTCATTATAATTTTTATTCCATGGTCACCGATCCCATGACCACCTGCGGATGCTGCGAATGTATCGCTGCAACGCTTCCCACCTGCAATGGCATCATGACCGTCGGCCGTGACTATGCTGGCGAGACGCCTTGCGGTATGAAGTTCACCACCCTGGCTGGTGTCATGGGCGGCGGGGCATCTTCACCAGGATTTGTCGGCCATTCCAAATACAACATTACCCAGAGAAAATTCATCAAGGGTGATGGCGGGCTTCACCGCATGGTCTGGATGCCGAAAGCGCTGAAAGAAGAGCTGAAAGAAAGAATCGTCAAACGCGGAGAAGAGATGGGGATTCCCAATTTCTACGATATGATCGCCGACGAAACCGTTGGCATCACCGAAGAAGAAATCATGCCCTTTCTCCAGGAAAAAGGCCACCCGGCCCTGTCTATGCCTTCGATCATCGGCGGTTGATGGATCGCGGTTTCATGGACTGAAGTCTCAGGTTGAAGGCTATCCATATCGACAGCCTTCAACCTTTAGCCTTTAGCCTGCTTTTTTGTATGGTGGTTTTACCAATCGCCAACAACATTTCCGGACGCCAATGATATCTTCATTGGCGTTCCTGGTGAATACAAATAAGGAGATAACAATGGCATTAACCGGTATTCAGATTTTCAAACTTCTGCCGAAAACCAACTGCAAGGAGTGCGGGGTTCCAACCTGTCTGGCATTCGCCATGAACCTGGCGTCGAGCAAGGCGGAACTGGATAGCTGTCCCTATGTATCCGAAGACGCCAGAGAAAAACTGGCTGAAGCATCTGCCCCGCCCATTCGACCGGTCGCAATCGGAAAAGGGGTTCGGGCGTTGACTTCCGGCGGAGAAACTGTTCTTTATCGCCACGAGAAAACCTTTTTCAACAAAACTGGCCTGGCGGCACAGGTCGAATCCAGCATTTCGGTTGCCGATCTTAAGGCCAAGCTTACGGTTTGGAATGCTTTTCAATTTGAACGTGTCGGCCTGAATCTTCGCCCCGAACTGATCGCTTTAAAAGATGTCAATGGCGACAAAGCCGCTTTTGCTGAAAGAGCCAAGCTGATTGCCGAAACATCAGAATTCAACCTGATCCTGATGACCGGCGATGCCGATGTTATGAAGGCAGGTATTGAAGTTACCAAATTCAAGAAACCCCTGATGTATGCAGCCACCGCCGCCAACGCCGATGCATTCGGCGCACTGGCCAAGGAGTACAATCTGCCGCTTGCTGTCAAGGCGGATTCCGTTGAAGCTCTTATTCCGCTGACCACCAAGCTGACCGAAATGGGGCTGAAGGACCTGGTTATTGATTCTGGTTCCAGGGAGATGAAACAGGCGCTGGAAGATCAGGTGGTGATCCGTCGGGCTGCCTTGAAACAGAGTAACCGCTTGCTGGGGTTTCCGACCATTGCATTCCCCTGTGAAATGGCATCCAATCTGGATATGGAAACCCTTATCGCCAGCATGTTTATCGCCAAGTATGCAGCGATCGTGGTCTTGTCCGATTTTAAAGGTGAGTCCATTTTCCCGCTGCTCCTGGAACGGCTCAATATTTTTACCGATCCGCAGCGACCCATGACCGTGACCGAGGGGATTTATGAAATTGGCAATCCCAACGAAAATTCACCGGTTCTGGTGACCACCAACTTTGCACTCACCTATTTTATTGTATCTGGTGAGATTGAAGGCAGCAGGGTTCCGGCTTGGCTTCTGATCAAGGATTCCGAAGGTCTGTCGGTCATGACTGCATGGGCGGCTGGCAAGTTCTCCGGAGATGATGTTGGCGCGTTTGTTAAGAAAAGCGGTATCGCTGACAAGGTCAAACACAAGGAATTGATTATTCCGGGTTATGCAGCGGCGATTGCTGGAGATGTGGAAGAAGAACTCACCGGCTGGACCATTACTGTCGGCCCAAGAGAAGCGGCCCATCTTCCGGCATTTTTAAAAGCGAGATGATCCATTTTCCCTGAAAAGGGGTAGAAAACACAGATTCCAGGGCGGACTCATGTCCGCCCTGGAATCTGGACTGGGCAGATGCGGGTATCTGCCTCTACCCTCACCATTTTCACCCAAGGAGGTAGTATGTATCTAATTGGCGAAAGCTTGAATGTAATCAACACGAAAATTGGTCGGGCATATAAAGAACGGGATCCCAAACCCATTCAGGAAGAAGCCCTGTTTCAAAAGTCAAAGGGAATGGATTTTATTGACATCAATCTGGGGCCGGCCAAAAAAGATGGGCCTGATCTGATGCCATGGGTGGTTAAGGTGGTTCAGGAAGTCGTGGATGATATTCCACTGGTCCTTGATACCTCCAACATTGACGCTATTGAAGCTGCACTGAAGGTTTGCAAGCTTCCCCCGCTGATCAACTCCATCATGTGCCGTCCAGCGCGATACGAGCGGATGATTCCGATCGCCGCCGAGTACAAGGCGGATTTTATCGCCCTGATGTGGGGCCCGGATGGCCTGCCCAGGGATGAAAACGAACGGGCCGCGCTTTGCGTGGAACTGGTTTATGCAGCCAATGAGGCTGGTATTCCCAATGAAAAGATATGGATTGACGGGATAGTTACACCGGTGAACATTCAGCAGCCGCAGGCAATCTGCCTGATGGATTTTCAGGCCATGATTCAGGATATTGCTCCAGGCGCCAAAAGCACCTGCGGTTTGTCCAACATTTCCAATGGTCCGCCGACACATCTGCGGCCCATTTTGAATCAGACCTACATGGTCATGCTTCAGAAACACGGCATGTATTCGGTGATTTCCGATCCGCTGGACTATCAACTGACGGCTATCGCCAAGGGACAACGTCAGGATATAGTCGATCTGATTTATGGCATCATGGATGGTAATCAGCCGAACATAGCAAGCCTTTCCAAGGAAATGCAGGATTACGCCAAAACTACCAATGTCATTTTAGGCAATGTTCTGTACTCTGACTCCTGGCTTGATGTATAGGCTTTTAATTTATCAGTAATACTTTTCAAAGCCCCGGATTATCGGGGCTTTGTAGTTTAAAGGTTATTTATGCCCCGCATTGATGATTATTTTAACGCTGCAAAAATTGCGATTGAAGCGCTCGCCAAAGAGTCCCCGAAAGATATTCTGAAACGGTCCGGATTTGAAGCTGATGCAGAAGGGATTCGCACTCCTTTCCTGAACCGGACGTACAGCATTCACATTCCCGGCTTCACCTTCAACGATACTGCTCCGGAGCCCAAAGATGTTCCCATTCAGGAACAGGTTCTGATTCTCCATTATCTTCAGGCCAGCGGTCTCCAGTTCCCAACCGGTAACTGGATTGCTTATCGGGAAATTCAGGGTGCGTCTTTTTATTTCAGCGCTTTTGTCAAGCGCGCTATTGATCCACTGAAAAGTACTTTTGGCTCGAACATTCAGGCGCTTGTCAAAGCTGCCGAACGACTCGGCGGCCATGCCATCCCGGCGGGGGATGCCGGATTTGAATTCAGGGTCCTTCCCCGAATTCCGATTCAGCTCATCCTGTGGGAAGGCGATGCGGAATTTCCGTCCGAAGCCAACATCCTCTTTGATGATAGCATCGGCGATATCCTTTCACCAGAAGATGTAGCATGGCTGGCTGGCATGTTGGTGTATCGGCTGATGGCGCTAAGCAGGTAGAAGCCTGAGTAGAATTACCTTCCTTTGACACCCCCTTTGAAAAAGGGGGATTTGCCCTGTCGGTTTCACCCCCCAAAATCCACCCAGACCCTATCACCCTATTATGAAATAGTGTTAAGGCTTAGGCTTTTAACAAGGAAAGCTCTTTTAACTTTTTACTTAAAAGTAACTGCCCTTAACTCTGTTATTCGATGGATGCCTTCGGCGCAAAAAAGAAGATAGAAAGATGTAAATGATATAATCAGCGTGCCACAAGAACGCCCGGCATCAGTGCTGGGTGCAAGAGAAAAGAAACGCTAACTGGAGATGTACAATGGCAAAGACCAAAGACAATAGCACAAAAGAAGAACCAATCGAGAAACAACTCTGGAAAGCGGCAGATAAGCTCAGAAAAAATATCGATGCTGCCGAATACAAGCACATTGTTCTTGGCCTGATATTTCTGAAATACATCTCCGATGCTTTTGAAGAACTGTATTCGCAATTGAAAAGCGGCAAAGGTGATTATGCCGGAGCCGACCCGGAAGACAAGGACGAATACAAAGCCGAAAATGTATTCTTCGTGCCAGAAACCGCACGCTGGTCTTATTTGCAGGCCAAAGCCAAACGAACCACCATCGGGAAAGATGTCGCTAACGCGATGGACGCTATCGAAAAAGACAATTCATCTCTCAAAGATGTTCTGCCAAAGGTTTTTGCCCGTGGGAACCTTGATCCTATCAGCCTTGGCGGACTAATTGACTTGGTAAGTAATATTGCCCTCGGCGATGCCAAAGCCCGTAACGCCGACGTACTGGGGCATGTATTTGAATACTTCCTTGGAGAATTCGCCCTTGCCGAAGGTAAACAGGGCGGGCAGTTTTATACTCCTCGAAGTATTGTTGAATTATTGGTAAAAATGCTTGAACCCTACAAGGGGCGGGTATATGACCCATGCTGTGGTTCCGGAGGTATGTTTGTACAATCTGAAAAGCTTCTGGCTGAACACCAGGGTAAGGTAAACGACATATCCATTTACGGACAGGAAAGCAACCAGACTACCTGGCGTCTGGCAAAGATGAATATAGCCATTCGGGGCATTGATAGCTCGCAGGTAAAATGGAACAATGAAGGCTCATTCCTCAACGATTCCCACAAAGACCTGAAAGCTGATTTCGTTATTGCAAATCCGCCCTTCAATGACAGCGACTGGTCGGGCGATCTGTTGCGTAAAGATGGCAGATGGAAATTCGGAACGCCGCCAGCGGGAAATGCTAACTATGCCTGGATACAGCACTTTCTTTATCACCTAAGCCCAAGTGGAATTGCAGGTTTTGTTTTAGCCAAAGGTTCGCTAACTTCGAAAAGTTCCGGTGAAGGCGATATCCGCAAATCACTGATTAAAGCGCGACTGGTGGACTGTATTGTCAACCTTCCGGCAAAGCTCTTCTTGAACACCCAGATTCCCGCTTGTCTCTGGTTTTTAAGCCGAAATAAAGCCAACGGCGGATATCGCACTCGCACCGATGAAATCCTGTTTATCGATGCCCGGAACGAAGGCCATCTGATTAACCGTAGAACCAAGGAACTTGCTGCTGAAGATATCCAGAAAATCACCAATACCTATCACGAATGGCGGAGTCTCAAAGGAAAGTATGAGGACATCAAGGGATTCTGTAATTCCGCCAGCATCGAGCGGGTCAGGCAAATGGATTATGTACTCACCCCCGGCAGATTTGTGGGTCTTCCCGATGATGATGATGACTTTGACTTTAATGAGCGGTTTACCGGATTGAAGAAGGAGTTTGAAGCGCAGTTGAAGGAAGAGGAAAAACTGAATTCGCTGATACTGGAGAATTTAAAAAAGGTGAAATTGGCATGAGTGAGAAAATGTCTGAACACGATTTAATAGATTACAAGATGGACATGATTAAAATAGAAAAAGATGAGAATCAGAGCGCCATTGCGGGAGTGCTTTCCAGCCTCGACGACAAGATCGACCTTCTGCACTGCCAGAACAAGACGCTGGAAGCCATGGCGGAGACTCTTTTCCGGCAGTGGATTGTGGAGGAAAAGGATGAGGGGTGGGAGGAAGGGACTATCTCTGATTTATGTGTTACAATCACAAAAGGTACAACCCCAACGACACTTGGACATTCTTTTACGGACTCAGGTATTAATTTTATAAAAGCAGAGTCAATTACAGATACTGGTAATTTCGTATGGAATAAATTTGCAAAAATAAGTCTCGAGACACACGAGTTCTTAGGCCGATCAATTATTCAAACCGGTGATGTTCTTTGTAGTATTGCTGGAACAATTGGACGAGTTGCAATTACTCCGAATGAAATATTGCCAGCAAATACAAACCAAGCAATTGCAATCATTCGCACAAATTCAGAAAAATGTTTTCCTGAATTCATTTACTTATTTTTAAAGTCACCCCAGTTTAGAGAAATAATGGATGGAAAAATTGTTCATTCTGTACAACCCAATTTAAGCCTCGGTGAGATAGGGAATACCCCTATTACTATTCCATCGAAATTAGCACTAAAGAGATTCAAACAAATAATCGATCCCATTTTTACAAAAAAGAACAGAAATAAAAACCAAATTCGCACCCTTGAAGAGCTCCGCGACACTCTATTGCCAAAACTGATGAGCGGTGAAGTGAGAGTAGCCATATGATGTTTATAGGACAGAATATATGGAGAAATTGAAAAAAGTCATAGAACAATATGGTCACTGGTCTGCTCTGACTTTATACACAGATCGTATCGAAGCCTATCTATTCTCTGATTTCAGCCATGCTTTAGAAAACGCAAAAGCTATATTGGAAACTATCAGCAAGGAAATATGCAGCTCAAAAGGCGTAACATTAGAATCATCATCAAGCATTAATTCCGTCCTTAAAAAGGCATTCATCGCCATCGGCTATTCAAGCAATGATTTGGTTACTCAGATTTCATCCGCCTTGGCTACGATTGGTCAGAAAATGGGTGATCTCCGTAATGACATTGGTTCAACATCGCATGGCATGTCCCTGGAAGAACTACAGTCGCGAAACAACAAGGTAGATGGTCTGACACAAGAGTTTTTGATAGATGCTACCGTTATTGTGGCCTGTTTCCTTATTAGAACCTTTGAAAATGAGAATCCACGGGTTACTACCCCCTGTCGAAACAAAAATACACTTTGAAGACCAGGAAGACTTCAATAATTTCTGGGACTACACTTACGGTGAATTTGAAATGGGAGAGTATTCCTATACTGCCAGCGAAATTCTTTACAATGTCGACTATCCAGCTTATATAACAGAACAGAAAGCATTTGCTGATAGTGAAGAAGGTGATGAATGAATAGAATTACAGAATCAGCCATTGAAGAATTTTCAATCAAACTCCTTGAAAAACAGGGCTATAGATACATCTACGGCCCTGATATTGCTCCCGATAGCGAGACACCAGAGCGAGTATCATTTGAAGATGTTCTACTTCTCGAAAAACTGAACAACGCGGTTTCCCGCATCAACCATTCACTACCTGCGGATATACGCAAAGATGCCATCAAGCAGATACTACGGCTGAACTCTCCTGAACTTATTACCAATAACGAAGCATTTCATCGGATGCTCACCGAAGGGATAAACGTCACCTTTCAAAAAAACGGCAACAGCCGGGGTGATTTAGTCTGGCTCATCGACTGGAACGACCCGGACAATAACGATTTTATTGTGTTGAATCAGTTCACTATCATTGAAAACCATGTCAATAAACGACCCGATGTTATTCTGTTTGTTAACGGCTTGCCTCTGGTTGTGATAGAGCTGAAAAATCCTGCCGATGAAAACGCTACAATCCATTCAGCATTCAAGCAGTTGCAGACATATAAACAGGTTATTCCCTCCCTTTTCACCTACAATGCTTTTTTGATTATTTCCGATGGACTGGAAGCAAAATCCGGTTCAATTTCTGCCGGTCTTAGCCGGTTTATGGCTTGGAAAACCTCCGACGGAAAAGTTGAAGCATCTCCGTTAGTCGGGCAATTGGAAACACTGATTCGGGGAATGCTTGATAAAAGAACTCTATTAGACATTATCCGTCATTTCATCGTTTTTGAAAAATCCAAAAAGGAAGATAAAGAAACCGGCATTATCACTATTCAAACCATCAAGAAACTTGCCGCTTATCACCAGTATTATGCGGTCAATCGGGCGGTGGAATCGACCCTGCGCGCTTCTGGTTTTACAAAGACTGAAGATGCCACGCCCGGTATGATGATGCTCCATGAATCATCGGAAAGCTATGGTGTGGCAGGTGTGAAAGCACAACCGATTGGAGATAAAAAAGGTGGTGTTGTCTGGCATACTCAAGGCTCCGGAAAGTCTCTTTCAATGGTTTTTTACACCGGGAAAATTGTTCTCGCCATGGATAATCCAACAATATTATTCATTACCGACCGCAACGACCTGGACGACCAGCTTTTTGATACTTTTGCATCTTCAAAGCAATTGCTCCGGCAAGAACCTGTTCAGGCGAACAATCGTGAACAATTGAAAGATTTGCTCAAGGTCGCTTCCGGTGGGGTGGTTTTCACCACCATTCAAAAATTCCAGCCGGAAGAAGGTAACGTCTATGAAAAACTCTCAGACCGGAAAAACATCATTGTCATAGCCGATGAAGCGCATCGAACACAATATGGCTTTAAGGCTAAGACTATTGATGATAAAGATAATAGCGGTAATGTCATCGGAAGAAAATTGTGTACGGCTTCGCAAAATACATGCGCGATGCACTTCCCAACGCAACCTATCTTGGTTTTACAGGTACCCCAATTGAAAATACTGATGTGAACACTCCCGCAGTGTTCGGCAACTACGTCGATGTGTATGATATAGCCCAATCGGTTCACGACGGCGCAACTGTCCGCATATATTATGAAAGCCGTCTTGCAAAAATCACATTAAGCGATGAAGGGAAAAAACTGGTAAACGACCTGGATGATGATCTTTTACAGGATGAACTTTCAGAAACACAAAAAGCCAAGGCCAAATGGACGCAACTGGAAGCACTTATCGGTAGCGAAGCCCGGATAAAACAAGTAGCTAAGGATATCATCACACATTTTGAACAGCGACAGGAAGTCATGGAAGGCAAGGGAATGATTGTCACCATGTCCCGCCGAATCGCCGCTGATTTATACAAAGCAATTATTGAAATTAAACCCGAATGGCATAGCGATGACTTAAAAAAAGGCGTTATCAAAGTAGTCATGACTTCGGTTTCTTCTGATGGCCCTGAAATAGCCAAACACTATACTACCAAGGAACTGCGTCGCACTTTGGCGGACAGAATGAAGGATCCGGACGATGAGCTGAAATTGGTCATTGTTCGTGATATGTGGCTTACTGGCTTTGATGTGCCTTCTTTGCATACGCTCTATATTGATAAACCGATGAGGGGGCATAACCTGATGCAGGCAATTGCTCGAGTTAATCGTGTTTATAAAGATAAAACCGGCGGTTTGATTGTTGACTACCTCGGCATAGCTTCAGACTTGAAGGAAGCGCTCTCGTTCTACTCCGATGCTGGTGGTAAGGGCGACCCGGCAGTTACACAGGAACAAGCCGCTGCGCTTATGCTGGAAAAATTAGAAGTTGTCTCTCAGATGTTCCATGGATTTGCCTATGAACATTATTTTGAAGCAGATACCGGCAAAAAGCTTTCCCTTATTCTATCGGCCGAAGAGCATATCCTTGGGCTTGAAAATGGCAAGAAGCGGTTCATTTATGAAGTAACCGCCCTTTCTCAAGCATTTTCAATTGCGATCCCGCACGATCAGGCGATGGACGCAAAAGATGAAGTTTCTTTTTTTCAGGCCGTAAAAGCAAGGCTGGCTAAATTTGATATTAGCGGTTCAGGAAAGTCAAATGAAGAAATCGAAACTGCTATAAGACAAGTAATTGACAAAGCACTGGTAACAGAAAAAGTTATAGATGTTTTCGATGCGGCTGGCATCAGGAAACCGGATATTTCCATATTGTCAGAAGACTTTCTTCTTGAAGTCAAAAACATGGAGCATAAGAACATTGCTCTGGAAGTTCTTAAAAAACTTCTCAACGATGAAATCAAGTCCCGTTCAAAAAAGAATCTGGTTCAAAGCAAAACTTTGATGGAAATGCTTCAAAACTCTATCAAAAAGTATCACGCCAAGATTCTCACCGCAGCCGAGGTGATTGAGGAGCTCATCGAGCTTGCGAAAGAAATACATGAAATGGACAAAGCGCCAAAGGAAATGGGTTTGTCTGATTATGAATATGCTTTCTATACCGCTATTGCAAATAACGATAGCGCAATGCAAGTTATGGAACAGGATAAATTGCGTGAACTTGCAGTTGTTTTGTATGCAAAGGTTAAAGAAAACGCTTCAATTGACTGGCCTATCAAGGAAAGCGTCAAAGCAAAGTTGAAAGTCATTGTAAAACGAATCTTGCGACAATACGGCTATCCGCCGATATGCAAATGCTTGCAACGGAAACGGTTTTAAAACAGGCAGAACTTATTGCGGAAGAACTGACGCATGGTAAATAAAGAGAAGTATAGTGGTCCCCAAATTCCGGACAATACATGATGAGTCATACGGGCCATCCTTTGTAAGCGAAGTACAAACACTGAACTCAGCGCCGCCTTCGATGTTTTTTGCCGTGATGCTGCCCATCATGTTGCGTTCGACGATCATTTTCGACATGTACAGGCCGATGCCGCTTCCCTTTCCCTTGGTGGAAAAATAGGGATCGAATATCCTGTCCAGAATATCTCCCGGAATACCGCCGCCGTTATCACGCACCAAGACGAACCCTTGGCCGTTTTGCTCCGCGAGGACAATGTCCACCCTTCCGGGAAGCGTTTGATTGTGCGCCAGGATCGCCTCTTTGGCATTGGAAAGCAGGTTTAGGAGCACCTGGGAATATTCATTGGGAAAACCCATTAGCTTAATATCCTGCGAGGCATCGATATGGATGGAAATATTACTGTGTTGGAAACTTGATTCCACCAAGGCGATCGCTTCCCTGATTTGCTCCAGCACGGAGAAGACGATAATTTCTTTATTCGGACGGAAGAAATTGGCAAAATCGCTGATAGTCGTGGACATTTTCTGAACCATACGGCGACCGTCGGCAACAGCATGTTCCAGGTAAGCAGCGTCGAGCGTGTTGAATTGGTATGCATCCTTGATGTTGTAAAGCAGCAGGCCAAGCGCATTCAACGGTTGACGCCACTGGTGCGCAATATTGCCGATCATCTCGCCCATGGCGGCCAGCCGACTCTGCTGGATCAACAGAAACTCGTGCTGGCGGTTTTTCGCCACCTCCTGCACTACACGTTGCTCCAGGGTTTCGTTATTTTTTCGGACTTCGCTGAACTGCGCCGTCAATGAATGCGCTATCTCCCTGAAATTTTTGATCAAGTGATTTATCTCAATAATACCGCTTTCGGGCCAGGCGATCTCTTTTTCATCCGTTACCAGCCTGCGCGGAAGGTCATGGGTGATCAGACGCAGCTTTTCGAGTGTGGCAATGGAACTGCGGCTCAAAAATTCAGCCAGCGCCAGTGCTCCGATCAAAATCAGGAACAGCAGGGTCAGCTTACCGGTGTAGTTGTCGTAGAGTGCTTTTTGGAAGGGCGCCACCGGCTGCTCCAGAATCAGTTTCCATTCCGCCAGGGCGCCAATGGTGGTTTCAGCGATATAGAACGAATTCTTCCAACGTTCCGAGATAGGTGTATTGGGGGACACAACCGGCACCCACTGACTGATCCCAGCGTTAAGACGATTCAGTGTCCCTTTTCCGCGCACAAAGGGTGTCATCACCGTTTGATCTGTGTGATTGGTCATAATGATATTGCCGTTTTTATCAATCAGAATGTAGAACGAGGCATTTTCGTCCGTAGTTTTGTCGAGGTGCTCAAGTATCTGTTTCAGGCTCAGTATGCCGCCGATGAAGCCGCCATACTCTCCATGAATGACCACCGGAGAAATCATCGCGACAACCGGCTTATGGGTGCCGATTTTGCCCATCATCACCTCCGAGAGCATCGGCTTGAGTGTCTGTTTGAGTACCGGTATGTAGGGACGATCAGCAAAGCTAATGCCGATGTTCTTATGCCCATGTTCATCCAGCAATGGAAAGTAGGCGGTGGTTGTCGCCTCTCTGTCAAGCAGCCCAGCCCGCTGAAAATTGACATCCGAATTCACTGTCAGTGCCAGATAGGATTGCATCTGCTCCGGGGGTCTCGAAGCAGCCATCTCAGCCAGATTGAAAATGGCTGATGCTCTGTTCACCACCCAGGTTTCCAGGCTATGAGTCGTGTGCCGGCTCTCCTGCATCAGCAAGATGCGAATACGGAGATCGGTTTCGGCAAAATCGGTTCTGCTGCCAATCGCCATCATAATCAGAGCCGGACCCAACACGAAAAGGGCCAACAGGTTGTAGATAATTTCACGGTATGACATCAGCGATGAGCGGGAACGGAGTGTAAAACCGGTGAAGATCAGCCGGGCGACCAAAGCATTGGTGATGCCATTCACCGCTTGTTTGGTCATGACAATAGAGGTATTACTGAATGGAACATTCATGACAACGTGATAGAAAAGGTAGGCCAGTGGCATACCGATGATGAGCCAGTAGAGCGTATCAGCCAGCACAATTCCAATCTTACGGCGGTTCGTCAACCAGCCAACAACCGCCACTTCAGCGGTCATGATGATGATGGCGTAGGGGTGGTTCCAGAGGATATAGGTATAGCTGGCTATGATGACTGTAGCCAGAATACCCCGGCCAAGGCCGAAGAATTGCAGTACCAGCATGGCGAAGATGCTGCCGAAGAGAAAATCAATATTGAGGAAGATCGGGAACCTGAAATAGTTGCCAGCCAGACCGGCGGCGATTAGGGCCACGCACAGC